>TARA_R110000868_G_scaffold43803_8_pt1 | contig 29526 bp, 25 predicted proteins | sample TARA_R110000868 | Tara Oceans TARA_R110000868 (sample SAMEA4397489) | marine metagenome | biome: Polar Biome; feature: [SRF] surface water layer (ENVO:00010504); material: water (ENVO:00002006), including particulate matter (ENVO:01000060) such as... | depth 5 m | reverse complement strand
CACGGGGGCTTTTCAACTATCAGATTGAGACCTGGAGATTGGCTGCCCTTCTTGAACACGTATAGAACCAATTGTCTCGCGCCGGAGGCTGAATTTCGCAGGCTCATTCAAGAAATTTCTAATCTCGACGCGGCGGCATAGCGGAAATTCGGGCCATGCGCAGACAACGAACGTTTCGAGCCCGTCGACGCCGTTCGACGCTGCGCAGCGAATGACCGCTTCCGGGACAGCCCGACGAAAAACGTGTCAAGTCAGGGTGGAGTTTTGCCAAGGGGCTCTGACAAAGCAATCTTAAGCGTCCACACTGGACCTCTTGCGCGGGTCACTATGACCTTCGTTGGTTTATCTCAAAGCACACAAAAGCTCCTTGCAGGTGGGTAGAGACACCACCTTGGAGAGGACACCGGGATGGGGTTGTAACATAAACATTCTCGCAGGTTACTCGGGCCGAACGATCTTATGGTCGACCAGCGGTCCTTCAAGAATCTTGCTCACGCCGCTCCGCTCATTCGTAGTCGCGATCACGAGCTCCTGAGCGGCCCTACTCGCCCCAAGATACACGCGGGAAATGTAGCGCCTTTTGGCACCGATCCCCATGCCATCAACCGACCAATCGGCGTCGTCTAGATTTACGAGAAACACGGAATCAAACTGTAGTCCCGCCACGTATTCCGGCATGCTAAGGACGCATCTCTTCTTTGCGTATCTCAACTCTCGCATGTCATCGCGGGACACCACAGTGACCACTTTGTCTTTGACCCTCGATGCCATCATGTACGTCTTGAAGCGCTCTTCGTTCATACAGAGGACTGCCACCTGCCGGCCGCCTCCATCCAAGGCGTTCGCTCTCCGGTTCGCCTCCTCCAAAACGCTATCGATCATTTCGATGTCGGTCTCGAACTCCCAGAGCTCTGGAACCGGCCCGCTTTCCCGGCTTGAATTGCCGGAGTATTCTCGAAATTCCCCCTCCAGATCCAGCGCAGGAAAGCTCGCATCCAGCCCGGCGAGCAGCTCGACGATTTCCGGCGTCGACCGGTATACTTTCTCAAGATCGACCTGTTCGGACGGCCCAATGCCAGGGTTGCGGAACCGCTTTCCGCCCACATTCAGGGCGTTGTCGGAGGTGCTCTGCTTCAGGTCGTAGGCCATGAGAAGCGGCCACTTCCCGTCTACGCGTGCCCGGGTTGCGAAAAGGTTGTGGAAAACCATCGCCTCAACCCGATTGAAGTAGTGATACTCGTCCACGAAAATGGCGTCGAACCCGACGGAATCGCGGAGTTGATCCCATTCGTGCAGGACGAGATATCTTTCGAAATCGGATATCATCTGGTCCATACTCAGGAAATTCTCGGCCCGAAGTGCTTGGCGGTATTTCTCGTGAAGTTCTAGAAGCAGCTTCCGATCAGCCTCGGTCTTGAGCTCCATCTGCCATCTCTCTCGTGTAGTCGTGACATACCGAGCGGCTTCAGTCGTTCCCTTCCGGATTTTCTCCGCATCGAGAATACACGCGAATTCGTTTCCGATTTCCTGAATTAGAGTGTCGGGCGGATCGTCATCATCGAAGATCTCCAGCAAACTCTCGCATTGTTTGCGGAGCGTAAGCACGAAACGCGGATGCAATCGGATTTCCTTGATCGCGTCGCGTATTAGCATTGCCTGTATCTCTCGGCCTTCCATTCCGTCTGAGGAGAGTGGGGTAAGGCCCTTTTTCTCGTAGCTTAGCAACTCGCGTGCAAGCTCGTAGAGCGTGCCGACCCAGAGCTTCGGCTTTCCGTCCACGGTCTGAAGAGACGCCCATCTCTCGGTGGGGTCGAGCGCGTGGAACGTTTGCCTGAGAACGTCGTGGGCCAGAGCGGAACTGTGCGTCAGGAACGCGAACCTCTTTTGGTTCTCGCCGTCAGCGTCCTCATAGAGGTCCCTCAAGCATTTTACGGCCATCGCCTGTGTCTTTCCTGTTCCTGCCGCGCCGCGCAGGCGCACAGGGGCGGAATAGTCTTTTTCGACGAATGCCAGCTGCTCTTTATTAAGCTTGTATTGGTACCATTCTTGCAGCGTTCCGGACGAACTGAGGTCCAGCTTCTTGGGCATCAACAAGAGGATACCGTATTCTCCGACTGTCGATGTCCGTTCTTTGTCGTCCTTAACCAAGGCGTCAAGAAACCCTTCCTTGGCACGTTCGTAGACCGTATAGCTAATATTCAAACCATTGAAGCCCTGTGTTTCGGACGTCACTGCAAAAACGAAAAGGTTGGTGTTGTCGCCCTGCGGCGATTGGTCGAAGTGGAGCCGCGGCCCCCCCGGTCGCCTAGACGGCGCGGCATAGATCGAAAGGAGTGATCCCTCACGGTAGGGTTGCCACGCAATCGGCAATGAAATGTTGCGGTCGAATTGTCGCATCCCCACACGGGCGATGCGACTCAGAAGAGCAATCGAACTGATCTCCGGGCTGAAGATCACCGCGTCGGCGACCACGAAAGCGCTTGTTTCGTCGGCGTCGTCCGTAAGTATATATACGATATCATTTAGTTCGACCTTTCGAAGACCCAAGGCATTGTCGGGAATATCGAAATTTTCGAACCAAGACTCGTCGATCAGCGCGGAATCAAGCGCAGAGAGAGCGGACCCGACAATAACAACCCCCTTATACGCCATTATTAGCTACCTCCGAGTTCTTTTGGTCGACCAGCAGTTGGGCCGCCACCCGGCATTCTTCCTCAAATGCTCGCGGCGACCCTATCCGCGAGAAAAGAAAGGCCATCTTCTGCACTATCTGGTACCTCAGTCCATCGGAGAACCGACCGACCCTGTAGAAAGCGTGTGGTTGATCGTGAATTCTGATCTCTGCTATCGATCGAAATACTTCGGTTTCGGGGACGCCGGAGATGTCGCGCAGCCGGACGACGAACCCTTCAGATTTGCTTCCTGGGATGCCGGGGACGAACACGTAATCAGCGAAGCCGCCCGGCTGCTCCAAGCAGCGTCGCGCCTCGTCTAGAATCTTTTCTCGCTTCTGCGAAAATGTCTCCGCGCATTTCAAGAGATCCGAAAGCCCCTCACTGTCGCCGTTCGAACACAAAGCCGCGTTGATAGCGGTGATCCTCGCGCGCAGCTTGACGTCTTCCACACCGATGGTATCGATAATCTGGTCGGCGCCCTCTTCCTGCATCCACTGCAACAGATCCGCAGTCTCCAGAAGGCGCAAACTAGCATCTTTACTCTTCAAGAGTGAATTCAACTGTTCGCAGATGGGGCCGAGTTGCTTTTGTACCAACTTGTCAAGTTGCTCCTTTGCCCAATAGCGCTCGATGAACCTGTCCGCGGGAATGATCTCCATCCAGGAGATCAGGCTAGAGTTCTTTTTTTGTTCGATGTCGCAATCGGCGTTCAGGATGAAGCCCCATTGAAACTGCTCCTCATTGTCTATTGGGACCGCACGGCGAATGATGTCGCCCTGCATGAAGTTCTCGTCCTCGGAGACCTCCTGAAGATGGTCAGCCATCAGGACACCCCTCCTCGGCATAGAGCAACAAACAAGGTCGGGTCCTGCCGAATCCTACCGACTTGAATCGGCAAGATGTCGGGGCGCGACGTACTTGGCAGTAGCGGTGGTGACCACTCGGATTATGCATTAGATTCGGCATTTAGTTGTGCGGCTTTTGCCAAGTTAGTGCTTCCAATACGTAGCCTCGCCGATGGCACCACGCTTGGCAACCCGGTGTGTATCGGCCTAGTTGGGACTAAGAGCCTTACTTCTACAGTCGGAAATGGTTCACTTGGCACAGACAATCGATTTCTGGGCAGGGTTTGTGTCCGGGATCAACCTTATAGCTTTCGGCACGACAGCCAAAGTCGAGTTTCGGCGATTGGTGAAGGCGTTGTCCGTCGTTTTGCCCGCTGGCGAGAAGTCCAGCGCAACGCTTTTCTGATAGGCTTGCAGTTCCAGGGCCCGCGAGAGGAAATCGCTGCCCTGATCGACATGGATCGTTTTCGGATAAAGTACGCCAGATAAACCGATCAAACGAGGTTGGGGGCAGCCAAGGCTCTGGGAGGCGTTACGACAGGGTCGAGGGGATGGCGACCTCTTCGGCCGGAGATCGAGCCTGAACTCAACACAGAAATGCGGGGATGGGGCGATACTGCCCGGAAAGGTCTTCCAATTAACAAGCCTCATCTCGATCGGTGTCAGGGGCAATACCACTGGATCGTGAGAGTTTCTGGGTATCTGTAACAAAAAAGTGGCCCAGATTTAGGGAGGAAGTACCCATTTCCGACTTGAATCGCCGTCTCCGGATCCAGATGCAGCACCCAGCCCTGCGCCTCGTTTTGGTCATTGTTTAGTAATCGCTATACGATTCGGGGTTGTTAAGTGTAAAGTGCTTTCTAAACAAAAACTGGAGTGAGGGACCATGACTGACGTTAGCGAGAGATTCGGCGCGTACATACGGGAAAAACGGGAAGAAAAGGGGATCAGTTTGCGGGATATGGCGAGGCAGATCTCGGCGAGTCCCACATTTGTATCGAAGGTGGAAACTGAGGACTGGAAGCCTGGCGAGGAAAAGCTGCGAAAGATAGCTCACGTCATCGAGTGCGATGAGGAGGAACTGATTGCGATGGCAGGGCGCGTGCCGTCAGAACTCTCAGATATCATCAAGCAGCACGCACATCGTCATGAACTTTCGGCATTGCTGCGGACGACACAGGGAATGTCCGCAGAAGAACTTGGAAAGCTGGTTGAGCAGGCGAAGAAAGCAAAAATGGATTGATTGCCTGCGAAAGTGGGCGCCCCCCGAAGATGAAAATGAGGATAACGAAATATGTCGATTAAGGTCAGGTATCTCTCCAAGGACGAGATCGAACTGGAGGCGGAGCTGCTGCTCGCGCAATACGCGGAGACGATCGGTGGCCCCGTGAAGCTGCCTGTCCCGGTCGACGAAATAACAAAATATCATCTTGCGCTCCAATTAGAATTTGCCGATCTCCACGATGTTCTCGATGTTCCCAGGCAGCGCAATACGCCCGATATTCTGGGGGCAATTTGGGTCGATAAGGAAGTTATCCTGATCGACGAAATGCTCGATCCGAATGGTTACCCCTCCATGGCGGGACGCTACCGTTTCAGCGTGGCGCACGAAATCGGTCACTGGTGCCTTCACCGGGACTATGTTTCAAAGGATACCAGACAAGCTGCACTGTTCGACGCCCCGTCAGAACCGACGGTAATCTGCCGCTCCGGACTAACGAGAGAGCCGATTGAATGGCAGGCGGATAAATATGCATCCTGTTTGCTGATGCCGCGTCTCAAAGTGCGGGAGATGTGGCAAGAGCGTTTCAACAGCAAGCGCCCCTTGCTGCTTTCGTCCCTGAAACCGAATGTCGATGTGATGATGCGCGCGCACAATTTGATGTGCGGGCAGGGCAAATCTGAGGTCGCCGCTGTCAATGATGCACTTTTCGAGGAGGTCTCGAAACCGATTGCCCGACGCTTCGGCGTTTCGCCGTCGGCAATGCGGATACGGTTGGAAGAACTCGGTTTATTGCTGCGCGAGGCGCCAAAGCAGTCCGCATTAACGGATAGTTTTTGACTCTTTTTTTGGAAGGATTGTTAAGTGTCAACTGAACGATACGCGCAAGCATCACCTCAGGCATGTGTCGCGTTTGAGACGTCAGATTTCTATCTGGCCTGTTTCTTGCGCTGTTCAGGATATGCGTTGCTTGATCTCCGGCCAGCAGGTCGTCGAAAGATATTTGTGTTTAAGGATAGCCCCGAGCGCCCGACCGATGTGCTGTCCTTCTACGGCGACAACACAACCGTCCCGCCGCTCGCATTCTCTTCCACCATCAAAGACATGAAGGCGCTGTTATACAATGGATAACCATCAGATCATCGAACCGAATAACCACGCCTGCGGCCCGCAGGCTCGCGAAGCTATCGACCGCCTGATCGAAGTAGTCTTGGACGGATTGCGGCACGGACATTTTCACTGCGCGATTTCGAGTGGAGTCGGAAAGGGCAACCGTCGCGAACTCGTGATTGAGGCAGGTAAGAGCCACAAGTTTGTTATCCCCGAGAATGAGCTGCGGGGCTGACAGCGCGAACGAACGGCGATCCCTGGGATTGGGACGCCGAACATGCAAATGACAATACGATCCAGCGTTATCGGTGGGAATCCGAGGCCGGAGATCAGAGGCACGGAGCGGCGAAGAGCCGGCCGTGAGATCTTCGGTGAAAGCTGCAAACGACAATCAGAATGACGACCAGATCGAACGAACCCGTGAGGTATGGCAACCGCGCGTCGGGCGCGACCTGAGCCGCGACGAGGCACAACAGATTGCTGCCAACGTTACTGGCTTTTTCTCTGTCCTGGCCGAGTGGTCACGGGCCGAACTGCCGATGCCCGCGAACGATAATTCCAACGGGTTACCTCCTGACGACAAGGGGGTGCGCCATGACCGTTGATTACATCGAGATGTCGACAGCCCCGACAGTTTTTCCAATCGAGCTTCCGGAAGCAGGTAAAGGCGGTGAAGCCGGTGCATTCCAGATCGGAAATGCCGAATTTATCGATAAGGTTTTCCCGCTGCTGCCCGAAGGCGCCTTTGCAGCAGTCTCGTCAAAGAGCGGCGATCCCGGTCTGGGCGGATGGCCGGCCTGTCGCGCGGATATCTCGGCCATGACTCTATCCACCGAAACTAACAACTTCATCGGTTGTTCGAGCTTTTATCCCGGCGCTGATGGTTCTTTCCGGGCGCGTAAAGGCCAGTTTGCCGCCTGCCATTTCCTGATGCTCGACGATCTGGGCACAAAGGTGCATCTGGGTCGACTGGATGGTTTCGAGTTGTCATGGCTGATCGAAACGAGTCCCGGAAATCACCAGGGCGGGATCATCCTTGCAGAAGCACTTACAGACGGTGCTACGGCAATACGGTTGTTAAATGCGTTGATTGAAGCTGGTTTGTGCGACGCGGGTGCGACAGGTCCACTGAGCCGCTGGGCGCGGTTGCCGGTGGCGATTAACGGCAAGCCGAAATATGTGGATGAGGCCGGCATGCCCTTTCAGTGCCGACTGCTCGAATGGCGTCCCGAAAACCGCTACACGCCGCAGGAGATCGTTGATCAATTACAATTGGAACTTGCACCTGCCGGGAGGCCGAAGAAGACCGGTAAGCGGTCCACATCCTCTGACAGCACCCCCCACAGTATCGGTAATGCGAATGACGACGTTCTGACGCCCAGGGCGGCGGAGAACCCGGTTGTGGCAGCACTGAAGGCGCGGGGCCTCTACAAGACGCCACTGGGGTCCGGTAAGCACGACATTACCTGCCCGTGGGTTCAGGAGCATACCGACGCGATTGACAGCGGTGCGGCGTATTTTGAACCTGACGAGCACTATCCCGTGGGCGGTTTTTGTTGTCAGCATTCCCATCGCGACAAGTACCATATTCGACAGCTGCTTGAATTCCTCTACGTGCGCAACGCAGAGGCAAGGCACAAGCCGCTGATCCGGGTGATCGCCGGCGACCTGCACCGCGTTGTGGATGCGGCAGAAAAGGAACTAGCTAACCGTGGGCGGCATTATCAGGCCGGTGGCTTGATTGTTTCTGTCTCGACCGATCCGACCTCAGGTGACCCTTCAATCGTGCCTACCAGCGCGCCTGCTTTGACCCGTGATCTTTCAATCGCGGCGACCTGGGAGAAATACGACGGGCGCACAGAAGACTGGGTTCGCTGTGACCCGCCAGCGCGGCATGCCACAATTCTGTTCGATTCACAGAATTTTCGTTACTTGCCGCCGTTGTCTGGAGTAGTGCGCCAACCATACTTTCGGGAGACCGACGGAGAACTCATCCGACAGCCCGGTTACGACAAAACGGCGCAGCGTTTCGGTGTTTTCGATGCGCGGCAATTCGTGATCCCGGATCCGACGCCTGAAGCGGCAGGGGAGGCACTGGCCTTACTCGAAGAACTGCTCTCGGAGTTTCACTTCGTGGCGGCCACGGACAAGGCTGCGGCGCTTGCGGCAATTTTCACCGCGGTTGTGCGCCCGACACTGCCCTGTGCACCGGCATTTCACGTCCGGGCACCGGTATTCGGGAGTGGCAAGACCTACCTCTGCGAACTGATTGGTGCATTCGCGGGGCCGGGCGGAAATGCAAAAGTGAGTTATCCTACGAGTTCGGAGGAGGCCACTAAGGTCATCCTGTCGCTTCTGCTGAGCAGTCCGGCGGTCATCGAATTTGATGACATGGACACCGACTGGATACCGCACGGCACGATCAAGCGTATGCTGACAGCGGAACACATCACAGACCGCATTCTGGGGGTCAGCAAGACCGCGACAGTCAGCACCCGCACCCTGTTTCTGGGGTCAGGTAATAACGTCGGCCCGATACGCGATTTATTGCGCCGCGTGCTGACGATTCACATCGACCCGCGCTGCGCGACACCGGCAACGATGTCCTACAAAGGCTTTCCCGTCGATAAGGTTCGTCAGAGGCGTGGTGAATACGTAGCGGCGGTTCTGACGATCATCCAGGCATGGCGGGCGGCTGGTTCACCGTCCGCGGCGGTGGACAGCATTGTCACTTTCGGCGGGGCGTGGTCGGACTATTGCCGGTATCCACTGATGTGGCTCGGTCACCCTGACCCCGCAACGGCGCTGCTGGAACAGGTCCGCCATGATCCTGACGGCGACGCGCTCGGCTGTCTGATGGCGGAGTGGCATGGTGTCTTCGGTTCGGCCCCGGTTACTGTGCGCAAGGCCGTTGACGCGGCACTTCGTGACTATCCCAACCTGATTGACGCGATGCGCGAATTTCCGATCGAAGAACGCGGCGAGATCAACCGCTCGAAACTGGGCTGGCTGCTGAAGAAGAACGCCAACCGGATCGTTAATGACCTTGAGTTCCAGCGGGCAGAAGCTGACGGGCGCACAGCCTGGCGTGTGGTAGCTGTAAAAACACCGCCTTTACCGGCTTCACCGCCTTCCGCCGGCTCGGTTGGGGAAACTGTCACGGGTTGGAGGGGACGGGTATGAACGCACCCAAAGCTATAATGGAGGCCCGTGCGGCGGGTGTCCAAATCCTCCTCGACGGCGAAGACCTGGTTCTTGAAGCCTCATCACCACCCCCGGAATCCGTTCTCGACGCACTGTCCCGCAACAAGGTCGGGATTGTCACCCTGCTGCGTCTGGCTAACGACGGGTGGTCGTCCGACGACTGGCAGGCGTTCTTCGACGAACGCGCAGGCATCGCCGAGTTCGATGCAGGGCAGACACCGGAGCAGGCTGAAACCACCGCGTTCGAGTGCTGCATGGTCGAATGGCTTGATCGCCATTTATTCCGTACCGACCCGGGGCGCTGCGCTGCGTGCGGCGAGCCCGACAGGGACGGGCATACCGTCGTTCCCTACGGGGCAGAAAGCCACGGTCACACCTGGCTTCATCCCGCCTGTCGGGGTGATTGGAACCGGTATAGACGGCAGCAGGCACGGCAGTTCCTGGAAGGCGCTGGGATCAGAGGTCGGTCCGAAGCGACGGAAAGGACCAAGTTTCCAAACGATCTCGGAAAAAACGGGGGCGCATGATGGGTGGATTCGGGTCCGGGCGGCCCAGTGGATACGGGCGCCAGATTGTGGAAGCCTGCCGGTCGATCGATGTGAACCGGTTACATCGGGAGGGCTGTCTTGTTCCGGGATGGGGAGGTGGGTGGCAATGGACGTGTGATGGGGAGAAGGTAGCGTCGATCAATATGCGCGCCGAGGACGACCTGCTGAACCTTTCCTATCGGGTGCGCATCGCCGACGGCGACTGGGAAGACGTGGGGGAGACCGTCCGCATCGTCCGCGTACCCTGCCGGTTCGGCGGCACAAGGCCCTATTTCATCTGCCCTGGCGTCGTCGACGGCGCTGTCTGTGGCCGGCGCGTGGTGAAACTGTACGGCCCGGGACGTTATTTTCTTTGCCGCCATTGTTACCGCCTTGCGAATGCGAGCCAGAACGAGGAGGCGTGGGACCGGTCACTACGGCGTGCGGGGAAAATCAGACGGCGGCTCGGTGGCGAGGATGGGGCTGCGATACCGTTCCCGGCGCGTCCCAAAGGCATGTGGCAACGCACCTATGAGAGGTTGCGCGAGGAAGCCCTGGAGGCGGAAATTCTGGCCGATGAAGCTTTTATTATGAGAGCCCAACGGCTTCTCAATCATCTAGAAAGATCAAACCGATAAAGGAGTTTCCGACCATGATCGAGACCAATCCAATCTTGCCGGCAGAGGCGGGAGGCACCGAAATCACGCGCTTCAACGCACTCCGGCACGGCATCCTGTCGCGCTACACGGTACTGCCTTGGGAAGATGCGGACGAGTACCAGAGGCTTCTGGCAGCGCTGGTGGCAGAGCACACCCCGCGGGGGCCGACAGAAGAACATCTGGTCGAGGAGTTGGCCGGTATCCTGTGGCGCAAACGGCGCCTTAGACTTGCCGAAGCAGCAGTCCACCGGCGCGGGCTGGACGGTACCCTGTGTTCCTATCGTGAGACCGTGAAGGTGGCGCTGGTACATCTCGACGCTACTGACCAGTCCGAGCGCGTGGTTGATGCTATCCGCGCCACGGCCGAAGAAACAGCCGAAGACATACGCGGGATGGAGGAGGACGAGGCGATGACGCGCCGGGCGATGGAGTTGCTCTCATCGTCGCGCAATGATGCCTACGAGACGGCCCTGGCGGCGCTGAGGGCCGACACGCGGGATTGGTGGGAGGGCACCCTCAACAGTGATCCCGACGAGCTCGACGAGGACGAGGAGCCACCCACCGCCGATGCGGACTCCCTTTGCCGTTTCCTGACGCGGGAGATTTTGCCCTGGTATGCGACCCGGCGTAAGGAGCTTGCCAACCGGCCGCTCATCCGCGAGCAGGCCTATGGCGACGCCGTGAATGCGGACAAGCTGGAACGGCTCGGCCGCTACGAGGTTTATCTCGACCGCAAGATGGAGCGCACGCTCACTATGCTGATCCGGCTTCAGGGTCTTCGGGCCGGTTCAGCTGACGGCTGATCCGTTTCGCAAAACGGCGCGAACTCGCGGGTCCTTCCTGGCAGCGTTCCTATACGGGCGGGCGTGGCGCGGCGTATCGCTGGCGACTGGACTCTATTTTCTGGGAATCCATCGGAATCCGGAATCCATTGCGCTTTGGGCCAATTTGGCCAAAACTGCTTTAGAGCTAGACGGGGAAACCGATGCAAACACTGAGTGCAAAAGACGCGAAATACGGGTTTGGCCGGTTGATCGATTTGGCGCGCGCTGAGCCCGTCGCGGTGGCTAAGCATGGACGCCCCGTTGTCGTCGTGCTGGCGGTTGAGGAGTACGAGAGGCTGAGGACGCTGGATATGCGAAAGGGCTCGAAAAAGCAGGAGGGCCTGACATCGGAGGAGAACCAATGATTCTCAAGCTGGCGCTGCTGGGTGATCGGCTGGTCCGCTATCCAGACCAACAAGTAGGCGATGTTGCCCGTCGGGCGGCTGCTTGAGGCGCTGCGCGAGCAAGACCTCGACACCAAGAAAAGCAAGGACGACTATGAATACAAATACCTCCCTGGCCGATTTCATCTGGAAAAACGCGGATGATCTCTGGGGTAATTTCAAGCACACCGATTTCGGCAAGATCATCTTACCTTTCACGCTTCTTCGGCGCCTTGAGTGCGTCCTGGAGCCGACGCGGGAGCAGGTCCGAGAGACGTTCGCTTCTATGAAAGACAAGGGGATAGACCTTGATGTCATCCTGCGCACGCAGACCGACTACCCGTTCTACAACACCTCGAATTACGACCTGCGCAGCCTCGGCGCAACCCGGACCCGTCAGAACCTCGAGGACTACATTGCCTCCTTCTCTGACAACGCGCGCGTGATCTTCGAACAGTTCGATTTCGCGAACACGCTGGCGCGGATGGACAAGGCTGGGGTCCTCTACAAGATATGCCAGAACTTCGCCGCCATCGACCTCCACCCGGACGCGGTTCCGGAACGGGTGATGTCCAACGTCTACGAACACCTGATCCGGCGCTTCGGCGCCGAGGTGAACGAGGCGGCCGAAGACTTCATGACCCCGCGCGACGTCGTCCATCTGGCCATCGAGCTGCTGCTCGACCCGGACGACCAGATGTTCATCGACAACCCCGGCCTGATCCGGACCCTCTATGACCCCACCTGCGGCACCGGCGGCTTCCTGTCGGACGGGATGGAGCACGTGAACGCGCTGCGCGACCAGTATTCGGTCGCCCCGGTCATCGTCCCCTACGGTCAGGAACTGGAACCGGAGACCCACGCGGTCTGCCTCGCCTCAATGCTGCTCAAGACCGTCGAGTCCGATCCCGGCCGCGACCTGTCTAAGAACATCAAGCTCGGCAGCACCCTGTCCGACGACAAGCTGGCGAACGACCGGTTCCACTACTGCGTCTCGAATCCTCCCTTCGGCAAGAAATGGGAGATGGACCAGGTCGACGTGGTGCGGGAGCATCAGGAAAAGGGGTTCGAGGGCCGGTTCGGCCCCAAGCTGCCGCGTGTCAGCGACGGGTCGATGCTGTTCCTGCTTCATCTTCTTAGCAAGCTGGAGGCGCCGGAACGCGGTGGCGGGCGGGCGGCCATCGTCTTGTCCGGCTCGCCCCTGTTCAACGGGAACGCGGGACAGGGCGAATCCGAGATTCGGCGCTATCTGCTTGAGGAGGACGTGGTCGAGGCGATCATCGCGCTTCCGACCGAGATCTTCTTCCGCACCGGGATCGGCACCTACATCTGGCTCCTGTCCAACAAGAAGCCTGCCGCCCGAAAGGGCAAGGTCCAACTGATCGACGCGACCGCGCTCTATGAGCCCATGCGCAAGAGCGAGGGGAACAAGCGCCGCCGCGTCGGGGACGACCAGATCCGCCAGATCGTCCAGATGTATGCCGACTTCGCCGAGACGAAGGAGAGCCGTCTATTCGACAGCCGCGACTTCGGCTACCGCCGGGTGAAGGTTCTGCGCCCGCTGCGCAAGAAGATCGTGATCTCGGCCGAGGGGCTGGCGGCGCTGGCGGATGAAACCGCATGGGGCAAGCTCGCGCCCGAAGTGCAGATCGCCTGGACCGCGCTGTTAGAGGACATGATGGGCGACGAGCAGGCCTGGAGCTGGGTCGACACGTGGGCGAAGGAAGCGGCAAAGCAGGACTCGGGTCTGGGCAAGGTGAACGCCGCCCTGATCAAGGCGTTCCATAAATCCTTCGGCCTGCGGGACCCGGACCTCGATCCGGTGCTTGACAAGAAGGGTGAGATCATCCCCGACGACGACCTGACGGATTTCGAGAACATCCCCCTTGGCACGGACATCCGGGACTACATGGCGCAGGAGGTGCTGCCCCATGCGCACGACGCCTATGTGGATGAGACGTTCCGCGACGACTACGACGGCCAGGTGGGCGTCGTGGGGTACGAGATCAACTTCAACCGCTACTTCTATGAATATCAGCCGCCCCGCGATCTCGAGGTGATCGACGCCGAGCTGAAGGCGGTCGAGGCGGAGATCGCCGCGGTGCTGGCGGAGGTGACGGAATGAGTTACCGGCGCCCCGTTGAGGTGAAGCCCGCCAAAGCGCCGTGGATTGAGGAAATTCCGGCGCATTGGGATGAGCGCCCCTTCTATGCAGTCGCGAAAGAGCGGCGGTCGAAGAACATTGGGATGAAAGAGGATAACCTTTTGTCCCTGAGCTACGGAAATATCATCCGCAAGGACATAAACACGCCGAACGGCCTGCTGCCCGAGTCATTCGAGACCTACCAGATTGTCGAACCGCACGATGTCGTTTTCCGTCTGACCGACCTCCAGAACGACAAGCGCAGCCTGCGGTCAGCGATCTGCCCGGAACGGGGGATCATCACGTCCGCCTATCTGGCAGTCCGGTCAGAGGGCGTGCTGCCGGGCTTCATGAGCTACCTGATGCGGGCCTATGACGTTCAGAAGGTCTTTTACTCGATGGGTGGTGGCCTGCGTCAGTCGCTGGGGTTTGAAGACCTACGCCGAATGTCGGTGGTCGCTCCGGGACTTGATGAGCAGGCCAACATCGTTGCGTTCCTCGACCGAGAAACCGCCCAGATTGACGGCCTGGTCGAGAAGAAGACCCGGTTCATCGCGCTGCTGAAGGAAAAGCGGGCAGCTGACATCATCGAGGCGATATCCCCCAAGGAGGGATGGAACCGCTTCCCCTTCTGGTCTGTAGCCAATGCGAAGTCGATTTCCGGCCGTCCGGATGTAGATCTTCTGTCAGTCTATCTTGATAGAGGCGTTATTCCGTATTCGGAGGGCGGCGGTTTGGTTCACAAACCTGCCGAGAGCCTCGAAAAATACCAGTTGGTAGAGCCAGGCGACCTGGTGCTGAACAACCAGCAAGCGTGGCGCGGTTCTCTGGGGGTATCTCTTCATCGGGGCATTGTCAGCCCCGCCTATCTCGTCCTGAAGCTGGATAGGGAAAAGCTCGATCCAACCTTCGCAAACTACATGTTCCGAGCTCGACCGTATGTCGAGAAATTCATGCTTGCCTCGATGAGTGTTGGAGACATTCAGCGGCAGATTAAATGGCCGCACCTGCGAATTGTCCCAGTGGTGGTTCCGAGTGTTACAGAACAGCGCGAAATTGCTGAGCGCCTCGATAGTGAGGGAAAGCGCATTAATGATCTGATCACGCTAACCGAGCGCAGCATCGACCTACTCCGCGAGAAGCGTGCGGCACTCATCACTGCCGCCGTCACCGGCAAAGTCGACGTGAGTGCCACACCATGAGTGACCTCCACCACGAGAAGCATCTCGAGTCCCATATCGTCGGCAAGCTCGCCGAGGCGGGCTGGCTGGTCGGCACCTCAGGTGCCTACGACACGGACCGCGCCATGTATCCAGAAGATCTGGAGGCCTGGCTGCGCGCCACCCAGCCGCAGAAATGGGACCGGCTTCAGGCGATGAACGGCGACAAGACCCTGACGGTCGTTATGGACCGGCTGGAGACAGCGCTGGAAAAACAGGGGATGGTCCAGACCCTCCGCCGGGGCTTCTCGATCGCCGGCGCCGGTCACCTCGACCTGTCCGAGGCAGCCCCGGAGGACCAGCGCAACGAGAAGGTCCTGCAACGCTACGCATCGAACCGGCTGCGGGTCGTGCCGCAGCTGAAATATCACCCGGGCCGCGAGCTCGCCATCGACCTCGGGCTGTTCCTGAACGGCCTGCCGCTCGCCACGGTCGAGCTGAAGACGGATTTCACCCAGTCGGTCGAACACGCAAAAGCCCAGTACCGGCGAGACCGCCCCCCGGTTGATCCTGTCACGAAACGCAAGCACCCGCTCTTGACGTATCAGCGGGGTGCGGTGGTGCATTTCGCGATGTCGGACAGCGAGATCTGGATGACCACGAAGCTCGCGGGCGACGACACCTTCTTCCTGCCGTTCAACAAGGGTGACGATGGCCGGGCAGGAAACCCGGCGGGGGAGGGTGGCGAATACCCGGTCGCCTATTTCTGGGAGGAGATCTGCCGACGCGACGCGTTCTTGCGGATTTTTCATAGCTTCGTCTATGTCGAGAAGAAGAACGTGGTGGACCTGAAGGGGAACTGGTCGGTCAAGGAGACGCTGATCTTTCCCCGGTTCCATCAGTTTGACGCGGTCAACAGGATGATCGCCGACGCGAAGGCGAGGGGACCCGGGCATCCCTACCTGTGCGAGCACAGCGCGGGCTCGGGCAAGACCTCGACCATCGCCTGGACGGCTCATGATCTGGTGAAGCTACGCCGGGACGACGGGACGCCGATCTTCGACACGGTGATCATCGTGACGGACCGGAACGTCCTGGACGGGCAGCTTCAGGACGCGGTCCAGCAGATCGACCACCAGAAGGGGCTGATCGCCGCGATCGACAGGGAGACCTCGTCGAAGTCGAAGAGCGACCAGTTGAGCGAGGCGATGCTGAAGGGCACCCCGATCATCGTGGTGACCATCCAGACCTTTCCCTTCGCCATGGAGGCAATCCTGACAGAGACGTCCCTGCGGGACCGGAACTTCGCAGTGATCATCGACGAGGCGCACAATTCCCAGACCGGGAACACCGCCTCCAAACTGCAAGCAACGCTTGCCCTGTCTGCGCGCAAGGATGTGGAGGAGATGACGGTCGAGGACATTCTGGTGGAGATCCAGCGAGCCCGGAAGCGCCCGTCGAACGTGTCCCATTTCGCCTTCACCGCGACCCCGAAGCACTCGACCATGATGCTCTTCGGGCGCCCGGCCGATCTCACCAAGCCCGCCTCGGACGACAACCTGCTGGTCTCATTCCACAAGTACGAGATGCGCCAGGCGATCGAGGAAGGGTTCATCCTGGACGTTCTCCGCGGCTACGTCCCCTACAAGACCGCCTTCAACCTCGGACAGGAAATCGTCGACGAGAAGCGTGTTGACGGAAAGGCGGCAAAGCGCGCCCTGGCGAAATGGATGACGCTCCACCCGACGAACGTGACCCAGAAGGTTCAGTTCATCATCGAGCATTTCTCGAAGAACGTCGCCCATCTGTTGGACGGGAAAGCAAAGGCGATGGTGGTAACCAGTTCCCGGGCCTCAGCGGTTCGGTACAAGCGCGCCTTCGATGCATTTATCGAAGCGAACCCGGAATATGGATACATTCGGACCCTTGTTGCCTTCTCCGGCAAGCTGACCGGGCGCGAAGTAATGCACCCTAACGACGATCTGCTACATGGGGACGTCTTCGTCGTCGAGGAGGACGCCGAGTTCACCGAGGCGAACATGAACCGGGAGACAGGCGGCAAGGACCTGCGCCACGTCTTCGACCGGCCGGAATACCGGGTCATGCTCGTGGCGGACAAGTTCCAGACCGGGTTCGACCAGCCTAAGCTGGTCGCGATGTATGTGGACAAGAAGATCGCGAACACGGTTGAGATCGTCCAGACCTTCTCGCGCCTGAACCGGACCTTTCCGGGCAAGGATCAGACCTTCATCATCGATTTCGTGAACGATCCGGACGTGGTCCGGGCCGCATTCGCCCAGTACGACCGGGGCGCGCGGATCGAGGAGGTTCAGGACCTCAACGTCATCTACGACCTGAAGGAATTCCTCGACAACCAAGGGATCTATGACGAGACCCACATTCTCGACTTTCAGGCCGCCCGTTTTCGGACCGCTGCGTCTGCGGCGACCGGAAAGGACGACGAGGCGGTGCACAAGGAGATGTACGCCGCGACCCAGGAGCCGACAGACGCCTACAACCGGCGCCTGTCCGAGCTGCGGGATCGCGCGGCAGCGGCGGAGGACGCTTGGCAGCGCGCGAGGAGTGCTGGGAACGAAGATGGGATGAAGCGAGCCGATCACGAACGCGAGCAGGTCGAAACGGCGATCGTTTCCCTCACTGACTTCAAGTCAGGCTTGTCCCGGTTCGGACGGCTCTACGCCTATATCGCCCAGCTGGTAGATTTAGGAGACCCAGACTTGGAGACTTTTGCCGCCTTCTCGAAGCTGCTTGCGAACCGGCTCGACGGAGTGCCTGCGGTTGAGATCGACCTGCACGGCATTGCGCTGACCGGGTACGACATCACGGATCGGGAACCGACAAACGAAGGCGAGGACGAGGAGCCGCCCACCCTCGACCCGGTGAAGGGCGGTGGCGGCGGCTCTCTACCCGGCGCTCTGCCCGTGTACATGCAGGAGCTGATTGAGCGGCTGAACAGCCTGTTTGGCGAGGCGACCCCGATCGAGGATCAGGTCGCCTTCGTGAATCAGGTGGCTGCGATCACTCGCGAAAATCCTGTGGTGATGGCGCAGATCGAGAAGAACACCAAGGACCAAGCAATGAAGGGCAATCTTCCCGGAGCGGTCCAGGCTGCAGTGGTGCGGGCGATGTCATCGCACAGCGCGCTAGCGTCCCTCCTCCTAAGCAGAGACCGGCAGGCCATGCCTATTTTGGAGGGCGTAATCTATGAGATCCTAAAGCGTGGCGGGACGCTGAGCTTTTACGATCAATGAGTTGGAGCCCCGAAATAAATTGAGATTCTTCAAGGCAGCAGAATGAGTGTGACGGCAAGCTTCCTTCACGGGTATCCTCAGACGAAGATCGCTACGATGATTTGCGACCGTCTGGCACGCTGCGGCGAAGCGCAGATCGTGTCGGGTTTTGCGACACCTGATGGAATTGAGGCGCTACGCGCCAGATCGTACTCGAATAAGATCACCCGTTTCGTGCTCGGCGCAGGTACTTTCAAGGCCTTCGAAGCATTGGATGACCTGTTAACTTCTGGACTACCGCCCAATGCGGCACGGGTTCATCTCGGGCATACACGTGCAACCGGAGGCAGGAAAAACCCGTTTGCACGATTGCGACCCATGCTTCACAGCAAGGTCTATTACTTCGAAATGCCCGACGGAAAGGCAGCGGCCTTTGTCGGCTCTCATAACCTGACCGGATTCGCCATGCGCGGGTTGAACGGCGAGGCTGCGGTCCTTCTTGAGGGTGAAACTTCAGACACTGTCTTCGACGAGATTCGAGCGCATGTCGCGGAGAGTTATCGACAAGCCGTTGCCTATGATACATCGCTCAAGGAAGCGTATGCGCTCTGGTTCCGTGAATATCTTGAAGGGTTGCGCATTGAGACGTCCGATATGCCGCGGGACGATGAAAGCCGGCGTACGGTAATCCTATTTGCGAAGGCGCCTGCGGGACGAATTCCCTCGGAAGGGGATCGGGTTTATTTCGAACTCGATCTGCGGATCACCGACGTCAAAGCCATCGACACAGAAGTGCATTTGCATCTTTTTGAAACGATGCCGGCTAACCCGGCAGAAGCGCTCTCGCGCTCCAGTCAATCTGACACCGCCCTTTTGGGCAAGGTGGAAGCAATTGATTCCGCCGCGGGCTCTGCCGAGGTCAGGGCGGATTGGTTTATTGATGACCCTTCGAATCCTGAATTGAAGCCAGCGGTGGCGCCATTTCGGCCGATTTTATCGCCCGGCAAACAACAGGTGCGTGCGGAGATCTCGGAGGACCTTATGACACGATTTGACTATCTATTCGATTCAGGAAGAGGGAAATGGGTCCCAACTTTGGGTAATGAGACGGTCGTCGAAGAGGGTACAGATCTGGTTTGGTCCCGAGTGGAGGGGCTTCGTGAACAAGAAAGCGGGGAGGTAGGGCAACAAATGATGTTGGCCGACCTTCGGGAGATATCGCCAGAGTCGGGCTCCTTTGTTCTCTTCTCACGCAGGCGCCGAAAGCTTGGCACGCGCGAATGAGACTGAAAACTAACTGAAGCATGCTCCAGGCGCGGGGATAGCCTCTGAGAAGCTTGAGCGATAAGTATTCAGGGTTGTGCTGGGCATATTGTTTAGTATATACTAAACAATATGCCCAGCACAACAAACAAATCCAAAAGCGAGGCCGCCGGCGATGTCAGCCGGGCGGTGCTCTATGCCCGCGTCTCCTCCAAAGAACAAGAGAAGGAAGGCTTCTCGATCCCGGCACAGCTTAAGCTGCTGAAGGAGTACGCCGCGCGCGAAGGGTTGTCCGTCGTTCAAGAGTTCGTTGACGTGGAAACGGCCAAGCAGACGGGCCGCACCAACTTCTCTGAGATGATCGCATTTCTGCGTGCCAATCCCGGGGTTCGGATCATTCTGGTCGAGAAGACCGACCGCCTTTACCGAAACCTTAAGGACTGGGTGATGCTCGACGAGATTGACGTCGAAATCCATCTCGTCAAGGAAGGCGTGGTCTTGTCGCGTGACTCGAGGTCGTCGGAGAAGTTCATGCATGGCATCAAGGTTTTGATGGCCAAGAACTACATCGACAACCTGTCCGAGGAAGCGCGTAAAGGTATGCAGGAGAAGGCCGAGCAGGGCATCTGGCCGACCAAAGCGCCGCTCGGCTATCGCAATATCACGGGGCCGGACGGAAAGAAGATCATCGACGTCAATCCCGAGGTCGCCCCGATCGTTGGAAAGCTGTTCGAATGGTATGCCGCTGGAAGTTATTCGCTGAAGGAGCTTGGCAGAAAGGCGGCAGCGGAGGGTTTCCGCTATCCGCGGTCCGGCGCCCGTGTTCCGAACAGCACGATCCACACGATCCTGCGGAACCGGCTCTATACCGGCCAGTTCGAATGGAACGGCAAGTTGATCGTGGGTAAGCACGAACCGCTGGTTTCGGCTGAGCTTTGGCAGCGCGTTCAGGACGTGCTCGACGGTCGGAACGCCAAAAAGCACCGGCGTATGAAACATGATTTCGCTTTTTCGGGGCTTATCGGCTGTGCGAAATGTGGCTGCTCGGTCGTCGGTGAGATCAAGAAGCAGAAATACATCTACTATCACTGTACCGGCTACGCCGATAAGTGCCGGGAGGATCCCGCCGCCTGCCGCAGGAAGTATGTTCGCGAGGAAGCGTTGGAGGCCCAGTTCTCGGAACTGCTTGGCAAGCTGTGTTTCGACGACGAAGTGCTGGAATGGGTGCGGGAGGCACTGCATGCTAGCAAAGCTGACGAACAGCGGGAACATGGTGAAGCAATTAGGCGGTTGAGGACTGAGTATGACCGCCTGCAGCACCGCATCGATGTGATGTATATCGATAAGTTGGACGGAAAAATCGGCGGCGAGTTCTTCGACCGGATGGCCGGAGATTGGCGGGAGGAACAGTCTCGTTGCCTGAAAGACATCGAACGCCACCAGGAAGCACAGCAGTCTTACATGGACGAGGGAGTGAAGATTCTCGAACTCGCGCAGAACGCTCAAACGCTGTTCGAACGCCAGCCCGCTCGAGAAAAGCGGCGATTACTGAACTTCGTACTTTCGAACTGCTCGTGGGACGATGGCGAATTGATCGCCGAATTCCGGCAACCCTTTGATTTATTGGCGAAAACCACTGCCACTTCCTCCCAAAAACGGGCAGAAAACGGCGGGAGTGTGATAAAAAAAGAGATTTGGCTGGGGAACCTGGATTCGAACCAGGACTAAGCGGGTCAGAGCCACTCGTTCTACCGTTAAACTATTCCCCATCGGACCGGGCGACGGTCTCGCCGTTATCCGGGCGCGGTTTCTAGCATACGCCAATCGTGTTGAGAAGAAGCTTTCGTCCGCCGTGCCGATTGCGTCCGGCGTCGGAGAATTTGCTTCGCAGGCTATCAATACGTGGATATAGTTAATCACACTCGGATTAACAAATTTGCGCAAACCTGCCCGGGGTGAAGCGCATTGGAGAGGAAGCGTGCCGGCAATGCCGCCGCATAAAAACAATAGCCGGGCGGATGGACGAGACAGGGCGGGTGGTCGCAACGGGGCCGGTCGCAGGCAACGTGTATTCGCAGCGCTTGATCTCGGGACCAACAATTGTCGTTTGTTGATCGCCCATCCGGCGCGCAATGGTTTCCGCGTCGTCGACGGCTTTTCGCGTATCGTCCGCCTCGGAGAAGGCGTCAGCGAAAAGGGTACGCTGTCGGAGGACGCGATCGAGCGAACGGTCGATGCGCTCCGGATCTGCGCAAAAAAAATGGCGCGCCGCCGGGTCTCCGCCGCCCGCTGTGTCGCGACCCAGGCGGCCCGGTCGGCCGGCAACAGCGACGATTTCGTGCGCCGCGTGAAAGAGGAAACCGGCCTCACCCTGGAAGTGATTACCGCGCGCGAGGAAGCGGAACTGACGCTGACCGGCTGTTTTTCGCTGCTCGATACGAATCACGATCATGCCCTGATGTTCGATGTCGGCGGCGGCAGCGCTGAATTCGTCTGGGCGCGTATTCTGCCCGGCGGCGGCGCCGAGGTCGAGGGCTGGACATCGCTGCCCTGCGGCGTGGTCACGCTGACGGAACGGCACGGGCGGGAAGATTTTCTGCCGGAAGAATACCGGTCACTGGTGTCGGATGTGGTAGGGATGCTCCGTTCGTTCGACGCGGAGCACGATATTTCGCGTCATATTGCCGCCGGAAGGGTGCAGATGGTGGGAACGGCCGGGACCGTCACCACCATTGCCGGGGTCGATATGTGCCTGCCGCGCTACAACCGGTCCAAGGTGGACGGTGCCTGGCTGTCCTTCGATGCGGTCGCGCGGATCAGTGGAGAACTGTCGATGCAGAATTACGATCAACGTGCCGCGCATCCGTGCATCGGCCATAACCGGGCGGATCTCGTTGTCGCCGGGTGCGCCGTGCTGGAAGCCGTCTGCACGTTGTGGCCGGCGGGCCGTCTGCGTGTCGCCGACCGTGGCGTGCGCGAAGGCATTCTCAGCGTCATGGCGGGGCAGCCCCAGGCATCCTGCACCATTGCAACCGCCTCGGCGGCGGAATAACCCCCGGATGGCGCGGAACTCCGGCGGAAAAAGCGGTGGCGGCAAAGGCAGCGGCAAAGGCGGCGGCCGGGGCGCCGCCGGCGGCAAGTCTTCGGGGCGCGGGCTGACCGGCCGCAACATGCGGGTGCGGGTCAAGACCGCCCGCGGCCGCACGTCGTCGTCGACCCGCTGGCTGGACCGCCAGCTCAACGATCCGTATGTCCACGAGGCGCGCAAGCAGGGCCTGCGGTCGCGCGCCGCTTTCAAGATTGCCCAGCTCGACGACCAGTACAAACTCTTCCGGCGCGGCCAGAAGGTGGTGGATATCGGCGCGGCACCGGGCGGCTGGACCCAGATCGCCGTCGAACGGGTGGCCCCCGACGAAAGCGGCGGGGTCGTGATCGCGGTCGACATCCAGGAAATGGAGCCGGTCGGCGGTGCGACCACAATGGTCCTCGATATCAACGATCCGACGGCGCCCGCATTGTTAATGGGCGCGCTTGGCGGCCAGGCCGACGTGATCCTGAGCGATATGGCGGCGCCGGTCACGGGGCATAAATCCACGGATCACCTGCGGACGATGGCGCTCTGCGAAGAAGCGCATGCCTTTGCCTGCGATGCGCTGGTGGCGGGCGGGACGCTGGTGATGAAGGCCTTCGCCGGCGGCGCCCATGGCGAACTGATGACGGCCATTAACCGGAATTTCGACAAGGTCCGCACCGTCAAGCCCGATGCGTCGCGCCCGGAAAGCCCCGAAACCTATATCGTCGCGACGGGATTCAGACGGCCCGAACAGGCCGGCTAGACCTCCCTGCAATTTTTCTTTGTGCACTGCGCCATTCTTGTTGGGATTCGAGGGGGCGATGTGTATATTTCGGCGTCACTCCAACAACAGGTGGTGGCATGGAAATCCGCGAAGCGCTGACGTTTGACGACATACTCCTCGTACCCGCGGAATCTGCCGTTCTCCCCCATGAAGCCTCTACGAAAACGCGCCTGACGCGCTCGATCAGCCTTGGTATTCCGCTGGTTTCCGCGGCAATGGACACGGTGACGGAATCGGCTATGGCGATTGCCATGGCCCAGGCGGGCGGCATCGGCGTGCTTCACAAGAACCTTGAAATTGCCGCCCAGGCGGACGAGGTCCGGGCCGTCAAGAAATTCGAGTCCGGCATGGTGGTCAATCCGGTCACCATCGCGCCCGAACGCACCCTTGCCGACGCGCTGGCCCTGATGGAAGGCCACAGGATTTCCGGCATTCCGGTCGTCGAGGCCAATAGCGGCAAGCTTGTCGGCGTCCTCACCAACCGGGACGTCCGCTTCGCAGACCGGCCCGACCAGCCCGTCAGCGAACTGATGACCCATGAAAACCTGGTGACGGTGAACGAAGGCGTCGATATGGCCGAGGCCCGGCGCCTGCTGCACAAATTCCGGATCGAAAAGCTTCTGGTTGTCGATGACAGCTATCGCTGCATCGGCCTGATCACGGTCAAGGACATGGAAAAGGCGAAGCTTCATCCGGATGCCACCAAGGACGACAAGGGCCGTCTGCGCGTCGCTGCGGCGACCGGAGTCGGCGATGACGGGTTTGCGCGGGCCGAGGCGCTGATTGACGCCGAGGCGGATGTCGTGGTGGTCGATACCGCGCACGGTCATTCCCGCGGCGTGCTCGAAGCGGTCGCCCGGATCAAACGCATTTCCAACAGCACGCAGGTCATCGCCGGCAATATCGCGACCCCCGACGGCGCCAGGGCACTGATCGATGCAGGTGCGGATTCGGTCAAGATCGGGATCGGGCCGGGCTCGATCTGCACCACGCGCGCGGTCACCGGCGTCGGCGTGCCGCAGTTCAGCGCGGTGCATGAATCCTCGGAAATCTGTCATAAAAACGACGTGCCCTGTATTGCCGATGGCGGTGTCCGCCTGTCGGGCGATGTCGCGAAAGCGATCGCGGCGGGGGCGGACTGCGTGATGGTGGGCTCGTTGCTCGCCGGCACCGAGGAAAGCCCCGGCGAGGTGTTCCTGTATCAGGGGCGGTCCTACAAGTCCTATCGCGGGATGGGATCGCTGGGCGCGATGGCACAGGGATCGGCGGACCGTTATTTTCAGCAGGAAGTGAACGATACGCTCAAGCTCGTGCCCGAGGGGATCGAGGGCAGGGTGCCGTACAAGGGCCCGGCGGGCGCGGTCCTGCACCAGCTCATCGGCGGCCTGCGCGCCTCGATGGGATATACCGGCAACGGCACCGTCGCCGACATGCAGGCCAACTGCTCCTTCCGGCGGGCGACGTCGGCGGGCTTCCGCGAAGGTCACGTCCACGACGTGTCGATCATGCGCGAGGCGCCCAATTACCGGCCCCCGGAATAGTGCGGTGACGGGGGCGGCGACCGATATCGGCGTAAGGGAGGCGGATGCCGACGATGCCGCGGTGATCGCCCGCATTCATTCGGAAAGCTGGCGGTCGACCTATGCCGGCATTCTGCCCGACGACGTTCTGCTCGATCTCGAATCCCGGGACCACAAAGAGCGCTGGTGGCGCCATGTGCTCGGACCGGTGCGCAGCGATCATTTCGTGTATGTTGCGGAATCGGCCGATGGCGGCGTGATCGGATTCGCCAGCGCCGGCCCGTCGCGCAATACCGGTCTGCCCTACCGGGCCGAGGTTTATACAATTTACCTGCAGGACGATTTTCACGGTTTCGGTATCGGGCGCCAGCTTTTCGCCAGCACCGTCGCCCGGGCGCAGGAAGCGCGCGGCCCGTCCGTGATCGTCTGGTGCCTGAGGGAAAATCCGTCCCGGTTCTTTTACGAGCGCATGGGCGGGGTAATGGTGGCACGCCGGACCGGCACGGTCGGATCGGCGGCCGTAGAGGAAATCGGATACGCCTGGGAAGACGCTTCCGATCTGGCTGTCTGGGGGAGTGCCTGAGTCCGTGAATATTTCCGACCGCGTATTGATTATCGATTTCGGGTCCCAGGTGACCCAGCTTATCGCCCGCCGCGTGCGCGAAAGCGGCGTGTATTGCGAAATCCATCCGTTCAACAAGGTAACGGCGGCGACGCTGGCCGAGTTCGCGCCGAAGGCGATCGTCCTGTCCGGCGGTCCGGCCTCGGTACTCGATATCGATACCCCGCGGGCGCCCGACGAGGTCTTCGATCTCGGCGTGCCGGTGCTCGGCATCTGTTACGGCCAGCAGACCATGGTCGAACAGCTCGGCGGCGAGGTGCAGACGTCGGATCACCGGGAATTCGGCCGCGCCATGGTCACGGTCGCCGAGGACTGCGCGATGTTCGAGGGCGTCTGGCATGTCGGCGCCGAGGAGCAGGTCTGGATGAGCCACGGCGACCGCGTGGTGCGGCTGCCGGACGGGTTCCGCGTTGTCGGCACCAGCGTCGGCGCGCCCTATGCCGCGATCGCCAATGACGAGCGCCGGTTCTACGCGGTCCAGTTCCATCCCGAAGTCGTCCACACGCCCCACGGCGCGGAGCTGCTGAAGAATTTCACCCATGGCGTTGCCGGCTGTCGGGGCGACTGGACCATGGCGGCGTTTCGCGACCAGGAAATAGCCAAGGTGCGCGCCCAGGTCGGCACCGGGCGCGTGATCTGCGGCCTGTCGGGCGGCGTGGATTCGTCGGTGGTCGCGGTGCTGCTGCACGAAGCGATCGGCGACCAGCTGACCTGCGTATTCGTCGATACCGGCATGATGCGCCAGGACGAGGCGGAGGAGGTCGTGACCCTGTTCCGCGATCACTACAACATTTCGCTGGTGCATCGCGATGCGGCGGACCTGTTCGTCGGCAAGCTCGCCGGCGTCACCGACCCGGAACAGAAGCGCAAGATTATCGGCAGCACGTTCATCGACGTGTTCGACGAGGAAGCGAAGAAGGTCGGCGGCGCCGATTTCCTCGCCCAGGGCACGCTGTATCCCGATGTAATCGAATCCGTCTCGTTCCATGGCGGGCCCAGCGTGACGATCAAGTCCCACCACAATGTCGGCGGCCTGCCGGAGCGCATGAACATGGCGCTGGTCGAGCCGCTGCGCGAACTGTTCAAGGACGAAGTCCGCGCGCTCGGCCGCGAACTGGGGCTGCCGGAAAGCTTCGTCGGCCGCCATCCGTTTCCCGGGCCGGGCCTCGCGATCCGCATTCCCGGCGACATCACGCGCGAAAAGCTCGACGTGCTGCGCAAGGCCGATGCGATCTACCTCGAGGAAATCCGCAATGCCGGGCTGTACGACGAGATCTGGCAGGCCTTCGCCGTGCTGCTGCCGGTCCAGACCGTCGGCGTGATGGGCGATGCCCGTACCTACGACAATGTCTGCGCCCTGCGCGCGGTAACGTCGACCGACGGCATGACGGCCGATTTCTATCCCTATGACATGGGGTTCCTCGGCCGCACCGCGAACCGCATCATCAACGAGGTCCGCGGCATCAACCGGGTGGTCTACGACATCACGTCGAAACCGCCCGGCACCATCGAGTGGGAATAGGGTTTCGGATCGAATTCACCGGCTTTTGAGATCGGGGGCATCCGCCGGCGGAAATCCGCCGGTGCCGGGTCGGGGTGCCTATTCCGCGGCGGCGAGGATCCGGCTTTTCTGCGCCTGAATTTCGCAGTAATTCGCGGCATGCTGCAGCGTCATGTCGGCGATCTCGATGTGTTCCGGCAGATCGATCAGTGTTTTTACGGCCTCGGCGACTTCGGTATACGACAGGGACGGCAGCGCATGTTCCAGCAGGCCCAGGTTGATCGTGGTGATCCGGCAGCGCTTGTCCGAATTGTAGGTCAGGTTGGCGGCAAGCTGGTTCAGCGCCGCTTTCTGGGCCGCGTACATGTAGCCTTTCGAAATGTTCGGCTGCGCCGCTCTCGACGACATATTGATGATGTATTTGCCCGCGTCGGCTTTCCAGGCGTCGAAAAACCGGAACAGCAGCTCGACCTGCGAAAAACCCTGATGTGCCTGGTTGATGAAAATGTCGAAGTCCCGGGGACGGATATCGTCCTCGAGCCTGACATTCGTCACGCTAAAGGCGCGCGCGCGGCCGGACGGCCCGTGGTTCGCGGATTCGTCCGTCAGCAGATCCGTGATCGCCCCGGCCAGACCGGTGCTACCGGTTATTGCCACTCTCGTAGTGTTCATTGAGCATCCTGAATGATTCGCCACCGAACAATACCCCTTTGACATTGCATTGATTGCAGGGGGCCTGGCTCCGGTCCCCCTTGGCCAGGCGCCGGCGGATTTTGGCCATCGCCTTGGAGAACCACACATCCTCGAGGCTGTCCTGTATCAGATTGCCGACCACCTGTTCCCGGCCCCAGTCGTTCGAGCAGAAAAGAACGTCGCCGTTCCAGTCGACGAACATCTTGTAGAACGGGTAATGGCAGGGCTTGCCGCGCAACTGTTCGACCTCGCTTTCGTCCTGGCCGGTCCAGGTGATCCGGCCCGACCGGTTGTTCAGGATCAGGCCATGGTCGCTGTCGTTCCAGTGCATGCGGTATTTGACGCTTTCCGCGCGTTCCGGCCCGACCATCCGCTCGAATCCGGCCATCTGGTCCGCGCCGTCGTACAAATTGATATAGAGGAGATCGAGGCCGTTTTCGAAAACCCGGGACACCAGTTCCGGGGTCAGTTTGTCGCCGTTGGTGTTGCACTCGATCGTTGCGTGCGGCAGCTTTTCGCGGAATATCCCGACGATTTCGGGAAACAGCGGGTTCAGGAAATTTTCCCCGAACCCGGAGAACGATACCTTTCCGGCATATTGCGCGGCGCTTAGCCGTTCGGCGATCAGTTCGGCGCCGGTGAGGGACATGTTGAGGTTTCTGTTCGGAAAGACCGTTTCGTCGAAGCGCGGGCAGAACACGCATTTCCGGTTGCACAGTTCCGTCGTGTTGACCTCCACCGTCAGCAGGGACTTCACCAGGCCTGCGCCATGGGTGTTTCTTTTGAAATGGGACGCTTCCTGGTTTTTCCGGTGTTCCAGAAAGGTTTCCTTGTCGAATGTGTTTGGTGTCGCGTCCATTTCGTTCCCGCTTGCAAACCGAATAAGGGGCGCGCACGGCGCCGGTTTCGTTAAAAGCACGCATGCTGCGACCCGTGCTCTGAAAGAAACGCCCCTATTTGTGCCTCTTAACCAACAAATTAAGGTTAATTTTTGGCGCCCATGTCCCTGTTTTTTGCCGGAACGCGGTTTCGGCGCGCGGCGGCAGGGTACTTGATCGGATCGGCGCCGGATGTAGGGTGGGCCGCGCCCGCGGTCAGCGGCGTATTTCAGGTATGAGAGTTGTGAGATGGAACTGAAGATCAGAAATCCCTACCGGGTCGTCGGCGATCTCAGCTGCTTTCTGCGCCTGTATTGCCGGCAACCCAATGCCTATTACGCCTCCCCGAAACGGAATGTGCTGAATTCGGCTGTGTCCCTGGCGGCGCGGGTGTGGGGCTTCAGAAAGCTGACCCGCGCGGCACACCGGTTTTTTCCCGTCGAATGCGGCGACGGGCGGGTATTCACCGCCCGGGATACGAATTCCCAGTACCATTCGATCTATTTCGATGCCTATCGCGACGCCTACGAGCCCGATGTGACGTCGGCGCTCGAATGTTTCCTGAATGCCGGCGACGTGTTCGTGGATGTCGGCTCCAACTGGGGCCATCACACGTTTTACGCGGTTCTCGAAAAGGGCGCGTCCGCGGTGGCGTTCGAACCGAACCCGATCGTCGGCGACGACCTTGCACGGGTGGCCGGCGAACTGGGCGTATCGGACCGGGTGACCCTGCACCGGGCCGGGGTATCCGACGGCGAGGGGACCCTTCGTCTCAGCCAGAACTATTTCGAATCCGGCGTGGCCTCTATTGACGACAGCTTCGCCGCCGAGCGCAAATCCGAAAAACTGATATCGGTCTGCCACCGGGTTCTCGGTCTCAAACCCATCGTCAACGAGGTGCCGGTCGTGACGCTCGATTCCCTCGCCCTCGACAGGATCGACCTGATGAAGGTCGATGCCGAAGGCGTTGAGCTGGCGGTCTTCCGGGGCGGGCGGGACACGATCGCGAGGCTGCGGCCCAGGATATGCTTCGAGTTTCACAGCGCCGACCTCAGCACATACGACCCGTTCGAACGGTTCTTCGCCGATCTCGATTACACGCTCTATGAAATCGCGGCGGAAAAGAAGCCGTCCTCTCCCGGCGTCTTCGATGTCGCGTTGAGCCCCATCGCCGGGCCGTCGCTCGTTG
>TARA_R110000868_G_scaffold44898_1_pt1 | contig 29536 bp, 33 predicted proteins | sample TARA_R110000868 | Tara Oceans TARA_R110000868 (sample SAMEA4397489) | marine metagenome | biome: Polar Biome; feature: [SRF] surface water layer (ENVO:00010504); material: water (ENVO:00002006), including particulate matter (ENVO:01000060) such as... | depth 5 m | reverse complement strand
CCCCGACCCCTCTCCCCCGGGAGAGGGGCTTCGTTGCCCGGTCCGGCCCTAGTTTGGCGGGGCGGCGGCCTCGGCGGCCTCGGCCTGTTCGTGACAGCGCCGGCCGGCGTAGAGACCGTTCAGATAGTACCAGCGGTGCTGGATCGCCCGGGCTTCGGCCTCGCGGCGGTCGCGCTCGGGTTGGGTCAGGGCCTCGGCCCCGGCCATGACGAGGCCGGCCCCGGGGATCAGCATCGCCGCGCCGGAGCGGGCGACGCCGCCGAGGGTGTCGAACAGGCCCCCGTCCGGCTCTCCCCCCATGGCCTGGCTGAGCCCGGCGGCCTCCTCGGACATCTGGACGCAGGTGAGGGTCGAATCGGTGGTCCGGATGATGGGGGCAGGCCCCTCGGCCTCGGAGTCCACGGCAGAGGCGGCCGGTGTCCCGGGGGCCTGGGCCAGGGCGGCTCCCGACAGGGCCAGGCTCAGTCCGGCCACGCCGGCAATCAGTCGAAAGGTCATCACACGCTCCACTCCACCCTGTCGCATTACAACGGGGTGGCGGGCGAACGGGTTGCCTCAGGGGCCGAAATCAGGCGCGGACGGCCCCGCGGGCAGCGTCGATGCCGAGGGTGGCCAGGGCGGTGGCGGCGATCTGCGGGGCGTTGAGGCCGGCGGTCGCATACATGGCGGCCGGGCTGTCCTGGTCCTGGAAGACATCGGGCAGGCACAGGGTGCGGACCTTGAGCCCGGCGTCGAGCGCGCCCTTTTCGGCCAGCAGCTGGAGCACGAAGGCCCCGAAGCCGCCCATGGCCCCCTCCTCCACCGTGATCAGGGCCTCGTGCTCGCGGGCCAGACGCAGGATCAGGTCGGCGTCGAGCGGCTTGGCGAAGCGGGCGTCGGCGACCGTGGCCGAGACGCCGCGCGCGGCCAGCAGGTCGGCGGCCTTGAGGGATTCCTCGAGCCGGGTACCCAGCGACAGGATGGCCACGGCCGTGCCCTCGCGGACGATACGGCCCTTGCCGATCTCGAGCGGAGCCGACAGCTCGGGAATCTCGACGCCGACGCCCTCGCCGCGCGGATAGCGGAAGGCGCTGGGACGGTCGTCGATCTCGAGACTCGTGGCGATCATGGCGGCCAGTTCGGCCTCGTCGGCGGCGGCCATCAGCACCATGCCGGGCAGGGCTCCCATGAAGCCGATGTCGAAGGATCCCGCATGGGTGGCCCCGTCGGCCCCGACCAGGCCGGCGCGGTCCATGGCGAAGCGAACCGGCAGCTTCTGGATGGCCACATCGTGGACGACCTGGTCATAGCCGCGCTGCAGGAAGGTCGAATAGATGGCGCAGAACGGCTTCATGCCGTCGGCGGCCAGACCGGCGGCAAAGGTCACCGCATGCTGTTCGGCGATGCCGACGTCATAGGTACGGTCGGGGAAGGCCTGGCCGAACAGGTCCAGACCGGTGCCCGAGGGCATGGCGGCGGTGATGGCGACGATCGACGGGTCCAGATGCGCCCGCTTGATCAGCTCGGTGCCGAACACCTTGGTGTAGCTGGGGGCATTGGCGATGGCCTTGGACTGTTTGCCCGAGACCACGTCGAATTTGGCGACCGCATGCAGCTTGTCGGCGCTGGATTCGGCCGGGGCATAGCCCTTGCCCTTCTGCGTCACGACATGGACCAGCACCGGCCGGTCGTCGATGGCGGCGGCGTTCTTCAGGATGGGCACCAGGTTGTCGAGGTCGTGACCGTCGATCGGGCCGATGTAGTAGAAGCCCAGCTCCTCGAAAAAGGTGCCGCCGACGATCATGCCGCGGGCGTATTCCTCGGCCTTGCGCGCGGCGTTGCGGAACGGACGCGGCAGGTGTTCGGCCACCGACTTTCCGAAGCGGCGGAAATTGCGATAGGTGCCGCCCGAAACCTGTTTGGCGAGATAGGCGCTCATGCCGCCGACGGGCGGGGCGATCGACATGTCATTGTCGTTGAGGATGACGACCAGCTGTTTGGTGGTCTCGGCGGCGTTGTTCATCGCCTCATAGGCCATGCCCGCCGACATCGAGCCGTCGCCGATCACGGCCACGACCTTGTTGGACCCGCCCTTCTGGTCGCGGGCGGCGCAGAAGCCGAGGGCGGCGCTGATCGAGGTCGAGGCATGGGCCGCGCCGAACGGATCGTAGTCGCTCTCGCTGCGCTTGGTGAAGCCGGACAGGCCCCCGGGCTGGCGCAGGGTGCGGATGCGGTCGCGGCGTCCGGTCAGGATCTTGTGCGGATAGCACTGGTGGCCGACGTCCCAGATCAGGATGTCCTTCGGCGTCTCGAACACATGGTGCAGGGCGACGGTCAATTCGACCACGCCGAGGCCGGCCCCGAGGTGGCCGCCGGTGACCGAGACGGCGTCGATGGTCTCGACGCGCACCTCGTCCGCCAGCTGCCGCAGCCGTGGCGCATCGAAGGCGCGCATATCGGCGGGAACATGGACGGTGTCGAGCAGCGGCGTATCGGGCATTCGGGCAGTTAACCTCGGGTCGTTTTTATCTCAACGCGGCGCGAGACCGCAGGTGCCTCAGTCCGTCAGGACTGTCGCTTTAACACGAAGTCCACGCTGGCCTTGAGAATTTCGGCATCGTGGCCGAACACATCCAGATGGGCGCGCGCCTGGTCGGCCAGATGGGCCACGCGGTGGCGGGCGGCCTCAACGCCCAGCAGGGTGACGAAATTGGTCTTGCCGCGGGCCGCGTCCTTGCCGCCGGCGGCCTTGCCCAGCAGGTCCTCGTCGCCCTCGACGTCCAGCAGATCGTCGACGATCTGGTAGGCCAGGCCGATGTCGTGGGCGAAGCTGGTCAGGGCCTGGCGGTGGTGGTCGCGGGCCCGGGCGATGATCAGCGGGATCTCGAAGGCATAGGCGAACAGGGCCCCGGTCTTGAGCCGCTGCATCCGGGCCACCCCGCCAAGGTCGTCGCGCACGCCCAGCAGGTCGATCATCTGGCCGCCGGCCATGCCGCGCGCGCCCGAGGCCAGCGACAGCCGGGCCGCCAGTTCGCAACGGATGGCCGGGTCCTCGTGGGTGTCCTCGTGCAGGACGATGTCGAAGGCGGCGGTCTGCAGGGCGTCGCCGGCGAGCACGGCGGTGGCCTCGTCATAGGCCCTGTGCAGGGTCGGGCGGCCGCGGCGGACGTCGTCGTCGTCCATGCAGGGCAGGTCGTCATGGACCAGGCTGTAGGCATGGACGCATTCGAGAGCGCAGGCCGCACGCAGCACCGGCCGTTCCTCGATATCGAACAGATTGGCCGCCTCGAGGGCGAAGAAGGGCCGCAGCCGCTTGCCCGGGCCGAGGGCGGCATAGCGCATCGCCTCGGTCAGCCGGACCTCCGGGCCGTCGGCGCGCGGCAGCAGTTCGTCGAGGGCGACGGTGACCAGGTCGGCGACCTCGGCCACGCGGTCGATGACCGTCTGGGCAGACGAGTTGGCGGCGCAGGGGATGACCGGTGGAAGCGTCAGAACAGCCTCCCGCCGACAGGAACCTCACGGTCGACCCCAACCAGCACCACCTCGCCGTCCGCATCCGGGAAGCCCAGGGTCAGGACCTCGGACATGAAGGGGCCGATCTGGCGCGGGGCGAAATTGACCACGGCGGCGACCTTGCGGCCGACCAGCTGGTCCGGGGTGTAGTGGCGGGTGATCTGGGCCGAGGACTTCCTCACCCCGATGTCGGGGCCGAAATCGATGGTCAGTTTGAAGGCGGGCTTGCGGGCCTCGGGAAAGGGATCGGCGGCGATCACCTGACCGACGCGGACATCGACCCGGAGGAAGTCCGCAAAGGCGATGCGCTCGGCGACCGGGTCGGGGGCCATCAGCCGAACTCGGCCGGTTCGCTGCCTTTGGCCTGGCCGTCGGGACCGACGACGATCGTCTCGACGCGCAACTGGGCGGCCTTGAGCCGGGCCTCGCAATGCGACTTCAGGCGGGCCCCCTCCTCATAGAGGGTGATCGATTCCTCGAGCGGGGCCTGGCCGGACTCGAGACGCGAGACGATCGACTCCAGCCGGGCGAGGGCGTCCTCGAAGCTGAGATCGGCGGGGATGGCGGCTTTGTCGGTCATCGGTTCGTTCTACAGGACGCGGCGGGCGCGCCAACCCCCGGAACGGTGGTCCCGGGACTCAGGCCTTCTCGTAGCGACGCTGGGACCAGTATTTGAAGCCCTGATTGTGCACGAGACGCCAGCCGTCGGCCTTCAGCCGGCCCCCGACCATATGGTTGAAATAGCCATGGGCGAAAACCAGTACGTCCTGACCGGTGGCCGCGCGGGCGATCAGGGCGCGGGCGGCCTGTTCGGCGCGGGCCTCGGCCTGGAGGCGGGTCTCCTGCCCCTCATGATGGTTGAACACATGCCACCAGAAGCGCGCCACCACGCCCCAGTATTTGGGCGGCAGGCGGAACCAGCCCGGGAAGTTCGGCGGCGGCAGGGGGGCCTCGATGAACAGGGCGTCGACCATGACCTCGCGGCCGTCGGCCACGGCGGCGGCGGTCTCCTGGGCGCGCAGCCGGGTCGAGGCATAGATGGCCCCGGCCCCCTGGGCGGCGGCGACCAGGGCGGGCGGCGGGGTCTGTCCGGCCAGCAGGCCGCCTTCCTCATAGCGGGCCCACCAGTCGCGATACTGGGTCGCGGTGATCAGGCATTTGCGCGACAGCGCCGGTTCGCCGTGGCGGGCCAGGATGATGGCCCCCGGACGTGCCGGGGCCGTGTCCGCGACCGGTGGGGGGGCCGGTTCCGGGCCCGGGCGGGCGGCGTCAATGTCGGAAAGGGAAACGGTCATGGCTGCGGGGGGGGGCGGGCGGTGTGGTCGATGCGCCGTATGCGGTCCCTACTCCTCCCCCAGTGCCTGAACATGGGCGACCGCGGAACGGCCCAGCCCTTCGAGGTCGTAACCGCCCTCGAGCGAGGACACAACCTTGCCGCCACACGTCTGGCGCGCAACCTCGAGCACCGCGCGGGTGGCCCAGGCGAAGTCGTCCGCCTCCAGTGACTGGTGGGCCAGAGGATCGCGGCGGTGGGCGTCGAATCCGGCCGAGATCAGGATCAGGTCCGGGGCGAACGATTCGAGCGCCGGCATCAGGACGTCGGCGAAGGCCGAGCGCCATGATTCGCGGGCCGCGTGGGGCTGGACCGGGGCGTTGACGATATTGCCGACCCCGGTCTCCGAGGCCGCGCCGGTGCCGGGATAGAGAGGCGACTGGTGAATCGAGGCGAGGAACAGGCTGGCGTCATTCTGGAAAGCCGCCTGGGTGCCGTTGCCGTGGTGGACGTCGAAATCGACCACGGCGACACGGGCAAAGCCTTCGGCCTGGGCGACGCGGGCGGCGACCGCGACATTGGAGAACAGGCAGAAGCCCATCGGCGTGTCCGGCTCGGCGTGATGGCCGGGCGGGCGGACGGCGGCGAAGGCGCGGGCGGTGTCGCCCCGGGCCACAGCGCGGACGGCGTCGATCACCGCCCCGGCGGCGAGACGGCCGGCGCGGACGCTGCCGGGCGACAGCAGGGTGTCGGCGTCGAGGGCCGCCAGCCCCCGGGCCGGCGCGGCACCCAGGATGCGGGCGACATGGGCGGCGGGATGCAGTCGCTCCAGATCGGCGACGGCGGCCTCGGTCGCGGCCTGGCGGTCGCGCGACAGGCCGGCGGCGTCCAGCGCGTCGAGCACCGCCTGCAGGCGCTCGGGCCGTTCGGGATGGCCGACCCCGGGCCGGTGGTCGATCATGTCGGGGTGGGTGAACAGGGTGACGCTCATGGTGTGAGATTACGCATCCTCGACCGCAAACAACACCCGCTCATCCCGGCCTTCGCAGGAATGAAGGGGTTGAGTCCCGACCGTCGGCGGGTGCAAACGAGGCCATGACCGCGCCCCTGATCCGCCCCGCCCGCGCCGATGACGCCCCCGCCCTGTCGGCACTGGGCCGCGCGACCTTCGTCGAGACCTTCGTCGAGGGGTTCGCCATCCCCTATCCGCCGCAGGATCTGGAGCCGTTCCTCGATGCCGCGTTCGGGGTGGAGACCACGGCCGCCAGCCTGGCCGATCCGGCCGGGGCCTGGTGGGTGGCCGAGGTGGACGGTGCGGTCGTGGCTTTCGCCACCACCGGCCCCAACAGCCTGCCCCATCCGGACGGCCGCCCGTCCCATGCCGAGCTGAAGCGGCTATATGTCGGCAAGTCGACACAGGGACTGGGTCTGGGCACGAAGCTGCTGGCCCTGGCCCTGGACTGGATGGACCGCCACGGCGACGGCCCGCAGTGGATCGGGGTGTGGAGCGGCAATCTGAAAGCGCAGAAACTGTATGCCGCCTACGGCTTCGAAAAGGCCGGAGAGTATGACTATCCGGTCGGCAACTGGCGCGACCACGAGTTCATCCTGCGGCGCGGATAGGCTATGATGGCCGAATGACCCGCGACGAACTGCTGACCAAGCTGCGCGACCTGAAGCCCTGGCTGGCGGAGCAGGGCATCGTCAATGTGCGCCTGTTCGGCAGCTATGCCCGCGACGAGGCCGGGCCGGACAGCGACGTGGACCTGCTGGTGGAAATGACCCGGCCGTTGGGTTTCCGATTTTTCGGGATCGAGGAAGACCTGTCCAAGGCCTTGGGCGCACGCGTCGAAATGGGGACAGCGAGAGCCATGACCGCACGCATCCGCAAGCATGCCGAAAGCGACGCCATTGCGATCTGACTCGGAGGACGATCTGGCGATGCTCGACGTGATGATCGAGGCATTGGACAAGGTCGCGCAGTATACCGGGGACGTCAGTCGCGAGGAATTTCTGGATAGCTCGCTGGTTCAGGACGCCGTCGCCCTGAACTTCCTTGTCGTCGGGGAGTGCGCGAACACGCTCAGCGAAGCCACGAAGGCCAAGGGTCCGACCGCCCCGTGGCCGCAAATCATTTCCCTTCGCCACAGGATCGCCCACCGGTATCAAGCCGTGGATCGTCTGACCATTTTTGGCCTGGCTATCGATGACGCGGCGGATTTGCGAGCGGCACTTGCCGAGTTGCGTACTGTTCTCGGAAGCGAAGACTGATGCTCCTGCCCTTCTTCACAGCCCTTCGCGACGCGCGCGTTCCTGTCTCGATGAAGGAATGGCTCCATCTGATGGAGGCCATGGACAAGGACGTGGCGGGCCGGAAGGTCGACGACTTCTACCATCTGTCGCGGGCGGTGCTGGTCAAGGACGAGAAACATTACGACCGGTTCGACCAGGTGTTCGGCAAGGTGTTCGCCGGGATCGAGACGGTCGGCGCGGGCGAGGACCTGACCACCGAGATTCCCGACGACTGGCTGAAGCTGCTGACCGAGAAATACCTCAGCGACGAGGACAAGGCCGCGATCGAGGCCATGGGCGGGTTCGACAAGCTGATGGAGACACTGAAACAGCGTCTGGACGAGCAGAAGGGCCGGCACGAGGGCGGCAATCGCTGGATCGGCACCGGCGGCACCAGCCCGTTCGGCCACGGCGGCTACAATCCCGAGGGCGTGCGCATCGGCGGGCCGGGCCGGCACGGCCGGGCGGTCAAGGTCTGGGAGAAGCGCGAATACCGCAATCTGGACGACACGGTCGAATTGGGCACGCGCAACATCAAGGTGGCCCTGCGCCGGCTGCGGCGCTTCGCCCGCGAGGGGGCGGCCGACGAGCTGGACATGGACGCGACCATCGACGGCACGGCCAAACAGGGCTGGCTGGACATCCACATGCGGGCCGAGCGGCGCAACACCATCAAGGTGCTGCTGTTCCTCGACATCGGCGGCTCGATGGATGGCCATGTGAAGCTGTGCGAGGAGCTGTTCTCGGCGGCGAAGACCGAGTTCAAGAACATGGAGTTCTTCTACTTCCACAACTGCCTCTACGAAGGCGTGTGGAAGGACAACCGCCGCCGTCACGGCGAGAAGATCGCGACCTGGGACCTGCTGAACAAATACCCCGGCGACTGGCGCGCCATCTTCGTCGGTGACGCGACCATGAGCCCCTATGAGGTGACCATGCCGGGTGGCTCGGTCGAGCACTGGAACGAGGAGGCCGGGGCCGTGTGGCTGACGCGGGCGCGTCAGCAGTGGGAGAAATGCGTCTGGCTGAACCCGGTGGCCGAACGCTACTGGAGCTATTCGGCCTCGGTGTCGATGGTGCGCGAACTGATGGACGAGCGGATGTTCCCACTGACCATCGACGGGCTGGACAAGGCGATGCGGGCCCTGACCCGATAGGCGATCGCCGCCACCGGACGGCTGCCCGCTGCGGCCGGCCCGGGGAGCCGCCGGACCGCAGCGGTTGGCCTGTAAGTTGACCTGTAATCAGTGTTTGCTGGCGTCGCGCAGGGCGTCCTTGGCACCGCCGACGGCGTTCTGGACCTTGCCCTCGACCTGGTCGGCGCGGCCCTCGGCCTTCAGCTTCTCGTCGCCGGTCACCTTGCCGGCGGCTTCCTTGACGTTGCCACCCAGGTTCTTGGCGGCACCTTCGATGCGATCATGATCGGGCATTGCGGGTCTCCTGTCAGGGGTCGCCCCAGCGGCGACCGGACCAAGACAGCGACCAGACGGGCCTGACGTTCCGAAAGGCTCCGCTTGGATCCGGGAACCGCGCGCGTGTCAGGCCGGGACGAGGACCTCGGTTATGTGCCTGATGGTGACCGTCCGTCCGGGTCCGGTGCTCACGGCCTGCTGCGCCCCGAGCTGCCGGACCAGGGCCTCAACGATGGCCGTGCCCAGACCGCCACCCGATATGGTCGCTACAGGGGACGAAACGCCGACACCGTTGTCGGCGACCGTCAGGGTCCAGTCGGTGCCGTCACTGACATAGCGAACCACCACCCGGGCGTCGGTTCGGTCGTCGGGAAAGGCGTATTTGATCGAGTTGATCACCAGTTCGGTGACGATCAGGCCGAGACTGACGGCCCTGTCGGAGCCGATCCGGCCGTCGTCGGCCTCGGCAACGATCGCGATCGGTCGGCTCTCGCCGATCATCGAGGACGACAGACTGGCGCACAGCTTGGTGAGGTAGGAGCCGACGGCGATCAGGTCGACACCGCCGGTCGCGTGCAGGTGGGACTGGACCTCGGCAACCGACAGCACCCGCTGATGCGCGTCGCGCAGATGGCCGCGCGATTCCTCGGACGTGACCTTGCGCGCCTTCAGCATCAGGATGCTGGCGATGATCTGCAGGCTGTTGACGACGCGGTGCTGCATCTCCTGCAACAGGGTCTGCTGTTGCTGCAGCAGGTCCCCGGTCCGCGCGAGCAGCAATTCCTTCTCGCGCTCGATCACCCGCCGGGCGGTGATGTCGGTGAAGGCCAGCAGGATCGTCGAATTGGGGCTGGTCTCGTACAGCACCTTGCGCGCGTTCAGCAGCATGGTGCGCCGGCCGACGCCGGGGAAGTCGTGATCGACCTCGAACCCGTCCATCGCCACCTGGGTCGGGATGATGGTTTCCAGCAACTCACGCAGGGCCGGGATATTCCACTGGCCGTCACCCAGATCATAGAGCCGGCAGCCCATCGTATGGTCAGAGTCGACCTTGAAGATCTCGTAGAAGGCCCGGCTGGCGGCGAGCACCCGCAACCCGCCATCGAGCACGAGCAGGGGCTCATGGATGGTGTCGACGATCGCCTCGGCCAGGGTCTGGGCGTTTTCAATGCCCGGGATTGGCTTGGTAATCACAGAGGGGGAGTCCGGCCCGGGCACGAAAAATTCCGCAGCCAGCCGGGCAACTGTACACGGCCCGGCGATGGACGCCAGCCAATGTATGTAACCTGAACGACACTCAGGCTGACTGGCGCAGCCACAGTGCCACAGCCCAGGCGTGGGCCTCATGACGCAGGCTGGACAGGGCCACGACCGGATCCAGCCAGACCAGCTCATGATCGGCCTCGACCCTCGCCGCAGGATCGAAGGCGACCTGTTCGGCGGTCCAGACACCGCCCCGGTTGTTCAGCGGCGTGCCGTCGGACTTGCGGAAATACTGGGCGACCTCGACCAGCCGGGCCACCGGCCGCACCGTCAGGCCGGTCTCCTCGGTGAACTCGCGGATCAGGGCCTCGGGCTCGGTCTCGGTGCCGTCCACCGCCCCGCCGGGCAGGTCGAAATAGCTGCCCTCGCCCCGATCGACCCGGACACAGGCCAGCCGTCCGGCCTCGATCAACAGGCCGAAGGCAGTCGGCCGGTCCCGATAGACAAGGCCGGTCTGGTGAACACCGAATTGCAGCATGGTCTATCCCCGACGCGCCGGACCGGACGGTGAGCGTCGCGCCGGCGCGCGACCGGGCATCGGCATGGACAGGGACCGGGTGTCGGCACGGCGGGTCAGGGCAATCGGCTCACTCATCCGGGGCAGCTTTAGCGGCCGCCTATGCCAAGTCCAGTCGCGCGATGGGTGAAACAGTCGTCAGTTCCGGCAATCGCGGTTAATACTGCCACGGTCCGACGGGTGGAGAAGACGATATGATCTGGTGGTGGTGGATTATTCCGGCGGTGGTCGGGGCCCTTGGCCTGTTCCTGTTGCTGTACAGCCTCGGGCAGCTGTTCCGCGGCCGGCTGTTCGGCGGCGGTCTGGGCACGATCGGCGGCGGCGGACTGATGGCCGTGGCCGCGATCGTGGCTCTGACGGGTCTCAACGTCCAGACCTATGCCCGGATGACCTATGAACGGCCGGTGGCGACCCTGCAGCTGAAACAGCTGGGACCGCAGTATTTCGAGGCCACGGTGACCCAGCCCGCCCGGGTCGAGGGTGCGCCCGACCGGTCGGAAATCTATCTGCTGAACGGCGACGACTGGCGGATCGAGGCCCAGGTGCTGAAGTGGAAGCCGTGGGCCAATGTGATGGGGCTGGACAGCCAGTACCGGCTGGACCGGCTGTCAGGTCGCTACCAGGACATCGAGCAGGAGCTGCACAGCACCCGCAGCGTCCACGCCCTGTCCGGCGGCGACGGAGCCACGGTCCTGCCCGGCAATATCACGGTGCCGTGGAAACTCAGTGTCTGGGACATGGCGCGGCGCTATCGCCGTCACATCAACGCGGTCGACACCCTCTACGGCGGCGCGACCTATATGCCGATGGCCGACGGGGCGAAGTACGAGGTGTGGATCACCCAGTCCGGCCTGGTCGCCCGTCCGGTCAATGTGGTGGCCCGCGACGCCTCGGCCGGGGGCTGGAGCCAGGTCAACTAGCTCAGACGGTGCCGATGGTGCGCAGCCGGGCGCGGGGATGGACCTCGTTCTGGCTCATCACCACGGTCTGGCCGCGGAAGCGTTCGATGATTGAGCGCACATAGGGGCGGACCTGGGGTCCGGTCAGCAACACGGCGCTCTCGCCGGCCATGGCGGCGCGTTCGAACACGTCGCGGACCGCGCGGATGAAGTCCTGCAGCCGCGACGGGGCCATGGCCAGCTGCTTGTCCTCGCCCTGGCCGACCAGGGCTTCGGCGAAGGCCTGTTCCCATTCCGGTGACAGGGTGACGATCGGCAGGGCCCCGTCCTCGCCCTTGTGCTGCCAGCACAGCTGGCGGGCCAGCCGCGTGCGGACGTGTTCGACCAGGGTGGTGACCGAACTGGTGTGTGGCGCGGCCTCGGCCAGCCCCTCGAGGATGGCGCCCAGGTCGCGGATCGAGACCTTCTCGCGCAGCAGGGTCTGCAGCACCCGCTGCAGGGTGGTGACGGTGACGACCGAGGGGATCAGCTCCTCGACCAGCTTCTGCTCCTCGGTGCCCAGCTCCTTCAGCAGCTTCTGCACCTCGCCGTAGGACAGCAGCTCGGCCATGTTCTCCTTGAGGATCTCGGTCAGGTGGGTGGTCAGCACGGTCGACGGGTCGACGATGGTGTAGCCGCGGAAGGTGGCCTCCTCGCGCAGGCTCTCGTCGATCCAGGTGGCGGGCAGGCCGAAGGCGGGTTCCTTGGTGTGCTCGCCCGGCAGTTCGACCTGGCGGCCGTTGGGGTCCATGGCCATCAGACAGCCCAGACGCACCTCGCCCTGGCCGGCCTCCATCTCCTTGATGCGGATGGCGTAGCCTTGGGTGCCGAGCCGCATGTTGTCGAGAATGCGCACCGACGGCATGACGAAGCCGTATTCCTGGGCCAGCGAGCGGCGCAGGGCCCGGACCTGGTCGGTCAGGCGGCGGCCCTCGAGGTCATTGATCAGCGACAGCAGGGAATAGCCCAGCTCGATCTTGACCTCGTCGATGGTCAGGGCGGTGCCGATCGGTTCCTCGACCTCTTCCTTGGGGTCGGCCGAGGCGGCGGCGAGTTGGGCCTCGGACGGCTTGGGTCGCAGCCGGTCGCGGCCCAGGCGCCAGGCCATCACGCCGGTCCCGAGGGACAGGGCCGCGAACGGGATCAGCGGCATGCCGGGGATCAGGCCGATCAGGGCGGAGGCGGCCGAGACCACGCCGAGGCTGACGGGGTTGGTGGCCAGCTGGGCGACCAGGGCCTTGTCGGCCGTGCCCTCGACCCCGGCCTTGGACACCAGGAAGCCGGCGGCGATCGAGATGATGATGGCCGGGACCTGGGTGACCAGACCGTCGCCGATGGTCAGCTGGATATAGGCGTTGGCCGCCTCGCCGGCGGGCATGCCGTGCTGGAGCACGCCGATCAGCATGCCGCCCAGGGCGTTGATGAAGGTGATGATCAGCCCGGCCACGGCGTCGCCGCGCACGAATTTCGAGGCCCCGTCCATGGCCCCGAAGAAGGTCGATTCCTGCTCCAGCTCCTTGCGGCGCAGCTTGGCCGCCGCCTCGTCGATCAGGCCCGAGGACAGGTCGGCGTCGATGGCCATCTGCTTGCCGGGCATGGAGTCGAGGGTGAAGCGGGCGCTGACCTCGGCGATCCGGGTCGAGCCCTTGGTGATGACCACGAAATTCACCACCAGAATGATGGCGAAGATGATGATGCCGATGATGAAATTGCCGCCCATCATCAGGGAGCCGAAGGCCTGGATCACCTCGCCGGCGGAGTTGTGGCCCTCGTGGCCGTGGGTCAGGACCAGCCGGGTCGAGGCCAGGTTCAGGCCGAGGCGGAACAGGGTCGAGACCAGCAGGACGGTCGGGAAGATGGCGAAGTCGAGCGGCCGCTTCATCATCACGGCCGTCATCAGGATCAGCACGCTGGAGACCAGGGAAATGGCGAGCAGCATGTCGAGCAGGAATTTCGGGATCGGCAGGATCAGTAGCAGGATGACGCCGATGACGCCGGTGGCCATGGCCACCTCGCCACGCGCGAACCAGCCGAAGACTTCCTTGCCGGTCGGACGGGCCATGCCGTCCTTCATCATCGACGGGACGTCGGTCATCCGGCCACGCCATGGCCCAGGGCGGCCAGCGCCTGCCGGGTGGCCGCGGCGATGACGGCGTCATTGGCCGCGGACGAGGAGGCGGCGGTCGCATGATAGTAGGCGGCGACGATCACCGGCTTGCCGGTCGGCGGATACAGCAGGCCGATGTCATTGGTCGGGCCATAGCCGCCGGTGCCGGTCTTGTGCGCGACCCGCCAGCCGGCGGGCACGCCCGCCTTGATCCGGCGCGTACCGGTCGGGGAATCGCGCATCCAGCCCAGCAGCCGGGCCTGCGAGTCAGCCGTCAGCGGTGAGTCGAGGCTGACGAACAGGCGTTGCAGATTGACCGCCGACTGGTCGGGCCGGATCGTGTCCTTGTCACCGTCGAGTCGGTTCATCTCCGGCTCGAAGCGATCGACGCGGGTGCTGTCGTCACCGAGTGACCGGTAGAAGGCCTGCATGGCGGCCAGGCCGCCGTTGGCCCTGAGCAGCAGATTGGCGGCGGGATTGTCGCTGACCTCGACGATGGCCTGCATCAGGCGCTCGACGCTGAGGCTGGATCCGATCGCGGGTTCGGTCACCGGGGCGTGGGCGACCCTGTCGGCGGCGGTCACCGGGATGCGGCGATCGAGGGTCTCGTGACCGTCCTGGATGCGGACCAGGGTCGCGGCGGCGAGGAACATCTTGAAGGTCGAGCAGTAGACGAACCGCTCGTTACCACGCCAGCCGCAGCTGCGACCGGTGCCGGTGTCGATGGCGACGAAGCCGAGGCGGCCGCCGTTGCGGGCCTCCAGGGCCGACAGGTCGATGGCCCCGATCGTGGCCGAGGGCCGCGCGGGCTGGACCCGGGGTGTGGGCTCGGACGCGGTCGGCGGCGAACAGCCCCCCAGCGCCAGCGCGCCGAGGCCGGTCAGGACGCTTCTGCGGTCCGTCGCCGTGGTCATGGTCAGGCCGCGTAGCCGGAGGAGGCGACACCGGACTGGGGCGCGGGAATGGGCGTGCCCTCGTCCGAGTATTCGTTGAGCTTGTTGCGCAGGGTGCGGATCGAGATGCCGAGGATGGTGGCCGCGTGGGTGCGGTTGCCGAGACAGTGCGACAGGGTGTCGAGGATCAGCGTTTTCTCCATCTGCGCCACGGTCTGGCCGACATAGGCGCGGGACACGGCATCGGCCGTCTGGGCGGCACGGGCGGCCGGGCTGGAGTCGACCGCGCCGCCACCGGTCAGGGGCTGGCCGTCCGGCAGGCGGATGGCGTCGACGTCGATCTCGGCCCCGGTCGCCAGCAATACGGCGCGGTGCATGGCGTTCTCCAGCTCGCGCACATTGCCGGGCCAGCGGTGACCGGCCAGGGCGCGGCGGGCGTCGGCGGCGATCGGCCGGACCGGCACGCCGTTGGCGGCGGCGTATTTCTTGACGAAGAAATCGGCCAGGGCCGCGATGTCACCCGGCCGCTCACGCAGCGACGGCAGCCGCAGGTTCACGACGTTCAGGCGATAGAGCAGGTCCTCGCGGAAGGTGCCCTCGCTGACGGCCCGGGCCAGATCGCGGTTGGACGTGGCGATGATGCGGATGTTGACCGGCACGGGCTTGGTGCCGCCGACCCGGTCGATGACCCGCTCCTGGATGGCGCGCAGCAGCTTGGCCTGGAGCCGGGCGTCCATCTCGCTGATCTCGTCCAGCAGCAGGGTCCCGCCGTCGGCCTCCTCGAACTTGCCGATGCGCCGGGCGATGGCGCCGGTGAAGGCCCCCTTCTCGTGGCCGAACAGCTCGGACTCGAGCAGGTTGTCGGGGATGGCGGCGCAGTTGACGCTGATGAAGGCCCGCTCGGCCCGCTTGGAATTGGTGTGCAGATAGCGGGCCATCACCTCCTTGCCGACGCCGCTTTCGCCGGTGATCAGGATCGAGGCTTCCGAACGGGCCACCTGGTCGGCCAGCATGACCACCGCCTTCATCGACGGATCGGCCGAGATCAGCGGCCGGTCGTCGTCGGCCACGGCCGACAGCACGGCGGCGATCAGGTCGGCTTCCGGCGGCAGGGGGATGAATTCCTTGGCCCCGGCGCGGATGGCGGCAGCAGCCTCGGCGGCATTGGCGTCGAGACCGAAGGCGACAACAGGGACGTGGATCCGCTCGGCGTCGTTGGCCGCGATCAGGGCCCCGATGTCGAGATGATAGTCGACCATCAGCAGGTCAGCCCCCTGCCCGCGCCGGAGCTGCTCCGTCGCCTGGTCGATGCGCTCGACGTGCTGCACCTTGGCCCCGTGGGCCATGGCCATCTTCACTGCCGACGCCAGCTGGCCCGAGAGCCGTCCAACCACCAGAAGCCGCATGGGTCTTCTCCTCTAATCTTTACCTACGGGGATCCGGCAGCCGATCAGGCGCCGGAGTCCTCGGTCTTGATGATTTCCGTCATGGTCACGCCCAGGCGGTCCTCGACGACGACGACCTCCCCGCGGGCGACCAGACGGTTGTTGACGAAGATGTCGATGGCCTCGCCGACCTTGCGGTCCAGCTCGAGCACCGAGCCGCGATTGAGCTTCAGCAGCTGGGCCACGGTCATGTGCGCCTTGCCGAGGACGGCCGAGATGTTGACCGGAACGTCGAAGACGCTGGCGAGATCGGAGGCGGCCTTGTCACCCGGCTCGTCGCCGGTGGTCAGGGCGGTGGAGTCCGGAAACTCCTCAAGGGACATGTGGTCACTGGCCATCGGAGGGCCTCCCGTCAGAAAGGGTTTCAGCATGACCGGCCTCGCCCGCCAGGGCCGAGGTCAGCGCCTCGGACATGCGGGCATGGGCGGCCTCGGGATCGAAGGCGGCACGGCCGTCGGCCCACTCCAGCTGGAAGGCGGCAACCGGCAGGTCCGGATCCTCGCGGAAGGCGACCAGCCCCGAGAAGCCGGCCTCGGCGCACAGCTGGGTCATTCGCGCCTTCACGTCCTCGTCCAGCCCGGCGGAGCGGATCACCAGACGCGGCGTGGCATCGATCTCCTGACCCAGGGCCTCCAGCGCAGCCTGCAGCGGCCCGTCGGGAAACCGGTCGAGGGCGGCGGCGGCCACGACGCGCGCCGCGCTCAGGGCCAGGTGCGACGCCTGTTCGCGATGCAGCTGAACCAGCCGGGTCAGGGCCGGGGCCCCGGCGGTCACGGCCTCGCCGATGGCCGTGACGGCCATGGCCTGCAGGCTCTGGACCTCGGCCAGGGCTGTCTCGCGGGCCTCCAGCCGGGCCTGGGCCAGCAGGGCCTCGACCTCGGCCGGCGCATAGGAGCGTTTGGTCGGGCGGAAGCCGGACGGCGTGACGACAACACCGGAGTCGTCGAACTCGGTATCGAAGGCATACGGGCGATGGACGGCGGGATCGGTCATGTCAGTAGATCAACTCGTCATCGCCGCTCTGGCCGACCAGCATGATCTCACCCTTGGCGGCGAGATCCTTGGCGACCTGGACCATGGCCGTCTGGGCCGCGTCGACGTCCTTGAGGCGGACGGGGCCCATCGATTCCATGTCCTCGCGCATGATCTTGGCGGCGCGTTCGGACATGTTGGAGAAGAACATCTCGCGCAGGCTTTCCGACGCCCCCTTCATGGCCAGGCCCAGGGAATCCTTGTCGACCGCGCGCAGCAGGGTCTGGACCCCGCCCGGATCGAGCTTGGACAGGTCCTCGAACACGAACATCAGGGCCCGGATCCGTTCGGCCGCCTCGCGGTTGCGCTCTTCCAGGGCCCCGATGAACCGGGCCTCGGTCTGACGGTCGAAACTGTTGAAGATGTCGGCCATCAGCTCATGGCTGTCGCGCTTGGACGTGCGCGCCAGGTTGGACATGAATTCGGTGCGCAGCGTCTGTTCGATCTTGTCGAGGATGTCGCGCTGCACCGGTTCCATGCGCAGCATCCGCTGGACGCACTCCAGGGCGAAGTCCTCGGGCAGGGCGGTCAGGACCCGCGAGGCATGGTCCGGCTTGATCTTGGACAGGACCACGGCGACGGTCTGCGGGTATTCGTTCTTCAGATAGTTGGCGAGGACGGCCTCGTTCACATTGCCGAGCTTGTCCCACATGGTCCGGCCGGCGGGACCCCGGATCTCCTCCATCAGGCCGTCGACCCGATCCGAGGGCATGAAGGAGGCCAGCAGGCGCTGAGTCTGCTCGAAGCTGCCCATGACCGAGCCCGAGCCGGCCATGCCGGATACGAACTCCACCATCAGCTCCTCGACCACCGCCGAGGCCACCGTGCCCAGGGCGGCCATGGCCTGGGAGATCTCCTTGATCTCCTCCTCGTCCAGGGATTCCCAGAGACGGGGATGATCTTCCCCGAGGGCGAGCAGAATGACCGCGGCCTTTTCCGGCCCGCTCAGCCGGCCGGGGTCCTCGATAACGGCCTTCTTGTTCGCGGCGCGTGCCATCAGCCTTCGTGCACCCAGTTGCGCAGGATCGCCGTCGATTCATCGGGATTCTTGTCCACGAAATCAGCGACCATCTTGACCGAAGACGCCTTCACCTGACCTTCGACCCGCGCCATATCCAGCCGCTTTTCCATCTCGGACGGGCCGGCCAGCTGGGCCACGCCGCCGCCCTGGCCGCCGGCCAGGCTGGTCTGCAACATCGCCGCACCGCCGCCGGGGCCGGGGCCGGCCAGGGCGGGCAGGCCGCCGCCCGACGCGGTCTTCAGCAGCGGCCGCAGGACGAAGAAGATCAGCAGCAGGCCGGTGATCAGCAGCACCAGCAATTCGACGCCGCGCATGATGTCATTCTTGGTGAAGTCGAACAGGGACGAGCCGGCCTCGGTGCCGCCCATGTCGGCGACGTCGTGGGTAAAGCCGACATTGAGGACTTCGATCTTGTCGCCCCGGGCCTCATCGATACCCACGGCGGCGGCCACCAGGGACTTGATCTGTTCGATCTGCTCCGGCGAGCGGGCCGTATAGGTCGGCGGCCCCTTGCCGTCGGCCGCCGGGACGCGCCGGTCATCGACAACCACGGACACGGCCAGCTTCTTGACCTCGCCGGCCTCCTTGATCGTGGTCGTGGTCGTGTTGGAGATCTCATAGTTGGTGGTTTCGGTATTGGCCGTGTCACTGGACCCGACCGGCGTCGTGGCCGGGGCCTCGCCGCCGGGAATGTTGTTGGCGGCCGTGGCACCGCCGTCGGAAACGCCGGTCGTGTCGGTGGACTCCGTGCCGTTGGTCGAGGTCGAACGGACGACCTGGCCGTCGGGATCGTAGCGCAGCTCCTGGGTGGTGGAGCGGCTGTGGTCGATGTCCGCGGTGACCTGGACCCGGGCGGCCCCGACGCCGACCACGCCCTCGACGATGTCCTTGATGCGGGCCTGCAACTGCGCCTCGGTGGTGTTCTTGGCGTCCAGGGCCGAGGCGGAGCTGAAGCCGTCGGCGCTGGATCCGGCCGCCAGGGTCCGGTTGGCGGTATCGGTCAGGGTGACCTTTTCCGGCTTCAGGTTCGGCACCGAGGAGGCGACGACATTGCGGATGGCGTCGACCTGGCTGGCGCTCAGGGCGCGACCACTGACGCCGACGACGACGGCGGCAGTGGGCTCGACCCCGTCCGACTGGAACAGTTCGCGCCGCGGCATGGCGATCTGGACCCGGGCCGAGGTGATGCCCCGCATCGACATGATGGTGCGCGACAGCTCGCCCTGCAGGGCGCGTTGTTCGTTGAGGTTCTGCTGGAATTCGGTCTGGCCCAGCACCGACTGGTTGTCGAACAGCTCGTAGCCGACCGAGCCGGAGGTCACGAGACCCTTGCCGGCCAGCATCAGCCGGGCCGCGCCGACGTCGTCACGATTGACGAAGATGGTCGAGCCGTCGCCCTTGGACTGGTATTTGATCCCGGCCCCGTCGAGGGCGCTGGAGATCTCGGAGGCCTCACGCAGGTCGAGGTTGGAATAGAGCAGGGCGTCCGGGGCCTGGCCGATACGCAACATGACGGCCACGAGCACCGCCGCGACGCCGGCGGCAACGCCCAGCACCACAGTCAGTCGACCGATTCCAAATCGCTGCAACGCCGCCGAGAAGCCGCCCACGCGTCCCCACCCACTCTACCGACGGGAGACCGAACACGCCCGCTAGGCAGAAAGTGCCGCCTGCGTGGTAAATGGGGCGTTAAGACCGGTTAATCAGGCAACGGTTTCCGGAGGCTGTGGCGACCGGGTTCGCTCAGACGGCCCGGCGCCGGGCGTCCCGCGCCGCGGCGGCGGCCTCGATCCGGGCCTCGGCGATGGCGGCGGCGATCTGATGGGTCGGCAGGCCCTCGGTCACCGAACGCTCGAGAATCTCCTCAAGCGTCTCCATCAGGCGGGCGAGCTTGGTCTCGACCCAGGCCGGGTCATAGGCCCCGCCGGCCTGCCGGGCACGCAGCTCGGAGGCGACATTGATGATCCCGCCGCCGTTGATGACATAGTCCGGCGCGTACAGGACGCCGCGGGCGAACAGGGCCTCACCGATCTCGGGGGTGGCCAGCTGGTTGTTGGCCGCGCCGACCACCGCCCTGACCGTCAGCCGGTCCAGCGTCCCGGCGTTCAGCGTCGCGCCGAGGGCGCAGGGCGCATAGATGTCAGCCTTGACGTCATAGATGGCGTCCGGGTCGACAATCTCGGCGTCGGTGCGGGCCGCGACCTCGGCCAGCAGGGCGGTGTTGACATCGGTCATGACCAGCCTGGCCCCGGCGGCGTGCAGCTTGTCGGCCAGATAGCCGCCGACGTGGCCGACGCCCTGCAGGGCGATGGTCAGGCCGGACAGGTCGTTCTGGTTCCACAGCCGCCGCGCCACGACCAGGGTCGAGCGGTACACGCCCTCGGCGGTGACCGGGCTGGGATCCCCCGAGGCTTCCGGTCCGTCGTTCAGACCCAGGACATAGGGGGTGACCTTGCGGGCCTCGGCGACGTCGTCGACCGACACGCCGACGTCCTCGGCCGCATAGTAGGTGCCGCCCAGCGTATCGACGGCGCGCCCGAAGGCGGCGAACAGCTCGGGCGTCTTCTGGGTACGGCTGTCGCCGATGATGACCGACTTGCCGCCGCCCATCTCCAGATCGGCGATCGCATTCTTGTAGCTCATGCCGCGCGACAGGCGCAGCACATCCTCCAGCGCCTCGGCACTGGACCCGTAGTTCCACATGCGCGTGCCGCCGACGGCGGGCCCCCGGGCGGTGGAGTGGACGGCGACGATCGCCTTGAGGCCAGTCTTTTCATCGAAGAAGGCGTGGACGCCTTCGTGGTTCGCAAAAGACGGAGAATCGAAAAGCGTCATGCTCATAGCGAGCCTTCCCGGGCAATATTCTTGTTGGAGCCAGATACCCTCAGGATGACGTTACGGCAAGCATGACCGTGGGCCTCAACGGTCCGGCGCGGCGGACTGCAGATGGGGCAGCACCGCGCTCGCACCGGACGGCAGCGGCGCGTCGGGGTCGCGCAGGGCGGCAGCGACGTCCCCGTAGACGGTGACCGCCCCGAGGTCGCGGTCCAGCAAATGCCAGCCCGCGGGATAGAAGGCGGTGCGCAGGGTCGGCGACTCTCCGGCCCGCTCCAGCGCCCGCCGCATCGGCCCCGGGGTGACGATCTGGTCGTGTGCCCCGTAGAGCAGCAGGGTCGGGACCTTCGTCTCGCCCAGCCGCTGCGAGGCCGTCTCCATCAGCCCGACCAGGCCGGCCAGGGTGTCGAACCGGGTCGCCAGAATGCTGTTGGGATCGCGGCCGTTGCGGATCAGCTCCAGCATGTTGTCCGAAGCGCGGATGTCGCGGACCGCCCACTCGGGCGGCTCGACCGCGCGGTCGCCGAACAGGCGGGCGGCGAACCACAGGCTGGTGCCGTTGAGCCAGCCCTGGCTGGACCAGCCCCAGACTCCGGGGGCCAGCAGGATCAACCGGTCGGCGGCGGGCGGCGGGTCCGAGGCGAAGGCGGCGACGGCGATCGACCCGCCCATGCTTTCACCGACCACGGCGACGAGGGCCTCGGGATGCCGGGCCCGGACCAGGGCGACGACGCTGCGCAGGTCGGCGGTCAGGGTCCCCTCGCCGGGCCACAGGCCCCGGCCCGGGGCCTCGCCGAAGCCGCGCTGGTCATAGGCCCAGGTCTCGATTCCCTGTTCGGCCCACCACGGACCGGCGAGACGGAACGAGGCGCGCGAGTCGTTCATGCCGTGCAGGGCCACGATCACGGCCCAGGGTTCGCCGTCGGCCGGCGACCAGCGCAGGTACGGCAGCCGGGCCCCGTCCTGGACGACGAAGGTCCCCGACAGTCCGGCGGGGGCCTCCGCGATGTGCGGTCCGGCAAATCCGGCCGGCGGGGTCAGGGGCGGCTGGACATAGGGGGTGGCGCAGGCCGTCAGGATCAGGGCCAGGCACAGGGCGGTCAGGGGGCGGATCATGACGCGAGGATATCCCGGACGCGCTGCTGCAAACAGGGCAGGATGTCCGCTTCGAACCAGGGATTTCGTCGCAGCCAGGTCGTGTTGCGCCACGACGGGTGCGGCAGCGGCAGGACGTCGGGCCCAAGGGCGCGCCAGGCCCGCACCGTCCCGGTCATGCCGGCCTTCGCCGCCGCGCCCAGCGCCCATCGCTGGGCATGGCCCCCGACCAGCAGGGTCAGCTGTACGCGCGGCAGGGCCGCCAGCAGCCGGGGTCGCCACAGCTCGGCACAGCGGCGCGGCGGCGGATAGTCGCCGCCCTTCGGGGCCGTGCCCGGATAGCAGAAGGCCTGGGCCGCGACGCCGATACGGGGGTCGGCATAGAAGGTCTCATAGTCGACGCCCAGCCAGTCGCGCAGGCGGTCGCCCGACGCATCGGTGAACGGCAGGCCGCTCTCGTGCACGCGCCGCCCGGGGGCCTGGCCGCAGATCAACAGCCGGGTTTCGGGAAACACATGCACCACCGGACGCGGCGTGTGCGGCAGCTCGCCGAGACAGGCGCGACAGGCCCGGATGTCGGCGAGGACGGCTCCGAGATCGGGATCAGGCGAAGTCGTCGTCATCCTCGTCGACCACCGGCGGCAGGGCGGCCAGGGCGGCGGCCGTTTCCTCGGGCGTCGGCAGGCGCAGGCGGATCACGCCCTTCAAGGCCGTCGGATCGACCGGCTTGCCCTTCTTGGTGATGGTCAGCCTGCCCTGGCGCATCAGGGCGAGGGCGCAATGGCGCACCTTGGGCAGCAGGCGCTGCCATTGCTCCGGCTGCAGTTCCTTGGCCACGTCGGACGGCTCGATGCTCTTGCCGCCGACACCCTTGGGATCGGCCTTGGCCAACTTTTCGAAGATGGCGCTCTCGATGGGATCGTTCATGATGTCTATATGCTGCGCTGCAATAGCGGAAAGAAGGCGGAGTAAGGACTATGGTCGCGAAAGTCACGGTGAGCGAGGGCGAGTTCGCCGGCTGGCAGCACTATGATCTGCAGGGCACCTTCGACCAGGTGGTCGGGCCGTTCTATTTCAAGCCCGATCCGGACGGCCGCATGCGTTGCGCCTTCCGGGCCGAGGCCAAGCATATGAACGCCGGTGACCGCATGCACGGCGGCTGCCTGATGACCTTCGCCGACATCGCCCTGTTCCAGACCGCCTACCAGGAGATGGAGGGCAAGAGCGGTGTCACCATCCAGCTGGATTCGACCTTCATCGACGGGGCCTATGTCGGTGAACTGATCGAGGCGACCGGCGAGGTGGTGCGCGCCGGCGGCTCGCTGATCTTCGTGCGCGGCCAGATCACCACCGGCGAGCGGACGCTGATGACCTATTCCGGCGTGATCCGGAAATTCACCGCCCGGGGCTAGACGGCCGCGGCCGGGCGGGCCCGGCAGGCCGCGAGCCAGCGGTTGAAATGCTCATAGGCCTCGGGCGGCTGGTATTTGATCAGGCGGGCGAAATCGAGCCCGGTGACCGAGACCAGATCGGCGATAGTGAAGCGGTCGGCGGCGATGAATTCGCGGTCGGCCAGATGCCGGTTGAGCGTCTTCATCATCTTCTCGGCCTCGGCCTGGTTATAGGCCCCGACCTCGGGGTTCTGCGGCCCCATCAGGGCCAGGCCCGGATGGGTATGGCGCACGGCCAGCATCACCGGGTTGGCCAGATAGATCTCGCAGCGCCGGGTCCACATCTCGATTATCGCCTGTTCGCGCGCGTCGCGGCCGAACAGGTTGGGCTCGGGGTAGAGGGATTCCAGATAGCGGCAGATAGCCAGGGATTCGGAGATACAGGTGCCGTCATCCAGTTCCAACGCCGGGACATGGGCCAGGCCGATGCGGTTGCGGTATTCCGGTGCCTTGTGCTCGCCGGTCGCCAGATCGACCGGGACGATCTCGATGTCCTCAATGCCCTTTTCGGCCATCAGCCAGCGGACCCGACGCGGATTGGGCGCGCGCGCATAGTCGAACAGCTTCATCAGGAACACTCCGTTTTCCAAAGCAACGCTATCAGGCGAAGACGGCGGCAGGCAAGGCCCCGACCACGGCGGCGGTCATCAGGGTGGCGAGGAAGCCGGCGAACAGGGCCTTCCAGACCATGCCCAGCACCTCTTCGCGGCGGTCGGGCACCAGCACCGACAGGCCGGTGACGGTGATGCCGACCGAGCCGATATTGGCGAAGCCGCACAGGGCATAGGTCATCAGCATGCGGGTGCGCTCGCTCATGTCGCCGACCGGCACCTTGCCCAGTTCGATGAAGGCGACGAACTCGGTCAGGGTCAGCTTGACGCCCAGCAGCCAGCCGGCCTTGCCGGCCTCGGCCCATTCGACGCCGGTCAGCCAGGCAATCGGCATGAAGACCCAGCCCAGCACCCGCTCGACCGTCACATGATCCCCGAACAGCCAGAGGCCGGCCAGCATCACATTGGCCAGGGCCACCAGGGCGACGAAGACGATCAGGACGGCCGAGATGTTCAGCACCACCATCAGGCCGTCCGCCGTGCCCTTGACGATGGCGTCGACGGCGCTGTCGTATTTCAGGTCCGCGCCGTCCCCGGCCTGGGCCCCGCCCTGCCCCGGCTTTTCGGGAATGATGATGCGGGCCAGCAGCACCCCGGCCGGGGCCGAGACGATCGAGGCGACCAGCACATGGCCCGCCGCGTTGGGCAGGACGTCGTGCAGGATGGTGGCATAGGCGACCATGGTCGAGCCGGCGACCGTGGCCAGGCCGACCACCATCAGCAGGAACAGCTCGGACCGGGTCAGCCGGTCCAGATAGGCGCGGATGACGATCGGGCTCTCGATCATGCCGAGGAAGATGTTGGCGGCCACCGCCAGGGCCGAGGCCCCGCCCAGCCCCATGGTGCGCTGGAACAGCAGGCCGAAGCCGTGGGTGATCCATTTCAGGATCTTCCAGTGCCACAGCAGGGCCGACAGGGCCGAGATCACCAGGATCAGCGGCAGGACATTGAAGGCGAAGGTGAACAGGGCCGACGGATTGTCGACCGAATAGGGCTGGTCGCCCCCGGCCAGATAGCCGAACACGAATTGCGCGCCCCGGGCCGAGGCCAGGCTGAGACCATCGACAGCGCTGGTCACCGCCGCCAGCACGGCCTGGGATCCGGGAATGGCGAACAGGGCCAGCACCAGTCCGGCCTGGACGGCGACCGCCCCGAGCGCCAGCTTCCACGGAAAGGCCCGCCGGTTCTCGGACAGGCCCCAGCAGGCGGCGATGATGACGGTCAGGCCGAACAGGCTCTGCAGGTTCAGAAGACTGAACATCGAGGACTCCCCCACCCGGCCCCCGCCGGACGTCTCCCTCCGCTTGAACGCGACCGGACGCCGTCTGGCAAGCGGTGATCAAACAGGCCCCTGTCAGCCCCTGCCGGGCAGGCCGTCCCGCGCGGCCACCGCGTCCGCGGCCTCGGCGATGGCGCTCCAGACCCGGTCCAGATCCGGGCCGTCGATACAGTAGGGCGGCATTACATAGACGGTGTCACCCAGCGGCCGGACCAGCAGGTCGCGGTCGCGGAAGAAGGCCAGCAGCCACGGCCCCAGGCCGGACAGATAGCCGTCGCGGCCGCCGTTGAAATCCACCGCCGCGATCGTGCCCAGTTGCCGGTGCCGGGTCAGGGATGGGTGGTCGCGCAGCCGGTCCAGATGGCCGGCCTGGGCGGCACCGAGGGCATTGATCCGCTCCAGCACCGGCTCGTCGCGCCAGATGGCCAGGTTCTCGACCGCGACGGCGCAGGCGATCGGATTGGCGGTGTAGCTGGACGAGTGGAAGAACATCCGGGACCGGTCGGTCGAGCGGTGGGCGTCGAAGATCGGGCCGGTGGCCAGGGTGACGGCCAGCGGCAGGGCCCCGCCGGTCAGGCCCTTGGACAGGCACAGGATGTCGGGCGTGATTCCGGCCTGTTCGCAGGCGAGCCGGGTGCCGGTCCGGCCCCAGCCGGTCATCACCTCATCGGCGATGAACAGCACCTCGTGGCGGGCGCAGACCTCGGCCATCGCCCGCAGCACCGCGGCGGAATAGATCAGCATGCCGCCGGCCCCGAGGATCAGCGGCTCGACGATGAAGGCGGCCGGGGCCGGGTCCTGGCGGCAGACGGCCTCAAGCGCGTCGATCGTGACCTGTTCCGCCCCCGGGGCTGGAAAGGGGATGGTGGCGACGTCGAACAGCAGGGGGGCATAGGCCCGGTTGAACACGCCGCGTTCACCGACCGACATCGTGCCGATGGTGTCCCCGTGATAGCCGTGCTGCAGGGTCACGATGCGATGGCGCGGCCGGCCGGTGTTGGCCCAGAAGCCCAGCGCCATCTTCAGGGCCACCTCGACGCTGGTCGAGCCGCTGTCCGAATAGAAGACGTGACGCAGCGGCTCCGGGGTCATCGCCACCAGTTCGCGGGCCAGGGTTTCGGCCGGTTCATGGGTCCAGCCGGCGAAGATGATCTGGTCATAGCGTTCGCTGGCGCGGCGCAGGGCGGCCTGCAGGCGCGGATGACTGTGGCCGTGGGTGATCACCCACCAGCTGGAGATGGCGTCGATGATGCGCCGCCCGTCGTCGGTGTGCAGGGCCGCCCCCTCGGTGCGCACCACCATCGGCACCGGCTCGTTCAGGCCATGCTGGGTGAAGGGCCGCCAGACCGGCGAGGTGCCATCGCCCCCGCTCACCGGAAGTCCGCCAGATCGAAATTGGCGGCGAAGGCCTCGGCCAGACCGGCGCGGGTCAGGGGATCGAGCCACGGCAGCCGGCCCAGCCGACGGACCTTTCCGAGCGCGGTGATCGCCGTCTCGGAGCTGTCCATGGCGTCACCGATGAAGGCCACGCCCAGCACGGGAATGGCGCGGGCGCGCAGGGCCTCAAGGGTCAGCAGGGTATGGTTGATCGTGCCGAGGCTGGTGGCGGCGCAGACCACCACGGGCAGGCCCCAGCGCGCGAACACATCGGCATAGACGGTCGTCGGGTTCAGCGGCACCAGCACCCCGCCCGCCCCCTCGATCACCAGCGGCCGTTCGCAGGGCGGCGGGGTCAGGGCCGGGGCATCGATATGGACCCCGTCCAGACGCGCGGCATGGTGCGGCGAAGCCGGGGTCACCAGCCGCCACGCCTCCGGCAGGATGCGGTCCGGGCCGAGGCCGGTCAGGGCCGCCACACTCATGCTGTCGGTCGGGTCCTGCAATCCGGCCTGGACCGGTTTCCAGTAGCAACCGTCCAGCGCCCCGGTCAGGGCCGCGGCAAAGACGGTCTTGCCGATATCGGTGCCGGTGCCGGTGACGACGATGGGGGGCATCAGGGCGTTCCCGGGTGTTGTTGCAACAGGGGTTCCAGCGCGGTGACCAGGGCCTCGACCGCCGCCAGATCAACATTGAGCGTCAGCGACAGGCGCAGGCGGGCGGTGCCGGGTGGTACCGTCGGCGGCCGGATGCCCCGCACGTCAAACCCGCGGTCCTGCAGGGCCCGGGCCACGGCCATGGTGCGGGCATCGTCCCCCAGAACCACCGGGATGATCTGCGATCCCGTCGCCGCCATGCCGAGCCGGTCGGTCAGCAGCGCTCCGGCGGCCCCGGTCAGGGCCTGCAGGCGACCGCGTGCAGACCCGTCGCCGATCAGGATCAGGGATTGGCGCATGGCCGCCGCCATCAGCGGCGACGGGGCCGTGGAAAAGATGAAGGCGCGGCCGCGGTTGACGATGAAGTCGATCACCGTCGGGTGGGCACACAGCAGCGCGCCCTCGCCGCCCATGGCCTTGCCGCAGGTATGCAGGGTGATGACGTTGTCCCGCCCCTGGAGGCCCGCCGCCAGCCCGCGCCCGCCGGGGCCGAACACGCCCGTCGCATGGGCCTCATCGATCAGCAGTACGGCGTCATCACGGTCGGCCAGGGCCATCAGCTCGGCCAGCGGGGCCTGATCGCCGTCCATGCTGTACAGGCTCTCGACCGCGATCCAGACCCGCCCCGAACCGCCCCGGTCGCGCCAGGCGTCGATCGCGGCCGCGGCGGCGACCACGTCATTGTGCGGGAAGGCGCTGGCCTGGGCCCGGCCCAGCCGCAACCCCTCATGCACGCTGGCGTGGATCAGGGCGTCGTGAAGCACCAGATCGCCGCGCTGCGGCAAGGTGGCCAGCAGCGCCGTATTGGCGGCATAGCCGGTCGAGAAATAGAGGGCCGCCGCCGCACCGAAGAAGGCCGCGGCCTCGGCCTCCAGGGCCTCATGCTCGGGGTGATTGCCGCGCAACAGGCGCGAGCCGCCGGAGCCGACCGGCACACCCCGCGCCAGGGCGGCGGCAACCGCCCGGCTCAACGCCTCACCCCCCGCCAGTCCAAGATAGTCGTTCGAGGCGAAATCGATGCCGCGCCGGGACGCGAGTCCACGCCGCCGGCCGGCCGCGGCCAGACGGTTCAGGTCCGCATCGTGATCCGGAAAGGCGCGCATGGTCTGACCGGGCTTCGGATCACCCCTGGCGGCGCACCAGCCGGCCGTAGTCTTCCATCAGGCCCAGCGACAGGGCCGCCGGCTTGAACCGATACTCGCCGATCTCGCTGACCGGGGTGACCTCGGCGGCGGTGCCGGTCAGGAAGCATTCGCTGAAGGTCGACAACTCCTCGGGGCGGATGTGGCGAACCACGACCTCGATCCCCTTGGCCGTGGCCATCTGGATCACGGTCTGGCGGGTGATGCCGTCAAGAATCGCGTCGACCGGCGGCGTGTGCAGGACACCGTCCTGGACGAAGAAGACATTGGCCCCGGTGGCCTCGGCCACATAGCCGCGCCAGTCCAGCATCATCGCGTCGGCGAAGCCGCGCTTTTCGGCCGCCGTCTTGGACATGGTGCAGATCATGTACAGGCCCGCCGCCTTGGCCGCCGAGGGGGCGGTCATCGGGTCGGGACGACGCCATTTGGCCCATTCCAGGCGGATGCCTTTGGCCTTGGTCTCGGGATCGAAATAGCTGGGCCATTCCCAGACGGCGATGGCCACGTGGGTCTTGTTGTTGCTGGCGGAGACGCTGACGGCCTCGGGGCCGCGATAGGCGACCGGTCGAACATAGCAGTCGTCCAGCCCCATACGGGCGCAGGTTTCCTTGCAGGCGGCGTCGATCTCGGCCACGCTGTACGGCAGGTCGAAATCCAGCAGGTTCGCCGAGCGGTGGAGGCGTTCTGAATGTTCAGTCAGCTTGAAAATTTCACCGCCGTACATGCGCTCACCCTCGAACACCGACGAGCCGTAGTGCAGAGCATGGGTCAGAACGTGCGTTTTCGCTTCCCGCCAGGGCACGAAATCGCCGTCCATCCAGATCCAGCCGTCACGATCGTCGAAAGGAACGAAGGCCATTGAATAACGTCTCCCGCGAAGAAGAGCGGTTTAGAGCCGTCGAAGCCGCCGAGGTCAACGCCCTGATCGGCAGAGGGGTGCCATGAGCGCGGTTGATTCGCGCCAGAATGGCCGCTCCGGGCCCGTCGCCGGAGCCGGAGTCGGCCGCCATCTGCTGATCGTCGACGACGACGATCGCATCCGCGAACTGCTCAAGGAATATCTGGCCCGGGAAGGCTATCGCGTCACCGGTGCCGCCCACGCGGCCGCCGCGCGGCGGCTGATGGAGCTGATCGAGTTCGACCTGGTGGTGCTGGACATCATGATGCCGGGCGAAAGCGGCCTGGACCTGACGACCTGGGTGCGGAGCAAGGCGGACACCTCGAGCACGCCGGTGCTGCTGCTGACCGCACGCGGCGAGGCCGACGACCGGATCGAGGGCCTGTCGCGCGGGGCCGACGACTATATGACCAAGCCGTTCGACCCGCGGGAACTGGCGTTGCGGATCGAGGCCATCCTGCGCCGGACCGGCGGCAAGCCCATGTCACCGCGCGAGATCAAGCTGGG
>TARA_R110000868_G_scaffold105572_1_pt1 | contig 29542 bp, 30 predicted proteins | sample TARA_R110000868 | Tara Oceans TARA_R110000868 (sample SAMEA4397489) | marine metagenome | biome: Polar Biome; feature: [SRF] surface water layer (ENVO:00010504); material: water (ENVO:00002006), including particulate matter (ENVO:01000060) such as... | depth 5 m | reverse complement strand
TAGTACGTTATGAAGGTTTTAAGCCACGCCACCGATCACGTGCAATCGCGTATGGGCATCGGACGCTAAATAGCCGAAATCGCTGCGATATCCACCGATGAGCCTCGTCTTTGCGGGGGTGACGGGTGGCGATGGTAAAGATTTATTACGCGCTAAAATGTCGTGACCAAATCGTTTCGCGCACTTTGTCCCTTGCAGCATAAACCTGCAATGCCTGCTCTAGGTCTAGATTGAAATCGTCTTCTCGGCCCTCGGCGATGGCGGTGATGCGCATCGTGTACCAGGCGGTGACGCCGCCGGGCACGGTTTTCGCGAATTTCGGAAACGCAGGCGCGGGGTTTTCGCCGGCGAGCCAATGCTGTCCGAGGTCGGGATCAATGACGAACGACCGGGCCATGCCGATCATGTCAGCCGCATTGGACGCGACGGCGCTTGTGGCTTGGTCTAGGGTTTTGAAACCGCCCGTCACCATCAGCGGGATCGTCGTCCGCTTTTTGGCGCGTTCGGCAAAGGCGATGAAATACGGGCCACCCCCTGCGGCGTCCGAGCTTGCTTTTGCACCCGGAAAATAGGTGCCGCCGGAAATATCAATCAGGTCCAGGGATGTCGCGTTCAAGATCGTGATGGCATCAAGCGAGTCGGCTTCCCTCAATCCGCCTTCTAACTGGTCTGATGAATTTATTTTCAGTGCAATCGGAAATGACGGGCCGACGGCTTTTCGGATCGCCGAAATCGTGTCGACGATGACCCGCACCCGGTTTTCGATGGCACCGCCATATGGGTCGGTGCGCTGATTGAACAACGGCGACAGAAACTGGCTGAATAAAAAGCCGTGGCCTGCATGCACCTCGACACCCTTAAATCCGAGTGCCTGCGCGCGCTGCGCGGTCGCCGCCATCTCGTTGGGCAGTTGCGCGATCTCGTCGCGGGTGAGGGCGTCACACTTTAGCGCCGGTAAATCCAATGCGCTGGGGCCGCGCCGTTTGCCGAGGTGTTCATGGGAGAGCGCACCCGCATGACCCAGTTGCAGCCAAAGTTGATGCCCGTCTACGTCGGCAGCATTGGCGAGCGCTTGAAATTTCGCGGCTTGAGAGGTTCCGTTGAGCACCAAATTACCCGGCGCTTCCAGATATTCAGGCCGTCCTTGCACTTCCCCGATGATAGAGAGCGCGCCACCGCCCTTTGCCCAGCGATGATACAGGTGAACCTGCGCATCGGATGGATTGCCTTTGCCATCGGCCAAGGAATCCGACATCGCCGATTTCGCCAAACGGTTCTTCAGTGTCACACCACAAGGAAGTGTGAGCGGGGTTTTTAAAGACTGCAAACGGACCTCTACTCAATGCCTTGCGGTAAAGACTATCTCTCACAGAGTATATTACTGTAGCACGTTATGAAGGATTTAATCCGCGCAACCAGTCGCGTGCCATCGCGCATGGGCCCAATGCTTGATAGCTAAAATCTTTGCAATACACAAATTCGTCATTCCCGCGAAAGCGGGAATCCATGTCGGGATTTTGCGCGTTGCCCGCCAATGGACCCCCGCCTTCGCGGGGGTGACGGGTGGAGGATGGGGGTTGCGCCTTGGCGAAACCTGGTCGCAGTCGAGGTGCTTGAGATCAGCCTTTTTTGGGCTTTTTCCGCTTTAGCGGGGCGGAGCCGGAAAGGCTTAATTTGCCGGGTTTGCCGCCCGGTTTGCCGTCTGCCTTGCCACGGTTGGGGCTAAATTTTTTGTCTTTCGGTTTTTTATCCGATTTGCCCCAAGGCGATTTGCCGTCTTGTGGTTTTCCATCCGGTTTTCTGCCGTCTGACTTTTTGCCGGCGGGTTTTTTCCATTCGGGCTTTTTATCTTCGGACTTTTTCCAGTCGAGTTTTTCGCCATCCGGCGCGATGTCTGGCTCTTGAAAATTGCGTTCCGGTTTGGTGTCGCGTCTGCCGCGTGGCTTATCCGATGAAAACGATTTCCGTTTCTTGAAATTTCCTTTGTCGGGACCGTCCGACCGGTCTTCGATCATCGACGGTGGGCCATCTAGGCGCTTCACGTTGATGTTTTCTTCGATCTTGGCGCCGGGGCCGAGGGCTTTAAGGAATTGATCGACGCTGCCGGGGGTCAGCTCAAAATAGCTGATCCGACCTTGGATGCGGATCGCGCCGATATCGTTTTTGGTGATGTGACCGGCGCGGCACAGCATTGGCAACAGCCAACGCGGTTCGGCATTTTGGTCACGCCCGACGGATAGGGAGAACCATACGCTTTCTTTGAAGTCTTCGCGTGGCCGGGCGTGCGGTGCCGCGTCAGAGTCGCCCCTTGAATCAGATTGCGCGACGTCCAGCAATTCTTCGGGCGCGGCTTGGCCGGCAAAGTGTTGACGGATGAAGGCGGCGGCGATGTGCTCGACGCTGTGGCGGGCCAAGAGTTCTTCGGCAAACGTCTTTTCTAGATCGCTCAGCGGCTCACTCAGCATCGGATCGGACAGCAGGCGCTCGTGATCGCGGACTTGAATGTCTTCGGCTGACGGCGGCTTGGCCCAGGTGGCTTCGATCTTGGCACTGCTGAGCAAGCGCTCGGTCCGGCGCCGCCAATTGTGCGGCACGATCAGCGTGCACACGCCTTTGCGACCGGCGCGTCCGGTGCGGCCGCTTCGGTGCAAAAGGGTTTCCGGGCTTTTCGGAATGTCGGCGTGGATCACCAGTTCCAGGTTCGGCAGGTCGATCCCGCGCGCCGCGACGTCGGTGGCGACACAGACGCGTGCACGGCCATCGCGCATGGCCTGCAGCGCGTGGGTGCGCTCGTTCTGGCTTAACTCACCGGAAAGTGCGACCACCGAAAAGCCGCGGTTGGCGAGCCGGCTGGTCATATGCTTGACGGTGAGCCGCGTCGCACAAAATACCAGGGCATTTTTTGCGTCGTAATAGCGCAGCACATTGATGATCGCGTTGTCACGGTCGTTGGGGGCGACGGTCAGCCCGCGGTAATCGATATCCAGGTGTTGGCTTTGTGCGGTCGTCGTCGCGACGCGCACGGCATTCCGCTGGAAGCGTTTTGCCAACGTCTCGATGGATCGAGGTACGGTCGCCGAGAACATCAGCGTGCGGCGATCCTTCGGCGATGAATCCAAGATATATTCCAGATCATCACGGAACCCGAGGTCGAGCATTTCGTCGGCTTCATCCAGCACCACGGCCTTGAGGTTTTTGGTATTGAACGAGCCTCGCTCAATATGATCGCGCAGTCGCCCAGGGGTGCCGACCACGATGTGCGCGCCGCGCTGCAGGGCTTGGCGTTCGGTGCGCATGTCCATGCCGCCGACGCACGATGCCATCGACACGCCGGTCATCTCGTACAGCCATTCAAACTCGCGCTTCACCTGCAAGGCGAGTTCGCGGGTCGGCGCCACGATCAGGGCGGTTGGGGCTTCGGCATAGGTGAAGCGCGCCGCATCGCCTAACAGCGTCGGTGCGATGGCCATGCCGAAAGCCACGGTTTTGCCTGAGCCCGTCTGCGCGGAAACCAGCGTGTCGGCGTCGGTGAGTTCAGGGGCCAGCATAGCCTGCTGCACCGGCGTCAACTCGGTATAGCCACGTTTGGTCAACGCTTGAGCAAGCGCCGGAACGACGCCTTCGAATTCTGTCATTGTTCTTCTTTCGGGTGGTCGGTTTCGTGCGTCGGGTTGCGGGGTCGTGATCTAGAGGCGCACATCGCCACGATCAAAAGCGCGACGGAACAAACCATGTTGGCCGCTTTGTACGTGTTGCCGGCCCCGGCGTAAAGCGCGAACGCATATCGCCATGGGCATTGTCAAGTTAACGCTGCGCAGCAAATAATATATCGGCCTATTAATTATTCTCATTCTTGCGGGGCAAACAATTTTGCTCTCGCGTATCGGGATCATCTGTTTATCCCTTTTTTCTGGGACCCAGATCAACAGCGTTTCTAACCATCCGTGTGGATCTGGTTAAGGGGCGGCAGGTCGGGACGTTATCGTGTTTTTCGCGACATCTAAAAAAGCACCGATCAGGCGCGAATCTCGTCGTTCTGTTAAACAAGCAACATGTGCCGTCGTATGAATATCGCAGTCGATGATCGGGATTGCCCTTAAGTTCTCGTGCGGAATAAATTCAATATCAGAAACAAAGCTGATACCGATTCCTTGAGCGACGGCAAGCCAGACCGCTTCTCTACTTCCGATCTCCATGGCCACGTTCATCGATATGCCGGCGTCGGATATGGCCTTTTCAAATGCGCGTCGCGTCGTCGACCCTTCTTCGCGAAGTACTAAGCGTTCGCCATCCAATTCACGAATCCGGATATGATGCTTATTGGCGAATGGGTGGTCCTTGTGCACAAAGATAACGACCGGGTGCTTGCTGTATGGAATGGCAAACACTCTGGGATCGTCTTCAGTATGTGCTAGGACTGCAACATCAACTGCATAGTCCAACAGGCGTTCGACCGTGACTTTTGAGTTTCCGACCGCGACCGAAACTTTAATGTCTGGATACTGTACACTGAACGCGCCCAACATTTCGGTCGCGTGATAGGGGCCAACGGCACCAACTTTCAAACGTCCCGCGTGGAACCCGCCGTGCGCATTCAATAGATCTTGCGCATCGGCTTCTAAACTCATGATCCGGCGTGATAGCTTAAAGAGTTCCTGTCCAGTGCCTGTCAGTTCGATTTTGCGGCCACGGCGATGAAACAAAGTGACGCCAAAGTATTTCTCAAGACTCTTGACCTGGGTCGTCAACGTCGGCTGGCTGATATTGAGCACACGCGATGCAGCGGTAAAGCCACCCTCGCGGGCCACGGCGTGAAAGGATCTGAGTTGCGTATATATCATAGAAAAAAACTATACATTCGATCTAAATATTGAATTTGTTCAATACTTCAATAAATGCCAGCATACTTCAATGATAACTTTGGGGGGTTCCGGTGTTTCGGTACTTACGTTTAATGATCGCGAAATCGCGACATGTACCAAAAGCAACAACGCCGTGGCCATTAGCTGATGTCCAATCATGGGAGATGGAGATGACTTCACTATCAGGAACGTTTCAAAACAGTCTTTCGAAAATTAAGTTTACCGCGAGCTTGGCATTTGCAGGGTTAGCGGTGAGCGCGCTGTTGGCGGCGCCGACCTCAGCTTATGCAGCTGAATGTGAAAACCCGGACGCACTGACGTTCGCGATGATACCAACCGAGGAATCTGTCGCTGAATTGCAGTTATACAAACCGGTCACAGACCGCATGGCGAAACTCACCGGCAAAAAAATCCAGTTCTTCATGCCGACGTCCTATGCGTCCGTTGTTGAAGGGTTGCTCAGCCATTTCGTCGATGTCGCGGTTCTCGGGCCGTATACATATGTCATTGCGAATTCCAAAGACCCCACCGTTGAAGTGTTCGCAACCTACGCGAAGAAGCCTGGTTATCTGCAAGAAGAAGGGCCCGGCTACCGTGGTGTATTGATCTCGAAAAAAGGATCGAAGTTCACGACAATCGAGTCCCTAAAAGGATCGACCTTAGGCCTTACCGATCCTGGTAGCACCTCTGGCAATCTGATGCCGCGCGTTGTGTTCTCAAAAGTCATCGGTCAGGATCTTGATAAGTTTTTTGGTAAGGTCGCCTACACCGGAAGCCATGAATTATCCTCTGTTGCCGTTATGCAAGGTAAGGTTGATGCTGCATTCGTCGCATCGCACCGTTTCGATAACGTTGTCGAAAAGGGTGAAGCGAGTTTGGATGGCGTAAATATTTTATGGAAATCAGATCCAATCCCACAGGATCCTTTCGTCTATCGCAGCACGCTATGTGAGAACATCAAAAAGCAAATCGCTGAGACATTCCTTGGCCTCAAAGATGCCCCCGAAGCGAAGAAGTTCCTGGCAAACGTCAAGTCGAACACATTCGTTCCGATGTCATCAAAGGACTACGACATCATTCGCGATCTGAAAAAAGCAAAAGACGAGCGTAAGAAGAGTTAGGGCACAACCTCCCTGTTCGACTTGCCCGGGTCACGATCTGTTCCTGACCCGGGCACATTTTTTCACGAAGATGCTTTCCTGATCGTTGCACGCACCGACGTGTGTACTCTTGCCGAGGTTTAACAACATGAAGACGCTCGAAGTAAAAGAGCTCTGCGCAAGATACAGCATGAGCGGCCCGGAAATCCTCAAGGATATTTCTTTCGACGTAGAGGACAACGACTTCTTCGCCATCATCGGCCCCAGCGGCGCAGGTAAGTCGACGTTGATCCGCTGCGTCAATCAATTGGTCAAACCGACATCGGGGACGATCATTTTCAACGGTCGTGACGTGACCCACTTAAAAGGCCGCGAGTTGAGGCTGATGCGTCGCGACATCGGAATGATCTTTCAAGAGTTCAATTTGATCAACCGGATGAGCGTCATGGACAACGTGTTGTCCGGCCGTCTGGGATACACCGGCAATATCCGAACCTTGTTCCGTACATTTCCGCGCCGTGAAGTTGATCATGCGCTGCAGTTGTTGGACCGTGTTGGCCTGATTGATCACATCGACAAGCGGGCGGACGAGCTGTCGGGCGGCCAACGCCAACGTGTTGGGATTGCACGGGCCCTGATGCAAGATCCGAAACTATTGCTGCTCGACGAGCCGACATCGGCGCTTGATCCGAAAATTTCTCGCGAGGTTATGGCCCTTATTAAACAGATGGCGACGGAGCTAAAAGTGCCATGCCTCTGCAATATTCATGACGTCACTTTGGCGATGGAGTTCTGCAATAAAATCATCGGCCTGCAAGACGGGGTAAAAATGTTTGATGGTCCGACCGCAGACATGGACCAAGCCAAGCTCGATGAAATCTACGCCATGGAAGTTCTGTAGGGAGCGTGCTGATGAACACCGCCATCATAGACGTTGCGGCCCGCGACATCATCATTGAACGCATCATGCAACGTCAACGACGGGGTCGTATGATACTGGGTTTGGTCTATTCGCTGGGCATTCTATTGGTCGCTTGGAGTGTCCAGGTCACCGTCATCGATGATACCGACTGGGCACGCATGGGAAGCGTCGGCCAAGTCTTGGAAACGGCGAGCCGGTTCGTGGGGCTTGATATTGCACTGTTCGCTGACCTGCTGCAGCCGACGATTGAAACACTGATGATTGCTTGTTTGGGCACGTTGCTGGGCGTCATTATCTGTGTGCCCGCCGCGTGGTTTGGCGCGATGAATATCACCCCTTTTAAGCCGATCACGTACCCATTGGCGCGCATCATGATGACTCTTAGCCGATCCATCCACGAGATCGTCTGGGCGCTATTCTTTGTGTCTGCTGTTGGGCTTGGCGCGTTGGCCGGGATATTTGCGATAGCTGTGCGCTCGGTCGGCTTCATTGCAAAAATGTCCGCCGAAGCGATTGAAAATATTGACCACGGCCCGGTCGATGCTATCCGTGCAACGGGTGCCAATGAATTTCAGGTGATGATCTATGCGATCATGCCGCAAATACTTCCCCAGGTGTTGGGCGTGGTGATTTTCGAATGGGAAATCAACATTCGCCGGTCGGCTATTTTAGGGCTGGTTGGTGCGGGCGGCTTGGGTTTGGTGTTCTTCCGGCAGATGAACACGTTCAATTTCCATGGAGTGATGTCCGTCATCGTCGCAATTCTATTTCTGATCGTGATTGGTGAAATGATCTCTCATTGGGCCCGCAAGGCTGTCATTTAAGCAGCCTTGAAAGGGCGGAGCTAGATCCTATGAACAACACAACGCACACCAACCCCCAACTGACGTGGAGCCGCTTTAAGTATCCACAGTCATTGATTCGCTATGGGGCTTGGCTCGGACTATTCTTGTTCCTTGGTTACAGTGTCGACTACTTGAACATCCCGTTAGATCGCTTGCTCGGTATGTTTGGTCGGATGGGCGATACGCTCGCCAACAGATACTACCCGCCCGACATCGAATACATCATGGACGCGGAATACTTTGGATATGTCATTGAGACCATTCAGATGGCCTATCTGGGCGCGCTGTTCGGGTTGATCTTTACGATCCCATTGGGGTGGTTTGGCTCGCACAACATGACCCCATCGAGGACATTCGTGTACCCGATCGCGCGGGTATTCACGATGAGCTGCCGTGCCGTGCACGAGATGATCTTCGCGATCATCTTTGTTGCTATTTTGGGGTATGGGATGTTGGCTGGGGTGCTGGCGTTAACTTTCTTCTGTACGGGATTCGCTGGCAAGCTGTTCGCCGAGGAGATCGAGGCCATCGATATGGGCCCAGTCGAAGCGATGCGGGCGACGGGTGCGAACTTATTCCAGATCATGTTGTTTGCCGTGTTCCCCCAGGTCCGTGTCGCGTTGACGGGGATCGCGATTTACACCTGGGATGTGGCGTTCCGCGCGGCGACGGTCGTGGGCTTCTTTGGGGCCGGGGGCATGGGCTGGTACCTCAAACGCAATGTGCTGCAGATCGAAACAGAACGCGTCGCTGCCATTCTTGTATCGATCATTGTGCTCGTCGCGATCTCCGAGATCCTTTCCGCATGGGCGCGCAACACAGTCATGAAAATGAAATAGCGGATGACAAATTTCTAAGGCCGTTGGCTCCGCGCAAGAAAGGCGACTTTGAAACGAAATTAACTGGAGGCCGTTCAAATGGAATCGCAAGAAATTAGATTAAACAACAAAACGTATCGGTGCCCGGAGAATCCGCTGGTGGTCGTCTGTATCGATGGTGGCGATCCCGAATACGTTGAGCATGGACTTTCCGCAGGCATTATCCCCGTTACCAAAGATTTCATCGAGAACGGATTCTACAGTGTTGCGCGTGGTTCTATGCCGAGCTTCACTTGCCCCAACAATATGTCAATTGTGACGGGCACGGAGCCAGAAGTGCACGGCATCTCCGGCAATTTCTTTCTTGATCCTGAAACGGGTGAACCGGTGGTGATGACTGGTCCGGAGCTTCTCCGCGCGCGATCCATTATGAGTGAGTTTTCGCGCCAAGGTGTGAAAGTTGCCTCGGTCACGTCTAAGGACAAGCTGCGTCAACAGCTCCAAAAAGATATGGATTTGTCGAATGGTTCCGTCAGTTTTTCGGCGCAGCACGCCGATGAATGCACGATGGCAGAAAACGGCATTGAGAATGTTATCGAGTTCGTAGGCCAGCCGAAGCCGGATATGTACTCGGCCGAGCTTTCACTTTTCGTGCTTGATGCAGGTATTCGATTGCTTGAAGACCGTGCACCAAAGATTCTCTACTTGTCTTTGACTGACTTTATCCAACATTCCCATGCGCCAGGAGACCCTATTGCGAACAAGTTTTACAGCGACATGGATGCGAGGTTCGCACGTATGGTGGAGCTTGGCGCAACGGTTGCTCTGACAGCGGACCACGGCATGGGCGATAAAGCTGACGCCGATGGCGCGCCTATGGTGATTTGGTTGCAGGATGTCCTTGATGCCGCAGTCGGCGAGGGTCAGACACAGGTTATCTGTCCGATCACGGATGCTTTCGTTGGACATCACGGTGCACTCGGCGGGTTCGTACGGGTCTACGTCAAAGGTGACGTTTCGAAGAATGCTGTTCTTGAAATTATTCAGAAAATCGAAGGTGTCGAGAAATGCTGGCTGGGCGAAGACGTCGCCAAAGAGCTTGAGCAACCACTCGACCGAGAGGGTGATATCGCTGTCGTTGGCGATAAGAAAACCGTTATCGGGGGACGGCAGGTCGATCATGATCTTTCTGCGCTCAAGGGTCATCGGCTTCGCACACACGGTAGCCTGCATGAGACGGCCGTGCCGTTCATTTTGTCAAAGCCACTCAATCCAGAGTACGCGGCCAAAGCGAAGAACGGATTACGCAGCCACAACATCTTTGAATTTGCGCTTAACGGCACTGTGTGAATAAGGGACAAGAAGAATGACTAAAACCGCACGAGCTGCTGTTTACGATGCACCCAATGAGCCATTCGTGATCCGTGAGTTTCCCGTCCGTGATGTAAAAGACGATGAAGTCTTGGTGCGGGTGACGATGTCGACGATTTGTCGATCTGACATCCACTCCTATCAAGGGCATCGACCGAACCCATGCCCCGGCATACTGGGTCATGAAATCATCGGCGTCATTGAGCAACTTGGGTCTGCCGTAAGCTTGGATTTGCGTGGCGACATCCTTCAGTGTGGTGATCGCATTACCTGGACCGAGTTTTTCCATTCTGGTCCATCGTATTACTGCGATGTGCATGACATGCCACAAAAAGCAGAAGGGGTTCGGAAATACGGCCATGATCTGGCCGACGAAGATCCGCATTTTTTAGGGGGCTTTGCCGAGTACTGCTACATACAACCAGGCACCGGCATCTTGAAGCTTCCGGACGGCATTTCGGATGAGGAGGCAACGCCGCTGAATTGCGGTGTCGCGACAATGATCTCTGTGGTCGAGGCGTCCGAGATCTCAGAAGGCGATACGGTTGTTATTCAGGGCTTAGGTTTACTTGGTCTTTATGGCTGCGCCATCGCACGGTTTCGGGGTGCCAAGCATGTCATCGGGCTAGATGTCGTGCCGGATCGACTGGAAATGGCGCGCAAGTTTGGTGCAGATCATACCATCGATATCTCCAACTTGACGCCCGAGCAACAAATTGCAGCTGTCAGAGAAATCTGTCCGCCGGATGGCGCGGATGTGGCAATTGAGGTGTGCGGTGTGGCCGCGGCCGTGCCAACTGGGATAAAGATGCTGCGCGTCGGCGGGCGTTACACAATCGCCGGCTTGGTTAATCCAAATGCAAATATGACCTTAGATGGAAACGAGCTTCTGCGGCGTTGGATCACGTTGCGGGGTATCCACAACTACCATCCGCGGCATTTGGTCGAAGCCTTGGATTTCGTCATGGCGAGTCGCGATCAATTTCCGTTTGCCGAAATTGTCGATTCTAAATTTTCACTTGAGCAACTGAATGAAGCATTTCAGCGAGCCGGCGATAACACTGTCTTGCGTGCGGCAATCGTTCCGTAAGGTCGGCCATAAAGGAGTCTTGAAATGAGCAATAGTTCCACGAAACGCCCTATCATCAGAGAAGCCATGCGCATCGGCGGGCGAAAAGTTAGCACGGATGATGTGATCGAAGTCCGGTATCCATATACCAATGAAGTGATTGGGACCGTCCCTGCGGGCAACGCCGAACACGCGAGGGAAGCCTTTGAGATTGCGGCCAAATACAAACCAAAACTAACCCGCTACGAACGTCAGCAGATTTTGTTTAAGGCGGCCGGATTGATTCGTGAGCGTCGTGATCAAATCGCCGAAGTCCTAACTTTGGAACTTGGAATCTGCAATCAACACGCGCTGTATGAGACTGGGCGGTCGTATGACGTATTTATGCTGGCGGGGCAGCTGACAATCCTCGACGACGGTCAAATTTTTTCGTGTGATCTGACGCCACATGGTAAGGCCCGCAAGATATTTACGAAACGGGGGCCGCTGAATGCGATTTCTGCAATTACCCCGTTTAATCATCCGCTTAATATGGTCGCGCACAAGATCGCACCATCAATCGCGACCAATAACTGCATGGTGTGTAAGCCGACGGAATTGACTCCGCTAACCGCGATTGCCTTGGCCGACATTTTGTACGAAGCCGGTCTGCCACCAGAAATGTTCCAGATCGTTACGGGATGGCCCAAGGACATCGGTGACGAGATGGTTTTGAACGAGCACATCGACGTCATTACCTTCACGGGTGGTGTAAAAGTCGGCAAGATGATCGCGGAGAAGGCGGGATATAAAAGAGCGGCGCTGGAGCTTGGCGGCAATGACCCGCTAATCATCCTGAATGATTTAAATAGCGCCGACTTGGAAAAAGCGGCAGCTATTGCGGTTGCCGGTGCCACCGGAAACTCCGGACAGCGATGCACTGCCGTGAAACGTATATTGGTGCAAGAAGATGTCGCTGAGAAATTTGTGCCGATGGTTCTGGAGCGCGCCAAGGCGATCAAGTTTGGCGACCCTCAAGACCCAGAGACGCAACTCGGATGTGTGATTCATGAAGAAGCCGCAGCGACGTTCGAGAAACGTGTGTATGAGGCTGAAAAGCAAGGTGCAAAAATACTTTATGATCCTGGCCGACAAGGTGCGTTGTTGCCACCTATCGTCGTTGATCATGTGCCGCACGCAAGCGAGTTGGTGTTTGAGGAGACCTTCGGACCCATCGTGCCCATCGTCCGCGTACCGAATGACGATGAAGAATTAATGGATATCTCTAACTCTACGCCGTTTGGTCTCTCAGCGGGTGTATGTACCAACAATTTGAGCCGTATCACCGCATTTATCGAGGGACTGGATGTTGGAACGGTTAATATTTGGGAGGCGCCTGGATACCGGATTGAGATGTCGCCGTTCGGGGGCATTAAAGATTCCGGAAATGGTGTCAAAGAAGGTGTGCTTGAGGCCATGAAGTTCTTCACTCTTGTGAAGACGTGGTCTCTTCCTTGGCCCGAGTAATGAACCGGGGGGCCCAATGCAGGCCGTAAACCTCTCTGGAACGGGGCTTCTGATCCTTATTGCCGGAAGTGCATCACTCTTATTATGGGGTGCGCGTATGACAAGGACCGGAATGACGCGTGCCTTCGGTCGGCGGATCGGTCTGGCGCTCTCTCGGGGTACAAGCAACAGGTACAATGCTTTCTTAATCGGTCTCGTGGCGGCAAGTGTTCTTCAGAGCTCTACTGCGGTCGGGGTTCTTTCGGCATCTTTTGCAAGCTCGGGCGCGATCAGCATTGCTGCGGGATTGGCAATCATGCTTGGCGCGGATGTCGGTAGCGCGCTTGTCGCCCAGTTGCTCGCGCTAAAAATATACCAGATATGGCCGGTTTTATTTTTTGCCGGGTATGTCGTTCACGCAGTGATGGGCAGCCGAAACTTAATTGGAAAACAGGCTGGCCGAGTCCTTATGGGACTGGGATGTATTTTTCTCTCGCTAAATGCACTCGCATCAGCGGCGGCAGTCGTTCAAGAAAGTGATCTCGTGCACTCCGTTTTGGCCGCGCTTGCCAGCGAACCGGTCATTGCATTTCTCTTTGCGGCCGGATTGACATGGCTCGCACATTCCAGCCTGGCAATCCTATTGTTACTTGTTGTGCTCGCGAGTTCCGGCGTGCTTGGACATGATCAACTCGCATTTTATCTTGTGCTCGGAATCAATGCGGGCGCAGGGTTACCGGCTTTGGTTCTCGGTTTATCCGAGCAGACACGGGCACGCCGTATTCTTGTCGGCAATTTCCTGATCAGACTTGTTTCCTCGATTGCTGCGGCAATGACGTTGGGGTATTGGGCTGGATATTTAACGGCTATCGACCTTAGTCCAGGCCAACAGCTGATTTTTCTACATGTCGGTTTTAATGTGTTGTTGGCGGTGTTTTTCTTATGGCTAACAGCACCTGTCGCGGGGCTCTTGAAGATATTGGTCCCGGAGCCCTCAGGGTCTACGGATCCAAATTCGCCACGGTATCTTGATCCGGCGGCGAAAGAGATCCCCGATTTGGCGCTTTCCGCTGCCGCCCGGGAAACGATCCGAATGGTCGGCGTCGTCGAGCAAATGCTATCGCAGTCGATAGATGCCCTAAAATCTAATGATCTGGAATTGTGCGCGGAAACAACCGCATTGGACGATAAAGTCGACCGTCTTTATCAAGAGATCAAATTCTATCTCATCGATTTTACGCAGCTTGAACTGCAAAACGATGAGACTAGGCGGACATTTGAAGTGCTTTCGTTCGCGATTAATTTGGAGCACGCGGGCGACGTGGTTGTGCGGAGCCTGCTGCCAACGATTAAGAAGAAAATACGTGGTGGGGAACAGTTCTCCGAAGCTGGGTTCCAAGAATTAATGGACGCAAACAAGCATGTGGGAGAGACCATTCATCTCGCCTCCAGGGTGTTCATGGAGAAACGAGTGGCCGATGCGCAGAACCTTCTGCTCCGAAAAGAGAAGTTTCGTGAAATCGAAAACCAAAGCATCGAAAACCATTTCGCGAGATTGGCCGAGGGTGCGCCGGAAGCAATCGCCACGACCTCGTACCACATGGATATCTTGCGCGATCTGAAACGCATCAACTCACTTTTTGTTTCTTGTGCATATCCGCTGCTTGAGAATGCGGGGTATCTTCAGGAATCGAGACTGAGACCTAATGCGTGATTTTATGGCGCCGTGTCAGCAGGACTCGCCATGAAATCACGCATTAGGTCTCAGTCACGTTCATCGTAAATCGATAATGGATTCAAATCCGTCTTGCCGCCCCATTGCGGGTGATTTGAAACTGAGCCCAATGTTGCCGTTGTCGGCAATCGCCGTCGCGATGGCGAGACCGAGACCGCTGCCGTCTGCGTTCGAGGGGCCGCGTGCGAAGCGTTTGATCATGCCGGTCAATATTTCGGGCGCGAGCGCCGGCCCGTCATTGATCACCCGCACGTGCCCAGCCACGGGGACGATGTCGACGGAAGAGCCCGAAGGGCTATGCTTTAGGGCGTTTTCAATTAAGTTCCGCATCAAGATTGCGAACGCCTCAGCATCAATTTGTGCGATCAATGCACCTGCTGCAGGCGATGTATATCTGAGGCGTATGCCGCTTTCCGAATGACTTTTGAACTCATCGACGACGGCGTCCAAAACGGGGCCAAGGTCAATGGCAGTCTCGGCCATGATGCCGCCGCCCTCGGCACGTGCGAGTTGCATCAACTTTTCGGAAATACGGGCGAGGCGTAGGATTGACGCTTCGATGCCGTGCGCTCTTGCGCGCAGATCGTCATCTGAGAGAGATGAAATCAGTCGCTGCGTTTGCGCCAGGGCACCGGCGATTGGAGTCCTGAGTTCATGCGCGCTGTTTGCGGTGAAACTGCGTTCCGCCTCGAGGCTTCGATGCAGGCGCTGCATAAGACTGTTCACGGCGTCGGTGATGGGCTCGACCTCTTCTGGAAGATTCGTTGAACTCACCGGCGACAAGTCACCCGCACTGCGGGCTTCGATTTGCGCATTTAGCCCGATGATCGACTGCATACTGCGTCGCACCAGCCACCATACACCCAACACGCTGAAAGGCAGAAACAGCACCAATGGCACGACCAGGGCAACGGTCGACTCCATCGCTGCTTCGCGCCGATGCGTCAGCGGCTCTGCGACCTCAATGAAAATGCTCTCACTGACGGCAGCCTCACCATATATCCGATGCGTCGCTGTATTGCTGAACCCGAGTTTCGGTTTGATCGGAAAGTCATCTTTGTCTGCATCGTGGGAACGTAAGATCACATTGCCAAATTGATCGCGGACGACGTAGGTCAAAAATTCGTCATGGGGTCTAAGGGGCGCGACCCGACGCTCTGATAACGGACCGTCATGATCTAGGATATCGATGACGGCGAGCGGTAGTAGCCGTTGCGCCGTTTCCTGCAGAGCGCTGTCGAACGCTTCATCCAATTCATGGCGCACCACCAACCCACATACCAAAACACCGGCCAGCCACATGAAGGCAACGCCTAAGGCCAACCCGTAACTCAGGCGTGTACGAAGGCTATACGATGTCGTCATGTTCGTTGCAGCCGGTAGCCAATGCCGCGCACTGTTTCAATAACATCGCGCCCAAGTTTTTTTCGCAGGCGGCTGATATGAACCTCAATCGTGTTGCTCTCAAATGCGGCATCGAAGTTGTACAAGTGCTCTTCCAATTGTGCCTTTGATAGGACGGTGCCGGGATGCTGAAGCAGAGCTTCAAACAAACGCCATTCCCGTGCGGTCAGATCAACCTTCTTATCGTCACGGCGCACGGTCCGTGCAGCGAGGTCAATGTCGAGGGCACCTAATTTCACCAAAGGGTTCGGGTTTCCCGCATAGCGCCGCGCGACGGCTGCGATCCGCGCTGTCAGTTCTGCGAGATCAAACGGTTTTACCAAATAATCATCCGCACCCGCATTCAGGCCTTCAATCCGCTCCGAGATTTGATCGCGTGCCGTCAGAATAATCACCGAGGTTGTATCGCCCGCTGCACGACGGTCGCGCAAAAAATCAAGACCGCGCCCGTCCGGCAACATAAGGTCGAGAAGGATAAGGTCGTACGACACCGCGCGCGCACTGACTTCAGCATCGGCGAGCAACGTCATCCAATCGACAGCATGACCGTTCGACGTAACTTGCTCACGGATAGCATCGCCGAGCGTAAAATCATCTTCGACCAGCAGAATGCGCATACTTGCTCCGACACGGGGTTTCAAAGCGTCAATGGGTAGGCAGCCTACCTTACCGGAAGCTGAAGCAAAAACTGCGTTTGCTTCAGCGGGGCGCAAGGTAGCAACGCGACAGTCTCCGTATCAATTTTACATAACAGGAGACGATCAATGAAAAACATCATCATAGCATCAATCGCTTCAGTAGTCTTCGCGCTGAGCGCGGTGTCGGCTCAAGCAGATCAAGATTACGGCAACCGTTGCAATGCACCGATGGCGGAATGGCAGCCACGGGAAAACCTCCAGCAAAAACTTGAGGCCGAAGGCTGGCAGGTTAAACGCATCAAGACTGACGACGGATGCTACGAAGTGTATGCCATCGACAAGGACGGCAACCGCATTGAAGCCTATTTTGATCCAAAGTCGCTGAAAATGCTGCGGAAAAAATCTGATGATTGAGCAGAAAGAGTCATCCGTTAAGGTCTGGGATCCAGTGGTGCGTATTTTCCACTGGTCCCTGGTGGCAGCGTTCATCGTCGCTTGGTTAACAGGCGACGAGTTCGAAACACTGCATGAAAATGCGGGTTACGTGATCTTGGGCCTGATTGCGGTCCGACTTGTTTGGGGGGTGGTTGGACCGCATTATGCACGGTTTTCACAATTTGTACCGAGCCTCGGCGGCATTGGTGCATATCTCCGGCAAATGGTATCAGGTCGGGAGCACCGTTATCTCGGGCATAACCCGGCGGGCGGTGCGATGGTCATCGTTTTAATCCTGGCCCTCATCGCCACGGGCGGTACGGGATGGATGACGACCCTTGATATGTTTTGGGGCGCGGAATGGGTTGAGGAAGTCCATGAAGTTCTGGCTAACCTGATGCTGTTCATTGTTGGTTTGCATATCGCGGGCGTAATATTGGCAAGCATTCGGCATGGTGAAAACCTCGTTAGCGCCATGATCAGCGGCCGGAAACGTAAGCCGGCCGAAGGTGATGTTACCTGATCTCTCGGGATCGACCGCCATACATGAAAGAGATCAAAATGAATTGATCCTCCCTCACTGAATTGATCTGCCGTTTATGAGCATAGGCAGTGGACCAATTGAGTGGGGGAGGACCAATTGGTCAGAACATTTAGAATTGCGAAAAATTGGGCTAACCTGCCAATTTGTAACAGTTAAACCTGAGAAAAATTATAATCAAGAATGCGACACGTTTAAAACCAAACAAATACTGTTGCGATAGATAAAATAAAAAATGTTTATTTATAGATAGATAGCCAAAGGCCTTTCGACCGTTAGGGGACGTCTTCGTCGAGTTGCCGCGTTGTTGAATGTTGTCCAAAAGTCCATCATCCACGTCGTCGTCGCCATGACAGTTTATCGAACAACGCTGAATGCAGTTGGATAACTGTTATCCATATTACTAGGCTAAACCTTTCTAATAATTAATTATTATCACAGTTGCCTTTCTGCTGCTGGAAGCTTTATAAGTGAATCATGAGATTTAACTTTGTAACTGGTATATGTGTTTTTGTGCTCCTGATGACTGTGGCTACCACAGTCTTCGCAGCTGAGGACAGCGTGTCCTTGCAGTCGGAAAGCACGCAAGTCTCGTTAGAAATGGCAAATGACGGCTGCGGCACTATGGATAGCCACGGCAACTGCTGCTTTTCACTGTTAACGAGTTGCAATGTATTCCCGCCATTAATCATTGAGCATGCGGCGTTCGACAGGTCTGCGTTGTCGGCCTCCCAGCGCGCTTCAGATGACAATATTTATAAGCAACGTATTGCAGATATGGATACGCCGCCTCCGCGAGGGTGAAGATTTCTTCAAATTATCGAAATCTTTGCAATCTATGGAGTTAAGACAATGAAAATCACTAAACCTCTTCTTTCGCTCTCGATCATTTCTGCGTTGTTTCTGGGGAGCGTCGTTTCGACGGCCACAGCAGACAGCGTTACCCGCATGGACCTCAAGACCAATCCAGCCCATATGGGTGTTGAAAAGACGGGGCATATGAAAAGTTCTGCGCCCAACTTTTTACCGAGTGAGGCATCGCGTGTCGTCACAGAGACGGATCCTTCTCGTCTGGGGGCCGATGCATCCGCAAATCCTGGTGCAAAGGGAAAGGGCGGTCCGAGCTGGTCGATCAACAACGTCACGGCAGAAACCGAGCCGACGGTCTTTGATCATGCGCATCGGTACGACCATCTTTAAGTCCTAACGTTAATTAGACTGCGTGGAGAGCCGGCGCTTTTTAAAGCGTCGGCTGTTCCATTTTACGACTTACCTCTGTGCAGCTCGTGAGGTGAGAATTCTCCATTAGTGATCCAGTAAAATAAGTATGGCGCTGTCAAAGTAAGCTGACTTGAGCCGGCCTCGCCATGGCTCAGCCTTTGCGAATGAAAAATCCTCTTTTATGAAAACGCTTCAACATGTCCACAATTGATAAGGTCAGGGAATTTATGGTATTTTCCAGTTGTGATAGTAGCTTAAGGTTGTCCCAGTTTATTCAACATGCATTCCCGGCTTGACCTGCCAGTGGCTCGCACCCATATTCAATTTCAAATGAAACGCATTCTCGTCACACTCGTCGCTTTATTTCTGGTCGCCACCCCTTTGATGGCTCAAAAGGCAATGGGGCAGGGCGGCAATGCCAGCCATGCCTACAGCTTGGATGAGTATGGCAAGAACGGGAACACGTGCCCATCCGATCACGGCGAAGACTCTGCGGACGATTGTTGTTTGACCGCTGTCACACATTGCGCGGCTTCGGCGCTCCGTGATCATCAAATGAACGAAATCGTTTCCCTGTCGTCAGAGAGCGTGACGTTTGAGTTTTCTCATGATTTCCGGCTCTTGCTTATGCCGGAATCGGAAACACCCCCTCCTCGATTCTGAGTCTCAATTCCGATTAACATTGCTACAGGTGCGCGCCGATTCTCGGTTTGCGCACGATGGAATAATTAAACTCAGATTCGAAGGACTACACACATGAAACGAAATATCATCGCCAAAGCGATTTTCTCCATTGCACTTGGTGCCATCATCGGCTTCACCGCGACCACGGCTCTGGCCGGCGTAGGTCATGGTCCCAAAACAAACATAGGTACGCCGGGCAAGGCATCTGCCGCCACGCGCACGATCGAAGTTAAAATGCATGATAATTACTTCGAACCAGAAAATATCTCGGTGAAGGAAGGCGAGACCGTACGCTTTATCGTGAAGAATGACGGCGAATTCGTGCATGAATTCAACATCGCGACGGGCGAGATGCATAAGGCGCATGGACCGGAAATGATGATGATGATGGAACAAGGCGTCATTCAGGCAGATAAGATCGATTGGGACGCAGCCAAGAAAATGCAGGCATCTATGGGGCATGGAGTGCACAACGATCCGAATAGCGTATTATTGGAGCCGGGTAAAAGCGGCGAAATTGTCTGGACGTTCCCAGAGAATACCAAGCTCGAATTCGCCTGCAACGTCCCTGGTCATTACGATTCCGGGATGGTCGGCAAAATCAATCTTTCACATTAATTAGCGGTGCTAACGAGCGAGTTTGGTGCCGTCCAAGTGATTGGTTGGCCCACTCCTCGTCAGCATCCCTGCAAAGGAGCACGCGATGTCGCGCTTTAGTTTACTTTGTGCTGCCGCTATTGGATTGGGTCTGGCTGCTACGAGCCCATCACATGTCAGCGCTGGCGAATACTCTCTCTCCGTCGATCGGGTAGAGATCAATACCGGCGAATTCACACGCGTCGGAATCGGATACAACAATAAGACACCAGGTCCGGTTCTCCGGTTTAAGGAAGGAGAAGATGTAACCATCAATGTTAAAAATAATTTGGACGAATCAACGTCGATCCATTGGCATGGTCTTATCCTGCCATACCAACAGGACGGCGTTCCGGGCATCAGCTATGAGGGGATAGAGCCTGGCGAAACGTTTACATATCAATTCCCGATCGTTCAGAGCGGCACCTACTGGTTTCATAGTCATTCCGGGTTTCAGGAACCTGACGGTGCTTACGGCGCCATTGTTATCGAGCCGAAGAAACGAGAACCGTTTAAGTTCGACCGCGAGTATGTCGTTCAATTGACGGATGCGCATCCGCATTCAGGCAGTCGGGTCATGCGCAATCTCAAATTGTCAGCTGATTATTATAATCGTAAACAGCGAACGATATCGGATTTCTTCTCCGATGCCGGAGAGAAGGGGCTCGGTGCGGCGCTCGATGATCGGCTGATGTGGGGCGAGATGCGTATGTTGCCAAGTGATATTGAGGACGTGCAGGGCTTCACTCCCCTCATCAACGGCAAGTCCTCATTGCAAAACTGGACCGGTGTTTTTAACTCGAATGAACGCATAAGATTGCGGTTCATCAACTCGTCCGCAATAACGTACTTCGATATCCGTATTCCGGGTCTCAAAATGACTGTGGTTGAGGCTGATGGTAATAATGTGCAACCTGTTAGTGTTGATGAATTGCGTATTGCCGTAGCGGAAACATATGACGTTATTGTTCAACCTGCCGAAGATCAGGCATACGCCATTTTCGCTGAATCTATGGGGCGTACCGCAAGCGTACGTGGCACTTTAGCGCCACGCGAGGGCATGGTCGCCGATATCCCAGAAATGCGTGAGGCCCCCAAGCTGACTATGGCTGATATGGCCGGCATGGACAACGGCAGCATGGCCGGCATGGATCACGGTAAGATGACCGGCATGGGCAACGACAGCATGGCCGGCATGGACCACAGTAAGATGACCGGCATGGGCAACGGCAGCATGGCCGGCATGGACCACAGTAAGATGGCCAGCACCGGCACCGGCAACGGCAGCATGGCCGGCATGGACCACAGCAACATGTCTGGAACTGCGGCGAAGGATGATCCCTTCTATGCGCCTGGAAGTGGGCTGACCCCGTCTGCGGCAAATGGTGGTAAATTCCTATCTTACAGTGATCTCAAAGCGCAGAAGCCGCTGTATGAGGATCGTGAGGCCACGCGCGAAATTGAATTGCGATTAACCGGCAACATGGAGCGGTATATCTGGTCCATTAATGGCGTAAAATACGATGATGCCGACCCAATCGTATTGCAGTACGGCGAGCGTGTACGTTTCAAGTTTGTGAACGAAACGATGATGTCCCATCCGATGCATCTGCATGGGATGTGGTCGATTCTCGATAACGGCAATGGCAAATGGGACCCGATAAAACACGTAATAAATGTTGCGCCCGGCACAACGGTATATTCAGAAACTGAAGTGGATGCGCCAGGGCAATGGGCGTTTCATTGCCATCTTTCCTATCACGCCGATGCTGGCATGTTCCGCAAAATTGTCGTCGAAGGCGGGCCGAAAGCGGCTTCTTTGATGAATCACGAAGGAGGCAAATCATGAAGCGTGTATCCGCCTTTTTAGGCCTGTTTTTAGCGACGTTTCTGACCTCGCCTTCTGTGAACGCTGAGCCGTTAATCTGGGGTGTTCGAATTGAGCAACTTGAAAACCGCTTCACCGGTGACGCCCAGTCGGACGTTCTGGCGTGGGATGGTGATGCCCTGATCGGCACGGACGAGTTAAAGTTCGTCATTAGAAACCGAGGGGAATTCGAGACCAGAAGCGATACGTTGGAGACGATGGAGACACAATTGCGTCTGCAAAAGCCAATCTCCACATTCTTTGATGCTGTCGCAGGCGTTCGTTTTGATACGCCGGATGGACGAGATCGCGTTCACGGTGTTCTCGGCATTCATGGTTTGGCACCACTGTGGTTCGAAGTTGATGCCGACTTGTTCGTCTCTGACAAGCCGTCTGCCCGATTTGAAGCGGAATATGAGGCCCTGATAACGAACTATTTGATCCTGACTCCAAGCATTGAGCTTGACGTGCCGCTTAGGGATGACAATCGGGCCGGGGTCGCTGCATGGGGTCCAACAATGGAAATTGGCGCACGTCTTAGTTACGACCTGGTCGACCGCGCCGTTGCACCCTACATAGGTGTTCATTACGAGCGCGTTTTCGGTGATACACTGGATATAAGAGAAGAGGAAGGAGAGGAAGGCGACGGCTTGTTCTTCGTCGCTGGCTTACGCCTGATGTTTTGATGTGGTTGCCCGGCTGTGCTTATGCATTCGCCGGGCAACACGCCTCTTGGCTCGACATGCCAAGGTCCTGTGATTAGATATAAGTTTAATACCTTTGAGAAGATTTCTGTTTACGTCAGGGATATCTCGGGTTCACGGATCATTATCGTACCTCCATGCACAACCCCACTGAATGAGCCTCGTGATGTAGCGCCGCACAACGATGTTATTTTTGCGAAGCGGATACTATAGACCTGTTCGGATAATCGAACGTCAAAAGAAAGCCACTGAAGCGAAGTGGAAAACATTTCTCGATATTCTGAGGCTTATCGGTCGTTATAAGCTGGCAGCTCTTAAGCTGTGCATAGTAAGCGATAACATGTTTGCTACGACTGAATTCGTAGGCAAAATTCTGCGCTGCATAAACTTGCATCTCTAAGCGGGTCATCTTTTTCCAAATCATTTCGGTCTTTGGAGTTCCAAGGAAGGCATACTCTATAATGCCTCGCGTGGTGACGGCGCGGTGACGAATTTGGCTTTTGCCTGCGTAAAAGTCGTGTGCATTCAAGATGACGAGACTGACGAGATCCGAGTAAGCCGGGAAGTATGCCTCTACTGCGGCAGGCCATCCAACGTGCATGTGATAGATGATGATGTCATTGAACAGTAATTTCAGATGCTCAATGAGTCCTGTGTCCGGGCGTACGGAAATGGGACTTTCGTCCATGCCGCTCTCCACCCAAATGCAGAGCTTCGGAATGAACACGAAAGACTCCTCAATCGAAGATATCTTCGTGAGTTCGAGTAATTCGGATTCACCCGCAGTTTTACACTTATTCGGCACGATCATGCGATAGGTCGAATCCGCATTAATGGCCATGGAACTGGAGACTTTAACGTCACGCGAAATACTTAAGAGAGATAATCGCAGTTCTTCGAGGGGTGAACTCAGTGAACTTTTCAAATTGCCATTGTGTGATATGGCATAAGCGGGCGGGGCGGCCAAAAACAAGGCCGTCAAAATGACAAAGACGATTCTTTGTGTAACGACATACCTATTCATCATATCACCCCTTAAGGGTGTGAGCTGGCATTATACAAGGAATTCAGCATTTCTCAAAGCAGCGGTTGTTTTATCGCAATGGTATGTTGACCTTCCGCCAACTGTCAGCTTTAGGGTCTTTCAGACATAACGGTGTTGCTGATTTTAAGAGCGACACCGAAATGTAAGGATCAAAAATGCGCATCTTTTTGATATCCGTGACCTTGATGATGATTTGGACTGGAAATGTATTCGCATCCTATCATCTGCCGATCGCTCTAAATCGTCTGGATGGAACCGAGTATCTGTATCTTTGTGAAGCTGGGCTCGACGAGGAGGACATCGTTGAGTCGTTCTCCAATACTGTTTGGCGCCTTCACGAATGCGAGCGGTTCATTCTGGCACTGAGGCATAAGCTACCTAAAACTTCGGTGCACAGCTATGATGCGTGTATCCCGGAGAATATTACGAATATCGAACTTGTCTACCTAGGGGTACTTTGGCTAAACGAATATTCAGATGAAACAGAAAAAACAGCGGACGAGGTCGTTTCGACCTCGATTAACCGGGAGTTTTCGTGTTCCCGGAGTAGACAGGTGTCCGGGGTCTCGGAGGTTCTCGAGTAGGACGCGCAGCAAAAATTTCGAAACTAATTTGGAGGAAGCAAAATGACGATGCCTTTGAGCCGCTTTGCGATTTTGATCGCGGTTATCGCCTTCGTCGGAACAGGGTCGACCGTGTTCGCAGGCGAGCACTGGAAGTTCCAAGACCCAGTCGAGCCAAAAATGTCGCCAGAACTTAATCTCGGCAAGATGAACTACGATGCCTATTGTGCATCATGCCACGGCAAGACAGCACGCGGCACCGACAAGGGACCGACGTTCATTAGCCGTATCTATCATCCAGGCCACCACAGCGACGGGGCATTTTTCCTCGCACCGAAACAAGGTGCGCGCGCGCATCACTGGCAGTTTGGCAATATGAAATCCATTCCTGAGGTCAACGATTCTCAACTTCAATATATTGTCGAGTACGTGCGTGCTGTACAGCAAGCAAACGGATTGTTCTGACAACCTGCAATGTTAGGCGCCTAGCACCGTTTTGCGTTCCTCGTACTCGGCCTTATCGATTTCCCCCTTGGCAAAGCGCTCATTGAGGATGTCTAGCGCACCGCTTTGGGATTCCAGTTTGGCATTCGCATGGCCGCCAAGCCCAAAGGCTTTTAGGACGAGCACGATGGCGACAACAACAATGATGACCATCACCACCATCATGATGGGACCCATAACCCAGTTGCCCCACATCATTTCATGGCTTCCATAAATACCTCCATAACCTCCGTCAGCTATGGCTGTGCTTGAGAAAAACGCGATACTGCTTGAAGTGAATAAAGCTGCTAGAATGCGTCTCATTTTTCTTTATCCTTCGGTTCGATGAGGCGAAGTCACGATTCACGCGACATTGCTTGCCGCAGAATAACATGATGGCTTGAATAATAGTGAAAAATTCAGAATGCGAATTGATTCAAATCAACACATTCGCCTTTGCTTCAAATAAATAAAGGGGCTGGCCCAGATAACTCAATTTTGAGGTTGTCATGGACCTATGCGGAAGAGTCGACTTAGCGATTACAAACAAGACCGCCTGATCGAGCATTTTGTTTCTGGATCGACCGCTCTTACGGCAGCTCGTCTCTGTGGCATGAACCCAAAACGGCCACCTTCTTTTTTCTACGACTTCGCGAGATCATTACTTTGGAGCTGGAAGTTGAAAGCGACGCCATGTTCGGTGGCGAGATCGAAGGGGACAAGAGTTATTTCGGCGATAAGCGGAAGAGCAAGCGCGGTTGTGGTGCAGCCGAAAAAACCCCGGTATTTGGCCTTCTCAAGCGAGGCGGCAGGGTCTACACCAAGATCATTCTCTATGCTTCAAATGCTCAAATGGTTATTTCAACTGGCCTTTGAACAACGTCTGACGGAGAATATAAAATGGTCAATTTTCAAGCCAAAGGTCAGGGAGAATATTTTTGCTCGTCAGTATCTGGGCCGATATGCCGGTGATGTTTCATAGAACCTATAGCGAGGTTCTATGAAACATATTCGTATCCTGCTCATCGTGTTCTTGCTTGGTGTGCTTGGTGTCGGCTGGTGGATGGCAGCATCGAGCGGCACAATAGCGGACTTTTACGAACCGCAACGGATAAGAGAACTCGTCGACGAAGCGGGTTTCTATGGACCATTACTTGTCATGGCGATCATGGCTGCGGCAATCGTCTTTAGCCCTTTACCAAGCGCGCCGATCGCTCTCGCGGCAGGCGCGGCCTACGGCCATACATGGGGTACAATCTATGTTTTGATTGGTGCCGAAGTCGGTGCGATAGCGGCCTTCGCCGTAGCTCGAGTTTGTGGGCGGGACTTCGTTCGTAGACTTGTCGGTGAGCGAATTCCGGAGACGAAAATCAATACGCAGAACGGACTGACGGTGGTCGTTTTTATTACTCGGTTACTGCCTTTTCTCTCCTTCGACGCCGTCAGCTACGCGGCTGGCCTGACCTGCCTGACAACGATGCGGTTCGCTGTTTCGACATTGGCAGGTATGATCCCGGCAAGCTTTCTGCTTGCGCATTTTGGCGCCGAAATGCGCGCCGATGACGGAATTGGCCTGATCATCGGTCTTTCCATCTTTGCGGCAGCAATGCTGTTGCCGATCTTAGTCGTATACGTCAAACGAAATTCACTTTTTGGAATCAAGAAGCGAAAATCGAATTCTTGATTTCTTCATCCGCCGATACGATTTTTCTTTCGGTATGATTGTGACCTCAACCGGTCATTGCTACCCAGAAGGGCTGTTTTTAGAATCATAATTGCGCCGTCGTGGCCAAAAAATAGTTTTTTAATAGCCGCCGCCAAAAGCGGAAATATTATCATCCAGCGAGTAACGGGCCTAGGCTTCGCCCAGTGCTTTCCAATCGCCTTCCCGAAGCCGTTCTATGATGGGCGTTAAATCGGCCTGGGTTTGGATCACGTGCGCTAGGTCTTTGCCAATTCCGGGCGGACCGACGAACACGGCGCCCTTGAGCTTGCCACCTTTTATAATGAGACGCCGATGCTGGTTCCCGCTATCCGACGGCTCGGATAGGTCAAGGCCATCATCGGCTGGATCTAAGTCGCCGAAGCCTTTCACGTCGATGCCATCCATTTTGAGGCTAACCATTGTATTCGGCGGTGTGTACGTGGCCTTTTGACCGAACACTGCCTGTGCGGCGACCGCTGCTTGCGCGGTGCCGACGGCCCATAGTCCACCCACCGTGCCCGGCAATTCAGCAACGTCGCCGATGGCGAAAATATCAGGGTCCGAGGTGCACATTTGCGCATCCACGACGATGCCGCGATTCACTTTCAGTCCAATCTTTTTTGGCAACTCGGTATTGGCCTTGATGCCTGCGCAGGTCACAAACAGATCGGTTGGAATGACATCGCCGTTGGTTAGTTCGACGCCTTCGACGCGATCCGTGCCCTTGATCGCCGCAACCGAGGCGCCGGTCATGACATGAATCCCCAGCGTCTTGAGAAAATGCTCAAGGAGTTCGCTGCCGCGGCTATCCAATTCCCGGTTCATCAGTCGTTCGGATCGTTGAATGATGGTAGTGTCGAGGTTGAGGCGCCGAAGTGCATCCGCCGCCTCTACGCCCAACACGCCACCGCCTTGAACTACGGCGCGTGTACAGTTCTTTTCCTGCCGCCATGCGCGTATCGCCTGCGCGTCTTCGGCTTCTCGCAATACGAAGCAGCCTGCCATCTCGATGCCGTCCGCCGGCGGCACTGCAGCGGAAGCCCCCTGAGCCATGATTAACTTGTCATATGGGAGCGATTCACCCGTACCAAGTGTGACGAATTTCTGCAGCCGATCGACATCCGTCGCTTGAGTGTTCAGCCATACAGTAATGTTTTTCTTCGTGTACCAGTCGGGCGCGAGCAGATTGAGGTCATCTAGTCCGGTCCGGCCATAGAGCAACCGCCCGATGGCCATACGATTATAGAAAGGGTGATTTTCGCGGGCGATGACATCAATCTTGCACGTCGGGCTTAATCGCCGGATTTCATCAGCGACCGCCATGCCTGACGTACCATTACCGATGATAACGACTTTCTGCACGCCGGTTTCTTCAGCGAGGTCAACTTGGTTTGCGGGTGGAGGTGGTTCAGGTAGGTCATTGGGATCCATATTTAGATCGATGGTAACGCCACCGCCGGTGGCTTTGCAGACGCATGCCATGCGCGCACGTCCTTCCAAGCCGAGGCGACGTAGCGTCGCAAGTTCGTCGTCGCTAGGCGGGCTCAGGTTCTCCATCCCATCGACGATTGCGATGGGATCGGCACCACACATGCCCATGCGACAACCGAAGTCCTGCGCCAGTCCAGCAGACTCGATCCCATCCAACAGGCTACGATCAGGATTGGCAGCGAAGCTTCTTCCTGACGCCTTATCGGTGACAAGGTCGTCTACCGTATTGGCGCCGCCGGCGCGCACGGCATCGACCTTGACGCTGACCATGGGCTGGCTTGCGCCATCGGTAAGGGCGCGGAAGTCCTTTTCTGCCTTGAGGCCATTTGCGATGATCTTGATGCTCACAAGCATGACGACTGCCTGCAACACATACGCCGCCCCTGTTGGCGCTGTATTGCCCGCCAATTGGAATGCTGTATCGACAATCCCTTGGGCCGCAAACCAATAGAAAATGTTTAACGCTGAAAGCGCGGAAATGGCGGCGATACGGTGATCAGAAACCCTAATGAAAATCCGCGCGGCCATGTAAATGCCGAGCGTTGTTACAATCCACGTTGCCATATGCAAAAAATAAGCGAGCAGACCGGTCACAGCGGGATCGGTCGCGGTAAAAAAACCAATCGCAAAGCCGGGCAACCCGGCAACAAAGAATTTTTTGTGCCCAGCGTACCAAAGGTCCTTGTCTGACAAGTCACTCAAGAACGCCGCGCGCGGATTGAAGTCGTAGCAGTTCTTCTGACAGCCGACGCAAGACGGGCAGTAGCCGTTCTTTACGGTAATGATCGGTGCATGCCCGTAGGCCTTTTGGATCGGTGCCAGCGGGCAGAAAGTGCCACACCAGCCGCTGCGTCCCTTAAAAAAGAATCCGCCCACAAAAGCCAAACCCAAAGCGGTAAAAATCAGCACCATCCAGGCAAGCGGTTCGTGATTAAAATATATGTGGCGTAGGCTGACGAGAAAGAAGAAGGCCAGCACGGAGATGAAATACGCTAAATTTTTAACCCGTACCGGCAACGTCAACTCGCGTGAGAAGCCAAATGTCCTCGGCAGCTGGTTCATAAACGCCATCGGGCATATTTGGCGCCAGACCCCTGGGGCAACGGCAAATAGCAACGGCAACGACGGAATCAATAACTTCCAGAAAATGGCGAAGCCTAAGTTGGGTTCGGCCCAAACTTTCCAAATGACGAAAACCATGACGGCAATCGTCGCAAGCCGGAACGCCCACCAAAACCAGGCCGGCAGGCGCGACGGCATTTCGAGATAACTGGGAAACGGTTTGTCAGCGATATCGCTCATGGCTTAGGGACTCCGCGCAGGACGATTTGATAGGGTGATTGTTTTATTTATTTGCTCGGTCTGTCGTCCAACGGAGTCGCATGGCAAGGACCCGACCCAAGTCAAAGAGCAGGGTACGCGCAATCTGCGGCTCCCAAGCGGCGAGGCTCTCAAAGGTCTCCCGCGTGACGCGGACTGCGGTGCCGCGACTACAGGCACGAATTGTCGCGCTTCTGGGGGCGCCGTCAAAAAACGCAATTTCGCCGAATACGGAGCCTTCGGGAATGCCGGCCATCACCGTTTCTCGTCCATCATTTTCGACGACGACATCAACGGAACCACTGGTTAAAATATAAAACGAATCGTCCTTATCGCCGACTCGTATGAGGTCCTCGCCGGCTTTAAAATGACGTGTTTCAACTATTTTCAGTACCCGAGACCAATCCTCATCGGATAGCTCGCTAAGCAGAGTAATTTCCTGCAAATCTTTATGGTCCGCAACTGGACCATCGTAGTCAAATAACCCCATTTTAGTGCCTCAGATTCTTGTAATTTCAGCAGAGGCTTCGATATCGTCCCCCAATTTAATCTAAAGTAAGCACTGGAGGTTTGGAAATTGAATATTGAATATTGAATA
>TARA_R110000868_G_scaffold117600_8_pt1 | contig 29546 bp, 29 predicted proteins | sample TARA_R110000868 | Tara Oceans TARA_R110000868 (sample SAMEA4397489) | marine metagenome | biome: Polar Biome; feature: [SRF] surface water layer (ENVO:00010504); material: water (ENVO:00002006), including particulate matter (ENVO:01000060) such as... | depth 5 m | reverse complement strand
ACGTAAGTACTTCAATAAAGCTAAGCAATATGCCATTCTATCTAAAAAGTTTTCCGAACTGGCCGAGATGGATGCCGTTAGAAAGGCAACACTCGAACGCTATTAAAGAGGTCTCCTCATGAAATTTTTGATTCCGTTTGCCGTACTCATCGTACTTACTGGTTGTAAAACTCAAGAAGAGATTCGTCGCGAACAATTGGTCGATAATCTCGGCGTGCAGATGGTGCAAAGTCAAAAGATGGTGGCCGATGCAACAGTCACCCTTTCAACAATTGAAGAGCGCATTCAAAACCTCACTGGCAAGCTCGATGAACTTGATCGCAATTCACAAGTTCAACTACAAACTCAGGTCGATGCTCTTAATCAGCGTATGACTTTAATGGAAGAAACTAATAAAACTCTCCAGGCAAAAGTCGAAGAGCAATCTAAGTATCTTCAAGACGTTCTAGGAACTTTGAAAACCCTATCCTCTGGCTCAGGATCAAAAAAAAAACTAAGTGACTATGATCAGGCCATGAGCGAGTATGGCAAAGGCCGTTACTCAAGTGCTAAGCCGATTCTCGTAAAACTCTTAGAAGACAAATCAATTAAAGGATCTAAACAAGCCCGGGTTATGCATAACCTAGGAATGATCTCGTATATGGACAAACAATACGATAAGGCACTGGTCTATTTTAGCCGCCTTTTCACTGAACATGAGAAGACGGGTTATAATAAGAATGGTTTACTCTTTCTTGGCCGCACCTTTGATAAGCTTGGCCAAAAAGAACAAGCAAAACAAACTCTTGGTGAGTTGATCAAAAGATTTCCTGATGCAAAACAAGTTAAGGCTGCTAAGGAGATGCTAGAAAAACTCAAATAGGATTCACGTGAAAGCGCTATATGTTAGTTTTTTACTTCTGGCTTCTTGTTCATTTCTTATTTCAAGTCTTGATGATGACTATTCAGTTGTAGGCTTAGAGTCTGAAAAAATCGCTCTTCTATTTTCTCACAATATCAGTGGCGAGACACATCCATGTGGCTGTCGAACTTTTCCATTGGGTGGTTTGCCACAAATCGCCGGTCAAATGAGCGAACTTAGAAAAGCTGGCTCAAAACTTTTTTATGTCGACACTGGTGATACATTTTTTCCAACAAATCGCTTAACTATTGGGATGGAAAAATCACAAAAATTTGCCGCCAAAAACCTGGCCAAAGGCTTATCCAAACTAGGACTTAAGTATCACGTACCAGGGGATCAAGACTTTAGCGCTGGCGTGGATTTTTACGGTGAGATTTTAAAAGAGGGGAATCTCACCTTGCTTGCCGCTAACCTCTCCCCTGACTCACCTATTGCTGGTCAAAAGTATATTGTTTTAGAGCGTGGACCGCACAAAGTTTTCTTAGTTGGACTAAGTGACCCAAAGCTACTTCAACCTGAGTCTGCCAAGCTTTTCACTGAACCATTTACTGCGCTAGAGAATGTGATGAGTGAGATAAAGTCTAATGGTTATTCTAAAGACAATCCCTTTCATCGCCTTATTCTTCTCTCACACTCGAGTTACGAACAAGATGAAATTTGGGCCAAGAATTTCCCCGATTTTGACTGGATCATTGGTTCGCACTCACAAAAGTTCACCAGAAAGCCACTGCTTGAAGGTAAGACGAAAATCGTTCAGGTTCTCTCGCAAAATCATTACCTAGGTGAAGTTAAGCTCAATCTCAACTCTTCTAAAGATAAAGACGGCTTTGAAATTCACGAAATTCACGAAACCCTCGGTCAAAAATTATCACCTAACCCTTATGATGACTTTATTGCCAATCATAAAGACCAGATGGCCAAGCTCCAGGAACAAGAACAACAGAACTTAGGGATGGTACATACGGCCAAAGAAATGGCTCCGTTTAACGACGCTAAAACCTGTATAGAATGTCACCAGCCTCAGTCCGACAAATGGCACAAGACTGCCCACTCGGTGGCCTACGCGACCCTTTTAAACGCTAATGAGGGCAAGAATCTTAGCTGTGTTGGCTGTCACTCATTAGGCCTATCCGATCCACGGGGTTTTAATAACTCTTTGGATATGACGAAATTTGAAAAAGACGACAAACGTGAAGCTTACTGGAATGATGTTCAAAAAGCCTTTGGCAATATTAAGTCGATTCGCGAATTACCTGAGGCCAGAATTGAAAAGCTTTCTAAGCAGTGGCTAAGTCTTGATCAAAAGCATGGTGTCACCAGGCAGATGGCCAATGTTCAGTGCTTAAACTGCCACGATAAGCACGTCGACCACCCTTTTCATATCGATGATAATAGACCCACGGCCAAAGAAAAATCTAGTGCTATGAAAGGTAAATGTATAGCTTGTCATAATGCTGATCAATCACCTGAGTGGTACATGAAAAAAGACAATGGCCTAGCAGGAAATATCGACGAAAAAATTCTTGATGCGAAAATCAAGGCCGTCGCTTGTCCAAAACTTGAACAAACGGGTTATTAAGAAAGCCGATACTCTTTGTTAATAGCTTTATTTAGTGCCAGTAAAAAGTCTCCATCATATTGATGCATATTTTCCAAAAGCCGTGAGTATGCTTTTCTGGCACTTGGCTTAATCATGCCGTCCCATTCGTGGCAAAAAGCATCGGCTAAATTAATAATACGAGCGACAGCATGAATTTTACTTTTCCCTATACCATACGGAAACCCAGAACTATCTGCAGACTCATGGTGCTGTAATATAATTTGATCGAGTCCTTCGGGGACATTACTTAGGCGCTGAATAACTGCCGCTCCACGAATAGGATGTGTTTCATATTCGAACTTCTCACTATTGGTCATTTCTTTATGTGGTTTGTGCCAAAGATCCTGTGTCACTTCTAGGAGTCCGATATCGTGCAAAAGGGCTGCGCAAGAGAGAAGTTGGAGTTTGTCGGGAGAACTCCAGCCCAGAGTTTTAGCAATAAGCGTAGCGACCATACAGATATTGATTGAGTGCTCATACACATCATCCGGATGTTTGGTCATATTCTCGAAGACCGAAAATGCTTCTTCGTCTTGAGTGAAGAGCTCAATCACCATATCAAGATTAAGTTTTACAATATCGACAATTTCTTCATCAATACTACTTTCACCACTGAATTTTAAAATATATTTCAACGATTGAGCATAGACTTTAGCTTTGCGGTCTGCGGAGATCCCCGGAGCATTTCCGACTTCATTGGAAACCAAAGTATTTGTTCTAAGAAATTGTTTTACATCTTCTTTTTTTACATAAAGGAAGCTAATTCCTTTTTTCTTAAAGCGATCCACCATATGGAAGCTAAGGTCTTCACCTTTATTGGCGACCTTCACAATCTTTTTTTCAGATAATTTTAAATAGATTGGCAGCTTTGTAGCATTGCCTTTAAAGAAGTCATCAATGGGAACTAAGCAATAACCTTCGGGAGCCTTGTTTGAATCAACTTTAGACTGTTCGCCTAAAATATCGGCAATATTTTTTTCTAATTCTGTCGTTGTAAATGGTTTACTCAAGAAGCCCTCCGCACCTATATCAAATGCATCTCTCACTGCTACTGTATCTTTTAATCCAGTCATAAGCATAACAGGAATATGCGGCCAATTGGTCTTCATATACTTTAGTAAATCAATTCCGTGCATCTCAGGCATCTCAACATCCGACAAAACTAATTGGACGTTATTTTTATCCAATATTGCTGTCGCCTCTTTACCATTAGAAGCGTCAAGGACATGAAGGCCTCGCGCCTCCAAAGCTGTTCGCGTGGCCTTCCTAAAGGTGGCATCATCATCAACCAGCAGGATCGATGTCCTACCGTTACCAAACTTATTAATCATCTCCATAAACGTGCTCCTGTATTAGATGATATTTTTAGTCGATATAGAATTTGGAAACTTAATCTCAAAACAAGTATGTCCATCTTTCAAATGATGCTGAACATCTCCGCCATGGGATCTCGCGACCTGTCGTACAATTCCAAGTCCAATTCCATTACCCTTACCGCGAGGTTTGGAACTGAAATTAGGTTCAAATATTTGCTTAATTAAGTCTGTTTTTATACCACTACCCGCATCTTCAACATCGATAATGACCCAGCCCTTTTGCTCATTAACGGATAGCTTGACCCAGCCTTTAGGTACATTGACGGCAGCGTCTCTAGCGTTAGTAATAAGGTTAATAATGGCTTGAGTTAAACTGCCCGGCTTGCACTCCACCATGATTGGGTCAGTTGGTATATCTCCTAGAAGGGTGACGCCTTTTGATTTTAAGTCAGGTCCACAAATCTCCATGGTCTCTTGAATGATTTCTCGAATATCTATTATTTCATGCTTTTCATTTTTACCATCGACGCGTGAGTATTTAAGAAAAGCTGTCACGATGCCATTCATGCGCTTACTCGCCTTAGTGATACAATCGAGATAGATCCTCGCCGCAACAGGATCATTTTTCTTGATTGCTGAGGCGATGCCCTCCGTCGAGATTTGGACGGTTGCAAGCGGAGTATTAATTTCATGAGCAAGATTACCCGCAACTTCGCCTAGTGTTGCCATTTTGGCAGCGAAGATTTGTTTTTCTCTTTCCAACACTAACTCTCTTTCCATTAGTCGCTGCTCAGTCACATCTTCAAAAATAAGCAATCCGCCAAGATAAGTTCCATCAGTGTCTCGAAGTGGAGCGCCGTTAAAGCGTAAAGTTTTCTCTTCAAATTTTACATCTTCTGCCTGATTGATGGTTAATGACATTTTATCCCAAGCCTTAAGAGGCAATTGCTCCGGTCCCTTAGGGGATATTCGACTGGCCTCTCGATTCCAAAGAGTGAACCTTCCTTTTCGATCAATGGCGACAACACCACTTGGTATACTTTGGATCAAGCTCTCTAAAATTTGACGCTCTCTTTTTCTATGCCGCTGTGTGAGATCATAGTTAGTCTTAATTCTTTTTAACCACATTCCAAAGATCAACCAAAAGCCTATAAGGCCCATGACGATTATCGTTGTTCTGTAGTTAAACTCATCGTTGAGAATTTTAAAACTGCTAGTATGCTCGTCTTTATTAATAAGTAGTTTTGCACTCAGTTTTTTCAAGGCTTGCCTAATGCGAAGTCTTGCTTCTAAGTATTCTGGCGTGAGGTAATATTGTTCACCAATGTTTAGAGAGCCACTTTCAAGACTCATAAGATCACGCATCGTACGCCTTAATTCAACCAGCACTTGTCTCGCCTGTGGATCTTCACCAGCACTGACAAATCTTTCATCAATTAAGTCCTGTAGTTTTTGTTCATTTTCTAAATAGATCGCAAGTTGTTTTCGATCAGTCCCCTGCATCGAAGTTCTGGCGGTAATACTTAATGCTTCATCTATTTCGTTGAATCTCTCGACAAACTCGAGCTGCTCTAAATGAGTATCAATCTTTAGTTGAGCACCATCGATATGAGTTTTAAAACTAACAAAGTGGTAAATAATAACAGCTGCACTTAAAACAATTCCGCTAACTAATAGGCCGTAAGGATTCATCGGAGCTTCACTCTTATTGAGTTTAAAAAATGGCCCTTCACTACAAGGAGTTCCACTTGCCCGGCACGGACGTAGAGATTTTGAGATATGCGGAACGCTTTTGGACATCACTGCTCCAAGACAATTAATCGACACGCAAGCTGTGTAGATACTTCATTTGAACAGGAAGTAATGAAATTCCAAAATTAATTAACTTCGAAATAAATCGAATTTGTTTTCAGGCATTTAAACGAACAAATAAATTTTATTATTTTCTTGACTAGTTTTTAGCGCCACGATTCCTAGACAGCTCTTCTAAATACCGCTGCTTATGGCCGTCGCCTTTTGCAGAATTAAACGTGTCAATATGTTTTCCATCTTTAACTTCCCACCAAGTCTTATTCGCGCCACTTATGCGCTCAAAAACATTGCGCCCAAACTTAATCGGAATAACAAGATCTTGGCTTCCGTGCATGACTAAGGTTGGTCTTTCGTATTTTTGAAAAAATATATTTGGCGCCATGGAATCGGAGACCAAAAGTGGCCCTAGCGGTGAAAAAATAAAAGTTAACCAATGGCTCGTCAACTTTTCAAACGCAATTCCATCATAAGAATCAAAAGTGCTATCGAGCACAAGCAGATCAATCAACTCTGTACTTTTAAAATCTTCTAGTGCACGCATTGCGATCAATCCACCTAAGCTTTGTGCGTGAACAATCCAAGATGAAATACTTTTTTCTTTTAAGAATTGCTTTGATTTCTCAAGTGCCGCCAAAGCATCAAGGTTAACTCCTTCTGGAGTTGGCGTTCCCACACTCAGTCCATAGCCGCGATAATCAAAAATAAAAAGATCATAACCATGCTCGGTGATCCAAGCCAAATTTAGGAAATGTGATGAAAGATTTTGAGCATTGCCGTGAAATAGAGTGATCAAGCCCTTACTTTTTTGACCACTTTTGTGATGCAAATACCAGCCGTGCAAGCGCTTGCCATCAGCGCTATCAAAGAAGATATCTTCGTGCTTAATCTCTAGTGCTTTAGGACTAACATACAACACTCTGGTTGGTTGATAGAAGACAGAGGTGCAACCACTTAATATTATTAGTAAAAATAGACGCATCTTGTATCCTTTTATGCACTTTGACGCCTGACGTACCATGGCCACTATGCTAGCATGCGCGCCTATGTATGTACTAGGAATTGAAACCAGCTGTGATGACACTTCATTGTGCCTACTTAAAGGCACGGCCGGTTCTCGTCCCGAAATCTTGGCCCACACTCGCTTTAGCCAAGATACAATCCTTAGAGAATGGGGCGGTGTTGTTCCTGAGATCGCGGCCAGAAATCATTTAGCAAAACTGGCCCCACTTATTTCCGAAACATTTGCAAAAACTGATCTAAAAGTTGAAGACGTCGACTTAATTGGTGTTACGACTCATCCAGGTCTTCTAGGCCCTCTTCTTACCGGGCTTAACGCTGCCAAGACGTTAGCACTTTTATATAAAAAACCCATTTACTGCGTTAATCATTTGCATGCTCACCTTGAAGCGATTCATTTAAGCCAAGAGGTAACTTATCCCTATCTTGGACTTGTGGTTAGCGGTGGTCACACACTCTATATGTTAGTTCGTGGCCCTAATGACTTTGAGCCGATCGGTTCAACCTTAGATGATGCAGCTGGCGAAGCCTTTGATAAGGGCGGAAAGCTCTTAGGTCTTGGCTACCCTGCCGGAATTTATATTGATCAACATGCGAAAAATGGAAACCCGAAAGCGTTTAATTTTCCTATCGGTATTCGCGACTCTAAAAATTCAAATTTTAGTTTTTCGGGTCTCAAGACCTCGATGCGAACCTATATTGAAAAATCTGGTCTCCCTACAGGTCAACTTCTCGATGATGTTTGCGCTTCTTATCAAGACGCGATTGTACGGGCCATTGTCTTGAAATCTCGCTACGCCTTTGCTCAGGCTAAAGAGTTATGTGGCAAGAATGTTCGTTTGGTTGTGGGCGGCGGTGTTGCTTGCAATAGCGGACTTCGCGCCGGACTCACGGCAAAATATAAAGACACACTTTTCGTAGAGCCCAAATACTGCACCGACAATGGTGCCATGATTGCGAATTTAAGCTTTTTAAATCATGACCACGCCATAAGCTTTCCTGAATGCTTAAGTGTCGATGCTCGCGGTCGCTATATTGAGCGAAAGGATTTCGCATGAGTCTTCCAATAGCAGACAAACGCCTAGGACAGCATTTTCTTAGAGATGCAAAAATTATTGAGACCATCACTTCCGATCATGAAGACGGCGATCACGCCATTTTAGAAATTGGGCCTGGTCCTGCGATTTTGACTCCTCATCTGGCAGCTCGTGGTCGCCCTTTTGCCGTTATTGAAATGGATCGGCGTTTTGAGGAGCTACTTCTACCAATTACTCCTAATGTTCATATCGGAGATGCGCTTAAAGTTGACCTCGATAGTTTTATTGCTGAAAAGTTTCCTGACTCAGAAGTTATGCTCGTAAGTAACCTTCCCTATAATGTCAGCGTTCCACTTCTCACTAAATTTATCGCGACTCCTGCCATCACTCGTATGACCTTGATGTTTCAAAAAGAAGTGGCCGACAAAGTTTTCTCTGAAGCGCGCAATGGCCTTGGCTCCCTCATGGCACTGACTTGCGCCTACTTCGAAGTGAAACCGCTTTGCAAAGTTCCTCCTGGTGCTTTTGCTCCTCCCCCCAAAGTTGACTCGGCCGTTATAAGTCTTAAGAGACGTGCCAATCCACTTATTCCGTTCGATCAAATGAAGCATTATGAAACTTTTCTTCGTCTCTTTTTCTCACAAAAAAGAAAGCAATTAGGTTCTGTTTTAAAAACTCGCTATAGTAGCGAACAGATTGAATCTTCGCTTGAAAAAATTGGTCACAATAGAACCATCCGCGCTGAGGCGCTCACACTTGATGATGTCATCAAGCTCTATTCCTACTTGGAGTCCGCAAAGTGAAAAGATTAATACTTTTAGCACTCACCCTTCCAATTGCAGCCAGTGCCAGTTATTTCGAGTTTTATGGAAGTGGTGCCTTTACTTCTGCTCTTGGAAATCAGACCAGCAACAACGCTTCAGATCCTAGTAATCATTATTATCACCCAGCACTCATGGCCTGGAACAAAACAATTCTGTTCAGTGCACACGCTGGCTCCGTTTCAACTGACTTTGAAAATATTAATAATATCGTGACTAAAAATGGCACCAACTCAGGTTCTAATGAAACCGGAAATGCCCGAACGGATTACGGTAAATCGTATCACTCCATCGTCCACGCCTCTCTACCTTTGGCTTACCCAGGGGCCGGTCCCGTCTCTCTGTCTTTTGTGGCACCGTTTGGTGATATCGCCGAGACAAACTCTGGTGATGCTCGCCTACCAGAATACGTCATGTATCACGCGCGCCATAAGCGAACTCAGGTCTTTCTAAGTTATGCCCATCCCTATGATGAATTTTGGGCCTGGGCCATTGGCGCCCACGTTGGCTTTCAAGCCAGTGCAGATGTTTACACTCAAGCATCACTTAATGGTGCCAATTATGGCTCTTCAGGAGCGGCCAAATCACAAGTGACTCCTTCCATTGCCGCACTCGCTTCTGTCACAAGAAAGCTAGATGAAGGGCATTTTTCTTTTACCTATCAACAGGAAATGAAGTCTAATCTTCAGGCCATTGCCACTGGTGAGATTAACGATCCAACTAGCGTACTTTTTAATTTCACTCTCGAGTCGATGATTTATTACGATCCCCATATTTTTAGATTTTCTTGGGCCAATCGCCTAAGTAATACGTGGGATATGATTGCGACGGCCGAGTATCAGATGTGGAGCAACTACAAACCACCAACAATTTTCATTAAAAGAAATGGTGGTGTACTGCTACCGTCAGATGATTATGAAAAGTTAAAAATCAAAGATATTCCAGTTGCTCACTTAGGATTTAGTTGGCATCTCTTTGATGACTTTACACTCTCCTTTGGCGGTTTTTGGCGACCAACCCCAATAGAAGGCGATTTCTCAGGCGCTGGAAATTCTATTGATAGTGATGTTGTCGGTATCACTTCTGGCTTTGCTCACTCTATGAAGCTCTTTGAAAAAGATATCGAATGGGGAGCTTCACTTCAATATCATATGCTTAAACAACAAAACGTCAGTAAAACTCCAGGTGAAGAAGATGGTACATCTGGCAGCAAAATTGGTGCTCCTGGCTATAAGATTGGCGGCGAAGTCTTGACTGGTAGCCTTGGTGCCCGGATGATGTTCTAGTTATGAGTAAAAAGATAATTGCTAAAAATAAACGCGCCTCTTATGACTTCGAACTCATCGAGCGATTTGAAGCTGGTATTGAACTTCGTGGCACTGAGGTAAAAACTCTTCGCGCCGGGAAGGTCAGCTTAAATGAAGCGTTTGTAACTGTTGATAAAAACGATGAAATTTGGATTATGAATATGACCATCCCTCAGTACGAGTTTGGTAATATCAATAATCATGACGAGACCAGAACCAGAAAACTTCTCATGAAAAAAGATGAGATCCAGTATATCTCCCACGAAATGTCGGCCCAACGCCTAACGATTGTTGCCACTATTATTTATTTTAAGAGTTCAAAAGTTAAGATTGAGATTGCTTTGGCCAAGGGTAAAAAAATGCACGACAAGCGTGCCGACTCGGCCAAAAAAGATATCGAAAGAAAATTGCGTCAGGGCAAGTACGATTAAATTGTAATCCAATGGGCCAAAAGACCGACATAACTAAGCAAGAAAACAATCCCAGCAAAGCGGTGAAAGCGGTAGCCTCTCCAGTAGAGAATCAACAGGAATAAAGCCGCGGCCAAAAGGCTCCAAAGTTCAGTGGCATAGCTGGCCGAAGTGTCGACCTTATAAATTCCAAGCGATCCCATCACCAAGGCGACGTTGAATATATTTGAGCCCAGGATATTTCCGGTCACAAGATCTAAATCTTTGCCATTTTTAACAGCGATGAGTGAGGTCACAAGCTCTGGGAAGCTAGTGCCAAAAGCCACGAAGACTGCAGAAATAACAAAGGGAGAAATACCGGCGAGTTCACCAAGACTTGAACCTGAAGAAACTAAGAGTTCACCGCCTGCATAAAGAAGCGTAAAGCCAGTCGCTAGCTTAACCCATGCCTTCACGCCAATGGGTTCACTTTCCTGCTCGTCTTCAGTATCAAACTGTTTTGGGGCCTGCTTGAAAATTGTCATATAAACGAAGATGCAAAAGAACATTAAAAGCGAAATAGAAGATATCGCGGTCAAATGAGCCTGAGTCATTACAGCGATTAAAAGTAATGTAATACCAAGGTGCATAAGAAGTTGAACGAAGATTTCTTTAGTTCGAAGAATTAATGGTGCGATAACCCCAGACACGCCAAGGATCAAAAATAAATTGGCTACATTGGAGCCAATAATATTCCCAAGTGCAATATCGCCACGACCACGAGCTGCAGCAAGTTGCGAAACGAAAAGCTCAGGTAGTGAGGTTCCAAAGCCAACAATCACCAATCCAATGACTAAGGGAGAGAGTTTAAAGTAGCGTCCGATCTTCTCGGCCGAGCTCAGGGCCATTTCTGCACCGTAGTAAAGAGTGGCGAGAGAAACAAATAAAAGCAGGGCTTGCACCAGCATAGAAACATCCTATAATTAAAATTCATGGAGCAACTAAGAGAATTTTACGCAAAGACTTCCAAAAAGTCTTTTTTAACTATGGCCACCTGTGTTTTGGTGGCCTGTGACGTACTTGTTCTAAGTTATATCTATATTAAATTTAATAATTATGCTTTTTTTGAAAAGACCGTGAGTATGAGTCTTGCTCTTAACGGCCTAACTATTGAGCACGTAGGTCCTGAGTTTATTGAGCACTTGTATAAGCTATTCTATAAAACTCTAGTCATCTCTATTGGGCTTGCAGCGCTTTATCATGTGATAAATTATGTTTGTTGGTGGAAAGGAAAGAAGTTTGCCGCCACTTATATTAAAATGCTGGCTTGTATCGGTGGCCCTTTGATGATTCTTTGGGGCTTTGGCCAATTAAACTCTGGCTCAAACTTTGGACTCATTTTTATTTTATTTGGAGTTTCGCTGCTTGCGCTCTATCCAGGACTAAAACAGCATTTTTCAGATTAAAAAAAGGGCCCGCAAAGCAGGCCCATCTTTATTATTTACCTTTAACAGTAAATGTATCAAATCCTAGGAATCCTGTATCTTCAACTTCGTAATCAGTCATGACTGATACTGGCTCAATTTCAAAGCCAATGCCACCTGAACCGTAACGATTTTGCTTAGCGCGAATAACAAATGTTTCTTCTTCGCCAGCTTGAAGCTCACTTGCATTTTTAAACTTAATCGTAACTTGATCGATTTCTCTATGAACCGCAGTGCCATAGTTTGAACAATATCTCTCAGCTACGCGACATGTACGTGGAGTGCTCGTGCGAACAACGCGAACACGGTTTTCATAACGAAGACAACGGTTGCGATCATCACGTTTAACACAAACACGCTCACGGATATGGCGCTCAGATACAGCGTAGCCGCAAAGTGCACCAGAAGTACGAATCACATAACGTGTGTCATATTCAAGACATGTTGAATTTGCCATTGGAACAAGCATTTTCAGCTTAACTTTATTAGGCGTAGAAGAAGTACGTACCAAAAGCGCTTCATCAGCATTTACAGTAGCTTTTTTACCGTTCATAACGACACGATCTTGGGCCATTACACTTAGACTGCTTACCAATAAGGCAGCAATAACTAATAGTTTTTTCATTTGTTTCTCCCCAGAAGACAATTAAAGTTCAATGAAACGGGTTTACACCCAATCACCTACTCAGGAGAAGTATGATTGAAAAAATGACAGGCTTTTTCTAGAAATTAGGGGCAATAAACTTGGTTTCTTCGGGTTGAGTCCAACTAGGGAGTTTGCGGCTTTTGCCCTCTTGGATATTTTGCCCCGAAACGGCCATCAAGAAGCTCTCAAAAGCACGAGGATTTCGAACTAAAAGCTCGAGATCGCGATCATAAATAAAGATTGAGAGGTGCTTTTCAATCTTTTTAATAATATCCAATCTGGCTTCTATGCATAGTTCAATATCATTTAACTGCTCAATATCTTTTCGCATAATAATTTTTGAACGCAAAAGCTCAATCAAAATCACTGGAGCGTTTGATTCAAAAAGTTCCAAATCTTGTGGAAAGTGGCGACGCAAATACGAAAAGCGCGAAATCAGCATGAGAGACGTATTGCCGAAAGAATCGTAACTGGCATTAAAAATATCCAATAATTGATCGTAATAGTGGCGCCAAATCCAAAAATCGACAGCGCGGTTCCAATAGGGAAGAAAACCTTTTTTAAGTCTACGCTTAAAGGCCCTTGAGAGAATATGTTCATGTGGTTCTTTATCTAAGATATCGCGGCTAACATCGATTTCGTCGTCGACATTTCTCTTGCGCTCATAGGTCTTGGGGTGCTGTTCATGAATTTCCACGTCTTCTTGTAAAAGCTTGTGGATTCGCTCTCGCACCGGTGAAACTTCAGCCTTAGGGCAAAGCTCAACACCGGGACAATCTAGTTTACAGGTATGACAGGCCGGGCTTGAAAGCGGAAAGTCGACGACAAGGCGTCTTAGGTTGAAATCTTCAATCCATTCGCGGACAGCATCATCTCCATCGCGCCCTTCTTCATCTTTGACTTGTAGTAATGATTTTAAAAACCAACGTTTTGAATCCGGATAATACTCAAGAAGACAGAAATAGAAGTTATCCTTCCTTCCACCCTTCATCGACATACCTGCGATGTTCTTGATTTCCAAAACGCCTCTCCTTAAGCGGAGGGCAGATTACATTGGTGAAGCGACCTTGAAATCTAAGACGCTCATTCCAGTGTGGGCTGCCACCCGGTTTCGAACTTCGTCGCGGTTTTCACTCGTATGCACGAGTAGGAAGCATCCACCTCCACCGGCACCGCAAACTTTCATTCCAAGTTCTGGAATGTCAGCTCTTATCTTATTATACAGACTTTCCATCTCTGGTGAAACGATTCCAGGAAAAAGAGTGGCCCTTGTTGCGCCTTCTTTTGAAATTAATTCAGGTAAAGACTCAAAATCTCCCTCTTTTAAGGCCAAAAAGGCTTGATTTGAGAGTTTGGCAATAGTCTTAAGCCCATGCCTTACAGTCTCGTTACGATCAAAGAATGCTTTATAGACTTCCCAGTTGTTAATCCCGGACAGTCGTGTTTGACCAGAATAAACCAGCGTTAAGTTTTCTTCTAAAAACTTTGCTGCTTCATTCGAGTAGAGTTGATGAACCTCGACAGCACCAGGAGAGGCTTCCAAGGCTAAAATTCCGCCATGGAGAGCGGGATAATAATCCTGATAACCGGCCGGGCCACAATCGAGAATGCGCGCTTCAATTGAGTTAACAATTGAAATCGCGTGAGCTCGATCAAAGGTTATATCGCAATAGCGACATAGAGCTTTGTAAAGTGTCACGCCCATGGCAGAAGAGCCGCCAAGGCCTGCTCCGGCAGGAGAACCACTTTCAAGTGTTACCGAAACATTAGAAGTGATTTTGAAGTGATTGAAAATTTGAAGCACAAATTTGAAGGGTCCGAAATGCTCGCTAGCTAAATTTTTAGGCGTGATTTCACTTTGTGGCCAAGACTCTTTCATCTCGTAATCAAGCGAATTAATTTCTATCCCGTCGATATTAACTTCGTTCAACGAGACTTTTGCCTTAAGCTCGGTCGCAAGATTGAGGGTTACCACATTAGGTAAAATTAAATTGATGGGATTGAGATCAATCGTACCACCAAGAAGATCGACGCGAACACTTCCAGTTTCTTCAACTTTTCTCATGCCTGATAAACTCCAATATAAGGCAGCTCACGATACTTTCCATCAAAATCAAGACCGTAACCGATAACGAATTTATCTTCGATTTCAAAACCGAGGTAATCAATCTTCGCAGGGTGAATGGTTCTTGCGGGTTTATAAAGTAATGAGGCTAACTTGATCGAGGCCGGGGCTCTCGTCTTCATAATTTCCATAACTGTTTTAAGCGTTGTTCCGGTGTCGACAATGTCCTCTACGAGAAGAACATGCTTGCCATGAACCGAGCGCTTGAGATCATAATTGATTTTGACCTCACCAGTAGACTTTGTCCCTTCGTAAGAAGAAGTTGCCATAAACTGAATGTCAGTAGGAACTTTTATTTCTCGCATCAGATCAGCGGCAAACATAAAGGCACCAGTAAGAAGTGGTATAATGGTCACTTCTTGACCGGCATAATCGCGAGTGATTTGTTCGCCTAGCTCACGTACTCTGCTGGCAATCTGTTCTTTAGAGATAAAGACGTCGACGCTACTCATAGATGGCTCCTTGAAGCCGCTATTGTAGCGTCACCAAAGCCTTATGTCGCGCTTGAAGTGGCCGCTTCTGGATTGGTTTGAATTTCCACAGTGAATAAGGGCATTTGCTCATCATCAGTGGCATCAACTTCGAAATGTCCGCGACAGCGTGCTTCATAAACATCCGCTTCACCGACTAAAACCTGACCATCACTATTGCCTGGGCGACGAAAGCTTTTTGTCGCATTAGCACCACAAACGGTACAAATGGCTTGAACTTTGGCAACGAAATCAGCAATGGCCAAGAGCTCAGGCATTGGTCCAAATGGGCGACCGCGTGAATCTTGATCAAGTCCAGCGAGAATAACGCGAACACCACGACGAGCTAACTTCTCAACCACGGCCACGAGGGTTTGATCGAAGAATTGAGCCTCATCAATGGCGACAACGCGGGTAGAATCATGCAGCTTTTGCAAAATTTCCACAGCGTCACGAATCGGCGTTGCACCAATTGAAAGTGATGAGTGGGAGACAACATCAGTTTCATGGTAACGATTATCGATAGCAGGTTTAAATATTTGAACTTTTTGTCTGGCGATTTGAGCGCGACGAATACGGCGAATGAGCTCTTCAGTCTTACCTGAAAACATTGGTCCGCAGACCACTTCAATGGCGCCGCCTGGCATAGGCATAAAAGGTGACACGGCTGACTCCTTCAGTAACGTGTTGCTGTGTGTGTGACACCTAGAATTCCAGAGTCAAAACAGGTAGGCCAGCAAGAATCTTACTTCCAAACCAACATGATCTGACATTTCTTTTTAGTGCCTTGCAAAGACCCTCTTAAAAGGAGATTGAAATCAGGTAAAGTATTGTAACCATGAACATTGAGCTGAGCATGGTCATAATGATGGCCGGCGACAAAATAATAACCACTGACTGTAAAACTGTCATCTGCATATTATTTCTAAGCCCTGCAAATAAATGTAAAAGTCCCGACAAATGGCGCAGCATTTTGCCAAAGATTGGAATTCCAAGCATCAGATGCGAAGTCATCGATTGATTGACCACTTGATCGCTAATTTTTGAGAGATTGCCATCGATTTGAAAAAGTCCGGCAAAAAAACGAATCAACGTCTTCCAGAATTTTGCATAAATCCAAAAGATGACTGGAAAAAAAGTTACTTTCGCCAACGCGCCAGTGAGGAGTACGCGATGAGTGTATATACTGGTATCAATAGGCAAAAGCAGCGCGAGATCATTGGGCTCACTCCAACTTTGAAAAAAAAGCTGTCCAAGATGTAACGCTAAGATAGCGTAGAATCCCTCGATGGCGACAAAAAACCAAGACACACCCATAATATCGATAAAGCGCATTGACGTGTTTTGTTGAAGTTCACTTGAAGTTGGAAGATCTTCTAGTCCTTGGTCACCGGCCAAGCGTAGTGTTTGAACGCCTGCGACAGAGGTAGCTCTTGTTCGAAGTAAACGTTGCTCCTCTTGATTTTTAAAAGGATGCAAAAAAGTTATGACATATTTGTAAAATAACTCAATCATTCAGGACTTCCAAAGTAGTCTTCAAGCTTCGCCGGTAAATCGGGATAGTCGCGTCTTAAGTAATGATAGGCCAGCTTGTTCGCACTATCAATGATCAGCCACTCATCTGCCGCCGTGGCAAAAAGAAAAGACCTATTGCCGTACTTGATAATAAAGCTCTCTTTGTATTTAAGATCTATTAGGTCTGATACGTAGCGCGCTCTGCCTGTGAGAAGATTAAAAAGGACGGCCAGATATTGCCTCTTAGGTGAAAGAGATGAATCACTTGTCACGACTTCAAAAACTTTTCCAGTCTTAAGAGTTAATTCGACTTTTCTAGATCCAGAAGAAAAAACTAACGGCAATTGATCGCTTGGAAGATTGAGGGTTAAATTCCAAAAATCTTGCAGTGATTGAAAAAAGAGACCGGCTTGATTATCAGCAAGTTCAAACAAGTAAGGTGAAAGGCTTGAGATAACGAAGTCTCCTTTAAGTGAGCCGTAGCCAGAAAAAAGAGAGAGTTCAACCTGTTTTGAGTCTTTCGTCTTAAGTTTGAGTTGTGCCCTAAGCTTCTTAAGAAGTTTTGGATCATAGTCAGGTAGCACTGTAGCAGCTTCAAGTGATATTAAAGTTTGAAGCCAAGCGCTAAACTCTTTTTGGTCATAGCCAAGCGATGAATAAGTCTTAGGCTCTGTAATCAGTTTCGAAAAGTTGACCGAGAATTTCTTGAAGCGGGGATTGTCAAAGTTGGCGCCCAATACGGTAACTGGCTCTTTGAATAATCTCGTGTCGTAGAAAAAATCTGGCGCAATAGAAAAGATCGTCTGCAGTCTTTGAAATTTAAGATCAGCTTCATTGTCCTCTTGATAGGCCATGGGTAGCGGTTTTCGATCATGAACAATCATGACTTGATCGCCTAGCATGGCATAAAAACGTCCTGGACTGGTTGCAATTGGTGCACCGATTTTAAATAGTGTTATTCCCTTGGCCGTCTGAAAACTTATATTAATTGTTTCACTTTGTGGAAATGCCAGTTGCAAATCGAGCTTGGCCACTTCTTCTTTAGATAACTTCCTAATGGCGGCCAAAGCATCGAGCGTCACAAATAATTCTTCAACTTTATAAGGATTCGCAGGAACTAGTTTGTCACCGACGAAAAACTGATCGCCTTTGAGATGGAGTTCGGTTTTGCCAAAACGAAGGCTTTGAAGTCCGCCTTGAGCCTTGGGATCAAAAACCATTTCATCTTTTGCGACTTCGTGACGATGATTCTCTTCGCCGTGCTCACTAATGAGCCATGTTACAGATAATAGAACAACTAGGATCGCTAATAAGATGAGGTTGCGCTTCATTGAACTCTGCGCCTTCTGTAATTAAAGACCGCCAAAGCAAAAAGTGTGAGTGGAGCAAAAACGACTGAAAAGAAGAAGATAACTCCGAGTTGAGGAGAGCTAATAAAGACGGGCTCATTATTAACACCAGCGAGATCAAATGAAATGAGTTGATCATCACCTGTCATCCAGCTCAAAGTATTTAAAACTAATATATGATTAGAGGCATATTTAGCATAAGCATTATCAACAAAAGTTGAGTTGGCATAAAGAGCAATTGTGCCCCCTGATTTTATCTTTGCTACTGCCGCGTAAGCTACTGGACCTTTTACGTCTTGCCCTTCGTTGTAAGCTACTTTTCCCTGAACAAACTCCTGAGGCGACATTTCTCCCCAAGCGGCCGGAAAATCGGTGGAATAAACAAGTCCTTCACCTTCAGCTTGTTCGCCCAAGGTTACGAATCCTGTCAGCGGAAAAAAGACTTGGCCTGGGAAGTTTTTAGTAATGACGTGATCTTTTGAAAAACGATTAGCAATCGGCACAGAGCCATTAGATCCATTCACGTTATTAAGCGTATCAATCACCAGCGAGTTTGAAGCAACCAACCCTTTTGAAGCAAGCAACTGGCGTAAGTTTTTAACTGGATCAGCATTTAAGTCGGGATCAAGAGCAACTAAGAGTTTTCCACCACGAGTTAAAAATTGATCGATGACCTTAATCTCACTGTCCATGAAGTCTCTTTTTGGACCCCAGATCATGAGAATATCGGCATCGTCTGGAACTTGACTCCAGCGCTTAGTATCACTTTCTTGAATAGCATAATTAGCATTCACTAGATAATCGCGAAGTAAACTTCGGCCTTGCTGATCACTTCCATCCAGACGAGCTTGATCATGGCCGGTGTCGTAGTAAATCTTAGGTAAACTCGTTCTACCAAGACGTATCAGTCCGTTAGTGAGACCTAGCTCATTGAGTTCAATAACTTTTTGTCTTCGATCACCTTGTTGCCATACAACGGCCATGGGCTCTTTGATTTCATAAAGCTGAACCAAGTCAGGCCGCAATTCAGGATCATAAGTGGTGATGCTTAAGTCCCTTTTTTCTAATTGATACAGCTCTAGAATTTTTTGAACGGCAGCTTGATTAGACTTCGGTGCAAAAACAATGGCCTCAATACTTGCATCAAGATTTTTAAGCACACTCTTTGACTGCTGAGTCAGTGTATTAGACTTGGAAGGTGTTACGTCCCACTGGAATGGATTCTTATAAGCTAAGTGATTTACTAAACCTAAGATTGCGGCAACTAAAACAGCACTAAAAAAATTAGCTGAGACGGCCTTAAATCTTGAGCTGGCCGCAAATGTTTTAACTTCATTAAAGCGCATAAAAATTGCACTGATTAAAAGTACAAGGGCCAAAATGGTGCAGCAAATATTTAAGGTTCGCTCTTCGGGGATTGAAATCCAAAGCACCAAACTTCCCATCCATGCCATGAAGGCACTAAACGAGATTAAATACCATGTTAAATTATTTCGTTTCATGACTCACCAATTCCTTGACTCTAGTGATCGCTCACTCAGCCATAAGAAAAAACCTGTCAATGAAGCAAAGTATAAAAGTGAGTAGGATTTAATCGCGCCGCGAACAAATCCTTCGTAATGAAAAGGGATAGCGATATAACTCAAAATTTCGCCTACGATGGCATTATCAGTCGCATTGGCAGAAAGAACTAAGAGCATCATTCCCATTAACAAGCAAAATGATAAAACGGCCGCAATGACAGGATTATCAGTCAATGATGAGGCGAAGATACCTACTGAGACATAACAGCAAATTGAAAAAATAATTCCTAGGTATCCGGTAAGCATAACGGACCATTGGGAGTAACCAGCAAAGGCGAGAATGATTGGTAAGACCAAAGTAAAAGCAAGCATGAAAGTCGCGGTCAAGACAGCTGCCAAAAACTTACCTAGAACGATTTGTGAGTGACCTAGATTAGACAAAAGCAATAGACCAAGGGTGCCCTGCCTCTTTTCAAGCGCAAAAGTATGCATCGTTAAAAGCGGCGCAAAGAAAAGAAAGACAAAGTTCATATTACCAAAGATTGGATTAAAAACGGATTGAAGTAAGGTCCCCGCCGTCATTTCAGTAGAGAGAACAACGTAATTAAAAAATAACCAGCCCATAAGAAGTGAAAACAAGCCGGTCAAAACATAAACCAAAGACGAACGAAAGGAGTCGGCCAATTCTTTTCTAGCAAGTAGCCATACTCCAGAGAAATAAGACATCATAACTGTGTCCCCTCTTTCATAGCACTTTTAAAGATATCTTCTAGTTCTACTTTTTCTTGATAAAACTCGCTCACCTTGGCATCTGATTCAACTAAAAAACGAAGCACTTCACTGGCGGCCACTTTCTCTTTAGCGTTTAAGATCCAATTATGCTCTTTCTCTATTGTGGTGATTGAAAATTTAGAATCAAGCTGGGACTGCAAGTTTTGATCGAGTCTATCGGCCTTGAGGATATAGCGGGCACCAGAAACAAAACGCGTTTGGATTTCTGCCTGTGTTCCACTGGCGACGACTTTTCCATGGTTAATCATTGTGATGTCTTCGCATACCAAGGAGATTTCATGCAATAAGTGCGAGGATAGCAAAACGGTATGCTTGCCTCTAAGTCCTAAAATGAGTTCGCGTATTTCTGCCACTGAAACAGGATCAAGGCCTACGGTTGGTTCATCTAGGATAAGTATCTCTGCACCAAGGATAAGCGCCTGCGCAATACCCACTCGCTGACGAAACCCTTTAGACAGGTTTCCAATCATTCGATTTAAAACCGAATCTAGGCCACATGAAGAGACGGCACGTTCAATACTCGTTTTTGCATCAGTGCCTTTTTTACTATGCAGACTACAAACAAATTGCAGATAGTCCCTAACAATCATTTGTGGATAGACGGGAGGCTGCTCTGGTAGATAACCGATAAGTCTTTTTCTTTCGCTCGGACTACATTCCTTACCCATTAACCGTATTGAACCAGAGCTTTCACGTAAAAGTCCGGTGATGATATTCATTGTGGTGGATTTACCGGCGCCGTTTGGGCCTAGGAAGCCATGAATCGAGCCTGCCGAAACACTGAAACTAATATTATCTAGGGCCTGCACTCCTGGATACGTCTTTGAAACGCCAACCAGTCCGATTGCTTCCGTTGTAATCGGCATTTTTCTACTCCCTGGGGGTTAAAAACGTAGAATTTGAGTCTACATTGTAGCCGAGTAGAACGGTTGCCCGTCAAGTCTCAAAGCTAAATCACCGAGAAGACATCATGAGCATAACTAGCCGTTTCACTGATGCAATCGCCAAGGCGAATAGTATTGTTATTTCGACCCATATTCACCCTGATGCCGACGGTATTGGAAGTGAAATCGCCCTATGTATGGCCCTGCGTCAGCTCGGCAAAGACACCTATTGTGTTAATGAAGAGCCACTGCTTGATCGTTATCATTATCTCGACCCTGAATCCGTTGTCTTCGGTCTAGCTGACTGGAAAAAACGACCAGTAAAGACAGTCGATCTTCTCATTGTTGTTGATACAAACTCACTTTCAAGAGTTGGATCGGGAGTCGAAAAGTTTGGTGCTTCGGCCAAAGAAGTTCTCTTTGTTGATCACCATCCTTGCCCGCGTGAAATCATGGCCATTCATTGTATTGATACTAGTGTATCGGCAACGGGTGAGCTTGCTGGAACGTTGATTGAGGCCATGGGAGCGAAGTTTACTCCGCAGATTGCATTAGCACTTTATACGTCGATCTTGATTGATACTTCGAGTTTTCGCTACCCTACTGTATCGGCCAATACCCACCGCTTAATCGCAAAACTTATGGATTCTGGGGTAGAGCCTCCACAAGCTTATAATTTAATCAACGGCACTAAGAAGACCTCGTTTATTCGACTACTGGGCCAAGTGCTGGGTTCAGTCGAATCGACCAAAGATGAATCGATCGCCTGGATTGCCATGACTGATGATCAACTCGAAGAATATGGCGTTGATATCGAAGATACACACGGCTTTATTAATCATCTTCTCATTCTCGATAATATCAAAGTCGCCTGCATGTTTAGACAAATTGGTCATCAAGTGAAAATTAGTTTTCGCTCCGCTGATGCTCAAGTTGATGTTGGAGTCATTGCTCAAGCTCTTGGTGGAGGCGGACATGATCATAGCGCTGCAACTATTCAAGAAGGACATTTACACGATATTCTTCCCGCAACAATTACAAAAATTTCATTAATGCTAAAGAAAGATTAAGCTCGCTCGCCTAGGATCTTTTCAAGAGTTTCGCGTTCTTTTGGGTTGAAATTAAATGCGCCCTTGCTCAAAACGTCTTTTAACTTTCCAACCGTCGCAGGATCATTCGGATCGTTAAGACCTACATCAGATGGTACTTTTACTTCCTGCTCTTCGACTTTCTTTTCTTGTTCCGTTTCATTTTTAACTTTTGAAAATTTAGACAACTCGACTTTATCGACTTCGGGTTTAGGTTTAAAATGTTCTTGAACTTTATCTCTAATATCAGACGCTGATAATGACTCTTTGGGAGTGCGCGCACTCTTTTCACTTTTGGTTGATTTGGCTTGCCCTTTAGGACGTTCCACTTGATTTGCTCCAGGCTCAAAGTTCTTAAACAACCTCATTTGCGCCTCCTGCTATCAATTCTAGCAAACTCTCGATATTATCGCTGCTAGGAGGAAAGTTCGCCCATGTCACTACCATCACTTCAAGATATTACCCGACAATACAAGGCGGTTTTCTTCGATCTCGATGGCACATTATTTAACTCTGAACCACTCCACGCTAAGGCTTTAGTCAAAGCTGCAAACACACTCGATATAGATATTAGCGGCATAGACCCTTTGCACGACTTTCTAGGCCTGCCAGACCCTGGTGTCTACCGTCAGCTCGATAAGCTCGCTCGCGTGCCCGAGACGGCCTCACAAGAAGCATTTATCGCTGCTAAAAACGCAAACTATCTCGCCGATTGCCGTGAACTCTCTGAGCATGAGTGGATTGAATTTATGACTCCAGGGGCGAGAGAGTTTCTCATAGAACTAAAAAAACAAGATATTTTAGTCGGACTCGTCACTGCTAGTGAACATGAAATTGTTAAGGCCATGCTCAAAGGTTCAGGACTCAATTTATTGTTTGATCATATTGTCGCTCGTGGTGTGTGTTTTAGATCAAAGCCCTCGCCTGGTCCCTATATGGCGGCACTTCGACATTGGAAACTAAAAAGTCATGAAGCAATCGTCTTTGAAGATTCGCCGACGGGAAAGAAATCCGCCCAACTAGCAGGATGCAAGGTCATCGCAGTCACATGTTTCACCGAGCCAACAAACGAGAACTTAGATAGCATCGACAATTTTTTCAGGCTAATTTAAAGATTGTCCTGTTCATTTTATTTAGTGCTATAAAAGAGCAAAACTCTTCGCCATAAATCACTCAAGTTATTGTTTTTAAAAATATTTTCATTATCAGGCCTTCGGCCATTAAGATGTGGAATTTTATTCCGATCAAATTATTGACCCCAAATTTGGAACTGTTAAGCTTGGTGACCTCACATGGCAGTCATCGAGTTTATTGGAACTAAAAATTAAACTTGGTAATTTTAAAAATTATCCTGACCCCGTAGTTCGTTGGACGTTTGTTGAAGTTGTACGTAAGTGGATTGAAAAACGGAAGGGAGCCAAAGAAACTTCGTTTCTTATGGTGTTAAACATGAATGCATTTTTATTGTCAGCTCGTAAAACTAAAGTACTCCTCACATCTCTGCTCCTCTCAGCAGCGTTGATCTCCACTTCGTGTGGTGACGGTGCCGATGGCAGAAACATTTCAATCCCTGGTGTTAATGGTCCAAACGTTACACTTGTAGATGACAATGTTTTGATCTCAATGGTTTTTGAAAACCTCAATGTTCAAGGTGGTATCCGTTATAATATTCCAAATTATAACCATTCTTACCTAGAACTTTCACCAGACTTTAATTCAACTGGTACATTGATGGCCGTTTCTATTTCACTTCAAGACGTTTTTGATGGTGGTCTTCAACAACTTCCACCACAAACTCTTCCAGGTGGCCGTGCTCTTCCAGGTGTAGTTGGTGGTCGTCTTCCAGCTGTAGCTTTCTCTATTCCTCAGTTTCATAACTTAGGTGTTTACCTTGGCCCAAAAGTCTTCGGTCTTTTCGTTCCAGTTAGCGGTCTAGGAATTGGTCAAAGTATTGCTACTTTCCGTTTCTATTCTTCAGGAACTCGTACAGGTAATCCTTCACTAGTCGGTGAAGACGCTAATGGTGAAAATGCTGGTGTACTTCTTCTTCTTGACCTAGGTGACTCTGTTAAGAAACGCCTTAAGAAAATTGCTAACAAGCATAACTAAGAAAATCTAAAAGATTTTATTATGGACCCGGCGAATGTCGGGTCTTTTTTTATTTTTTGGCAATAATTGTAATCTGCCAAGCAAATGCGGTAGAACGATCATTTCGAAGTTTTATCCAAACAGGAATTCTCACTCCATCAAGATCATTAATAACGTAGAACTCTTCACCGATCACGTTAACGATATTCCAGAGACCTTGATGTTGGTCTTGATCGATAAGAAACTTTAAAAACATCAAGCGAACTGGTTCTCTTAAGGTACCAAGTTCATCTGCGACCTTCATGTCTTGAAGAGCTTTTCTTGTTTGGTATTGTTTTAGCGCATCAGCTAATTTTTCAACCACTCTGGCGCTAAAGCGACCTTCACTTGAAAAGCGGATCATATCCACATCAATCGGTTCAAAGCCATTGCGATGAATCTTGTAAGCATACTCAAAGGCCGAAAGCGGTACAGGTGTTGGAGTTGGCTTTGGCGTTACAACCACAACAGGTGGTTTGAGTTCAGTTTTAGGTAGGACAATTGGCGTTGGGATTGGTGTCGGTCTAGGTAAAATAGCCACCATAGGAACAGCTGTTGGTGTTACGACTGGTGTTGGCTCGGCAAAAAGGAAATCCCCAAGACCGCGCTCATCAAACTCACGAAGCGCCCCAGGTAGAAACAGAACTCCTTGGGGGTAGCGTGCATCTCCAAAGGTTAACTTACTCTTAACAGCGGGCATGATCCATTTTAATGGCGGATGCCAACGCTCTCTAATCGCTAATAATCTAGCATAGCGACCTAGGCACGCTTCCCCGTGCCCACCTGCATTGATTACTTTAAGAACGTTCGATGAAGCTAACACAGGCACCAGTTCTGGAATTTTTGAAAGCCCATGCAATTGATCAGACTCTGAGCAGACTTGATAAAAAAGTTGTTTATCTTGCGAGCAAGCTTCAGTTAATCCTGCAATAACTTCTTTTTCAGATAGAGTATCACAACCAGACTTTGACCCCTCGCATATGCCTCTAACTCGACTTTGAGCTGGAGTGAGCTCCTCTCTCGTATTTCGCACACGTGCCAGCCAATTATTAGACTGCTTATTACCAAATCGTTCTAGGGAGCGTGCAGTTAAGTCTTTAGTGACAACCGATCTGGCCCTAGCGATGAATTTTTTCATTTCACTTTCATTGGCACTGCATTTTTTAAAAAGAAGATCGTAGGAGATCGAACAGGTTTGACTCGATTTACCAAACCCGTAAAGAGTTTCTTGATAATCCTTAAAAGATTCATAGAGATAAGACAGCGTAAGTAAGCGATAGAGATAACGAATATAATCTATATTTTCCGCAAGATACGAGTTTGGACAAGCCGACTGACTAGGCAACTTTTCAAACCAAATTTCTTCCAAGTCAAAGATGGCCGGTGACGTCACCGGCGCTAAATAATTCTCAGAAAAAAGATCATCCGAAAAATGGAGCGCCCCACTTGAAAGAGTGTACTCCATGCGTGGATCAAGTGGCCCTGAGTAAGCAGGTAAATCAGACTCACCTAAGCCCACCTGTTCATAAAACCTAGTCTCAGAGCCCAGACAGGTCGTTACGATTAAGAATAAAGAAATCCATACTTTCATTAACGCTCAACTAACCACAGACTAAGTTGCGGTACATAGGTGATGACCGCAAGGGCCACAACCAATAGAATTAAATATGGGAATGTCGCCCTATAAAGTTCAGTCACAGGCTTTTTAAATCTGAAACTTGAGATGAAGAGGTTAATACCCACCGGCGGTGTAATATAGCCAATCTCTAAATTAGTTAAGAAAATGATCGCTAAGTGAACGGGATGAACATCAAACTCTGCCGCAATCGGAGTAATCAGCGGCACAACCACGATAATAGCGCTGAAAATATCCATCATCGATCCAACGATCAATAAAAAGATATTCAAGAAGAATAAGAAAGCCCACTTATTTGAAATATACTCACGCATGAGATCGAGGATCTGCATCGGTATTTCTTCATCGACCATAAAATTCGTGAGCCCAAGAGCACAACAAAGAATAAGTAAAATCCCCCCAACCAAACTCATCGAATCGAGCACGACTCTTGGAACGTCTTTAATGATGTGAAGATCTTTATAGATAAAACATTCAATCATAAGCACATAGAACGCCGTCATGGCCGAGGCTTCAGTCGGTGTAACATAACCGCCATAAATACCAGTTAGAACACCGATAGGAAGAAGTGCCTCGAAGAATGAACCTTTTAAAGCGGCTACCAACTCTTTGAAGTCAAACTTTCTAGTCACTGTTCTAGCCGTGCCATTTTTAATCGACCAGAGTGATAAAACGACAATGAGGAATATTCCAGGAACGAGACCTGCCAAAAAGAGCTGATCAATATCAACTTTAGCAACGATGCCATAAAGAATAATGGGTAGACTTGGTGCAAATAGCAGCCCCAGTGATCCAGAGGTTGTAATTAATCCCAAGCTAAAGTCTTCGCTATAACCTTCGTTTTTTAGGATTGGAAATAAGAGACCACCAAGAGCAATTATCGTCACTCCCGAGGCGCCAGTGAAAGCTGTAAAGAAAGCACAGATCACCAGACTGACAATCGCCACTCCACCTGGCAACCATCCAAGTGCCGCGTCAGCCAGTCTCAATAGTCTTTTTGGAGATCCACTCTCGGCCATAAGATAACCGGCCAAGGTAAATAATGGAATTGTTAACAATGTTGGTGCAGAAGAAATTCTATAAATTTCAACGGCCACGGCCGAAAGATCGACACCAGTAAAACTAAAGGCAACCAGCGCAGCCAGGGCCATAATAATAAAGAGGGGCACACCCGAAATCGCTAATACAAAAATCCCAATTCCTGCAAAAATGGCACTCATACTTGTGCCGCCTTGGTAAAGCTATGCATGAAACGGTAAAGAAATCGGTAAGCAATAAGTGATAAACCAAATGGAATAATACCAACTAAGATACCTGAATGAATGCCCCAAAAAACTTCGCGGCCATACTCAAACTCTATCACTGTGAAATCCCAAGAGGCTTTAACGAGCCAAAATAGTACCAGGCTTGAGGCGATATTCAGTGTTCTAAAACTCAAGTGCTTCAGCCACTCTGGTCCAGTGTCTTCAATTTTTTTATGGAGAATATCAATAGCAATATGTGTCCCTCTTCCAGTGGCAATTACACCGCCCAAGAAAGTGGATAGAAAGACTAAATGTCTAACAAAAGGCTCAAGCCAATGATAAGAAGTTTCAAACCATCGCATAACGATGGCAAAAACACTCAGGCCCAGCATCAAAGCAACGGCGAGGACAAGAAGTGCTGCTGCACCCTTTTCAATCGCTTGATCAATAAATCGAAACACTGCCATATTTCGTCCTTATTTTAGATGCTTACTCAAGTTTTGATAAGCTTCCTCACTAAAGAGTGGGCCCTTAAGTTTTTTGACCATGGCCTTTCTAAGCTCTTTACCTCTTTGAATATCTGCCTCCGGAAATTTTAAAAACTCAATTCCCGATGACTTCATCACTGTCAGTGCATCTTTGTTATCTTTATCATTTGAAGCATTCACTTCAGTTACATAGCGGGCGCTAATGTCTTCTATCGTTTTATGATACTTTGCCGGAATCTTGGCCCAGGTTTTTTGGTCTAGCAAAAAGGCTCCAACAGAGTAAGTAATAGGAAAATCTACAATATACTTAATCTTTGTATTCCACTGTAGGGCCAACATTCCCATTGGTGGAGCATACGCCGCTTGAATAATTCCAGTCGATAAAGAAGAGAGAACATCAGGAAGAGGAAGGGGTACAGAAACCAGGTTAAGTTCACTAATCATGGCTTCAACAAGCTTATCTCCCTCCCACGACCAAATCTTTACACCTTTTAGTTCATCAAGTTTGCCTGTTTTCACTTGTGAGACAAAGTAAATCATTCCAAGTTCAAAAAAACCAATATTCTTAAAACCTACTTCTTCAAACTTTGTATTAAAGTATGGTGTTAGCTTTCCAAGAGTTCCTAGTGCCTTTTCACGATCAGCACCAAATGTGAAAGGCAATTCGATGACACGAACATCGCCTGCGATTTCACCAAGAGTTTTGCCAGTAAAGATCCCGCCATGAAGTTGGCCAACGCGAATTTTTCTTAGGACATCAGGTTCATCTCCTTGTGCCCCACCAAAGTAGAAGCGAAGTTTTACTTTGCCATCTGTCGCCTTCTTTATTTCTTTGGCCATTTCATCCATTTTCTTAGCCCAAGTTGTCCCCTCGGGAGCAAGCACACCGACTTTCACGGTTTGAGCTTGGGCGCAGAAGACAAAGAGCAAAGATAGAATTGATAATAATTTCATATGAAGGCGCTCCTAAAAATATTCGTTTTCAAATTTTTTAATAATTTCCCAACGCTTTAATGCGACTGCTTGAAAAGCGCGGATAGATGGGTTACTGAATGCTTGATCTTCTTCACGTCCCGGTCTCCATACCATATTCGCTGCATTCGTTTGGGCGGCGCTATTTAATGTCTTTTTAACTTCAGCCCACTCATCTTCATCTCCCATGGGAATGACATAGTATTGTAAATAGGTGGTGTGAACTAACCAGTTTGATGGATTGAGCTCCATTGCTTTTTTGAAAAGCTCTTTACCCTTTTCTGGATTGCCGCCAAGCATGCGAGGTCGCCCTGCTTCGTAAGCCGCATAGAAAAGATTACAAGCGCCATGATTAATATTTGGATTTTCAGTACAAACCCAATCAAACATACCTTTGGCAACGGGAAGTTGTGCTACCAAAATCATATCGTCTTTCTTAAGATTGATCAGACCTCCGAGCGCTTGCGCAAAAAAAGCTGCTCCTTCATGGGCCCTTTGATTGGATGGTAGTTTTTTCGATAAAAGTCCCGGTACACCTTCAGCATCTCGAGTTGCTTGAACTAAGTCATTCCAAGAGATTCCCTCTTCTTTAAAGTATTGAATGCCATATTCAATCGCGCGCGAGTAGAAATGCTGTGCTTTTGCAAGCGCTTTGGAATCATTTTTACCTGCCAATTGCTCTGCTAATGCTTCTGTTTCAAAGATGGCAAAAGCATAAGCCGTATAGCCTTTCACTAAGGCAACGAGCAGATCGTCATCTTCGGGTGATAAATGATAAAGTCCTTCAACCATTTTTAAATTTGGTCCAACACCATCTTTGAGATGATCCCAGTCTGGTTCCGTTTCCATTTCATAGGCGGCATCAAAAAGTAGTCCTGCGGTTGTCCCGACCGCCATTTTTTGAACTCCAGAACAAGCGCCTAAGCTCAACGTCACGGCCAGTGCCAACAAAATTCGGGCGTATCCCATGTCTTCTCTCCATAAACAAATCGAGGGCTTACCT
>TARA_R110000868_G_scaffold159110_1_pt1 | contig 29555 bp, 15 predicted proteins | sample TARA_R110000868 | Tara Oceans TARA_R110000868 (sample SAMEA4397489) | marine metagenome | biome: Polar Biome; feature: [SRF] surface water layer (ENVO:00010504); material: water (ENVO:00002006), including particulate matter (ENVO:01000060) such as... | depth 5 m | reverse complement strand
TTTGTTCATTTCTTGTTCAGGAAATGGGAATATGACCCACACAGAAACCGCTGAAATTGTTGCGAAAAGTTTTTTCTCAAAAGATGAATCTACCCTAAAAAAGCATACTACTCCAGAAGGATATGCCAGTTTGATTACGGTTCAAAATATGCTTCCAGATTCCGATAAACCAATCGAGATAGAAATTTTAGATGAAGCCATTGATAGTGAAATTGCTTGGGTAAGATATAAAACATCCTATGATGGAAAGACGGGTTTCTTTAAACTGGTTAAAGAGAATGACCAATGGAAAGTGACAAGTAAAGGGGTTAGGGAGAAAGGGCCTTTTTAAATTAATCTTCAACGTTATTTTTCCCTCATTTTATTTTGCATACCTCAATAGTGTTCATTATATTTGAATGTTCATTGTCACTGAACACTCTAAAATAATGAACACTTAATCTTATGTATCGTAATAATGACTTCATATATGAAGCTACTTCTAAGCTAGAACAGCTTATTAATATACCTATTGAGATAGATAGTAGCAGGCAGAACTATGATGCGCTCTTACGCATCAAGAACCAGCAATTTATTGTAGAAGCAAAGTCAGCAGTAAGAACATCTAACCAAGGTTTAGTTATGTCTCAACTAGAAGAGATGAAACAGAATAGTAACAGACCTATTATTCTAATTGCTGAGTACATTTCAAAAAAAGCAACAGAAGAACTTAAAGAACGTGGTTTTAACTATATAGATATTGCTGGAAACGCTTTTATCAAGTATAATGACCTCGTCGTATTCATTGAAGGTCAAAAGAAAGCGAAGAAAGGAAAAACCAATCAATCTCGTGCTTTTCAAGAGGCTGGTTTAAAAATACTATTCCATTTATTATATAAGCCAGAACATTTACAAGATTCTTACAGAAAAATAGCCGAGAAAGCAGATGTTTCAATAGGCTCTGTAAGTAATGTGATGGCTGAATTAGAAGAACTGAATTTTCTATTAAAGACAAATGATAAACGTGTTCTTAAAAACACAAATGAATTACTAGAACGTTGGATTGTTGAATTCAATGCAGTGCTAAGGCCTCGCATCGTAAGAAAGCGAATGCGCTTTGTAGATCCAGATGGACAACGTAATTGGCAGCAGTTAAACACTCAAACTAATGATGGTGTTATTCTGTGGGGTGGCGAACCAGGAGGTGCTTTGCTAACTAATAATTTAAGACCTGAACAATTTGTCATTTTTACAGATTTAGAGTTATCAGGACTTGCTAAACAGTTTCGTTTAGTGCCAGGAGAAAATGGAGAAATTGAAGTTTTACAAAAATTCTGGAAGAACGACTCTCCTAATGAGAGAACTGCACCAGCACTTTTAATATATGCAGATTTAATTAACAGTGGTTTCGGTAGAAATATAGAAACAGCCAAACAAATACTAGAGAATGAGCTTAGTTATATCTAGTCACAAGTTAACACATCCACTATTGAAGCCTATTCTCATTGAGCTTTCCGCATATTTTAAGCAAGCAGGTATTTCCTTTTTTGTAATTGGTGCCACTGCAAGAGATATCGTTATGGAATTGCATAATGAGAAGTCCGGTCGATTAACACACGATCTGGATATAGCCATTACTGTTAATGATTGGGAACAATGGCAAAAAGTGGAAGGAGATATTGTAAAGCTTGAGAATTTCACTAAAGATCCAAATCAAAAACAGCGATTTATTTATAAAGGTGAATTTCAATTAGATATTATGCCTTTTGGTGATATTATGAAACAGGATAGTAAAATATTCTGGCCACCAGATGAAAATTTTGCAATGTCCGTATTGGGTTTTGATGCAGCAGCAGGAGCTTCGCTAAAAGTTACTATAGATCAAGAAATAGAAATTCAAATAGCTTCTTTATGTGGAATATTTCTCTTAAAGATTATTGCGTGGAAAGATCGTCATCATAAAAGCAATAAAGATGCAGATGATATAGGTTTTATTCTTGAAAATTATCTAACAATAAACGAAGAACGTGCTGCAGTTCAGCATTATAAAGACATCTACGATGAAGATGATTTTACAGTTGTAAAGGGTGGTGCGAAATTATTGGGAATTGACATTACGGAAATCCTCAAAGATTACCCGAAAGATTTGACGAGTTTTAAACAAATTTTGATTGATACGCTAAAAATGGAGGAACGCAGTGTATTAATTAATCAGATTATAGAAACACATAAAACACTCTCGTATGAAGAAGTATTAGAGAGCATACAAAATATAATAAACCAACTAAACTAAAACAACAGTTTTACAGAATGGCTACAGATATAAAAAGTAAAGAAGAAATAGTACTAGACGATAACGAGTTAGTATGTATTCTCTCAGGGGAGGTCAAAAAAATCAAAGCTCAGGAATCAAACTTACAGTCGGTCATATTAATGCTTAACGAAGAGTATGGCTTCGATTTAGATGATATGGAGCGTGATTTTACTATAGAGTATGAAGATCCAGAAACTGGTAAGACTAAAAAACAAAAAGTTGATCTAGTTATATTTGAAAAAGGAAAACCGCACGAGCAACATTTTATTATTAGAATCGCAATTGTTCAAGATGATAAAGTAAAAGTAACTGATAAAAAGAGAGGGCTTACAGCAACGCTAGAAAATGCGATGGGTGCAGTAGAGAGTTGTGAGTTTGGACTATGGGCAAACGGTTCTAGCTACAACTTCTTACAAAAGGAAGAGGACGATATTGGTTTTGATTATGACTTTACAGACTTATCAGACTTTCCAGGCGAAGGAGAAACGCTAGAAGATTTAGACAGAGCAGATCGCTCACACACGCGTACACCTGCAAATGACTCTTTAATAAAAGTTTTTAAGCGCTCACACGATTATATCTACGGTAATGAAGGTCGCAAAAAAGATGCGTTCTGGCAGTTATTAAATTTGATATTCTGTAAGCTGTATGATGAAAAACGTCGCTTTATGGAATTACCCAATGGCGAAAGTTACCGTCGAAAGTTTTGGGTAGGTGTTAAGGAACAAAACTCTGAAGAAGGCAGAAAAGCTGTTGCTAAAAGAATTAAAGGTCTTTTCGAAGAATTAAAAAATGCAGAAATTTTCTCGGAAGTATTCCAGGGGAACGAAAGTATAGACTTAACAGATAAAGGATTGGCTTTTATTGCAGGAGAATTAGCAAAATACTCCTTCTTAGATGCGTCTGTAGATGTTAAAGGTTTAGCTTATGAAACCATTGTAAGTAACACTTTAAAACAAGAAGCTGGTCAATTTTTCACGCCTCGTAACATTGTAAAATGTATGGTAGAAATACTTGATCCTAAAGTACACCATCGTGTGTTAGATCCTGCCTGTGGCTCTGGTGGTTTCTTAGTAATGGTGTTGGATCACGTCCGCCAGCAAATTACTAAGGAAATGTTTCCAGAGTTAGAGGGGCCGTTTTTAGCAGAAAAATGCAATTCACCAGAGGTAAATGAAAAAGTAAGAATCTATGCAGAAAACAGCATTTTTGGTTTTGATTTTGATCCAGATTTAAAGAAAGCTGCCCGCATGAATATGGTAATGGGGGGTGATGGTCACGCCAATATTTTTCACGTAAACTCTTTAGCTTACCCTCTATGGGAACACCCGACAGAAGTTGAGAAAATTAATACTGCTATTGACAACAGCTTACGTGAAATACAAGATATAGAGAATGCTTACGGTACAGATGCACGTGGCAAATTTGATATGATTTTTACGAATCCTCCATTTGGAGCTAAAGTAAAAGTAGAGACCGAAATTGCCTCTCGCTATCATTTAAGCCAGTATAGTACAGCACCAGAAGTTTTATTTATCGAAGCTGGTTACGATTTTCTTAAAGTTGGTGGTAAAATGGCAATAGTTCTTCCTGATGGGATTTTAGGTAATCCAAATATGTTTTCGGTAAGAGAGTGGATACTGGATCGTTTTAAAATATTGGCATCAATTGATTTAGCGGTAGAAGCCTTTTTGCCACAAGTAGGTGTTCAAGCTTCGCTTTTGTTTTTACAAAAGAAAACGGAAGAACAAAGACAACTAGCACAAGAAACTGATGAAGATTATGATGTTTTTATGGCGATTGCCGAAAAACTGGGTAAAGATAGACGTGGTAATCCTATCTATTTGAAAGATAAAGATGGTGCAGACTTATTATTTAATAAAGAAACTAAATATCTCTCCATAAAACGAAATGGGGAAAAAAGTCTTAAAACCAGGAAAGAAAAAGCTAAAAAGGTAAATGACGATTTAGTTGAAATTTTAGAAGAATATAAAAAATTTCAAAGTAGATAATATGATAGTTTCAAAAATAAAAAGTAATCATATTCTAAATTACAACAGACTTAATAGTGGTTATTATCTAAATCAAGATGCTATTAATAGTAGGGTATTAGAAGATAATAGTGATAAGTGCGTAGAGCTTCAAACTTTGGCAGATGTTCGTAATCCACCGATTTTTAAAAGACAATTTTGTGAAAAAAGTGAAAATGCCATACACTATTGTCAAAGTAGTGACGTAGTGAATGCATTTGAAGGTAGTGATGTTTATGTCAATAAGATTCATACACTAAAAGTAGGCGCTGATGTAAGTGATAAGCAGATTCTTGTAACAGGATTTGGAACTATCGGTAATACAAGATTAGTGAATCGATTGAGTGAAGGTTATTGTTATGCGAACAATGTTTGTCGCATTGAAGTGAAAAACAACTCTCATTATGGATATATTTATGCTTTAATGACTTCAAAGTATGGTAAGTCTCAGCTAAATAAGAATGCTTCTGGTTCGGTTGTAAGGTACATTGAGGCTCCAGGTATCAAAAAAACATTGGTGCCAATTCTTAATACTAAAATTCAAGATAAAATACATAAACTTATAATAGAATCAAAAGATTTGAAGGTTGATGCCAATGTCTTGTTATCAGAAGCAGATATGTTATTTCACAATGACAATAATATTATATATGAAGACTATCATTTATCCGAATCTGAGAACAAAAAGTATAAAAGTTTTATTGTAAAAGTATCTGACAAGACTAAAATCACTTTAAAAGCAAAAAATTTTTCTAAACGAATAAGAGAGATAATTGCCTTATGGTCCGATAGAAAAGGTAAGATTCTAAAAGATTATTTGATTGAAGATTTTAAAATAGGGATGAGAGGATCTTTTAAAAGAATAGACAGTGATACTATCGGAACGGAAATGGTTTCTCAAGGTGACTTACATAAATCTAACATTAAATATTTTAAACGTGTAATAGTATCAAGAGCAAACGAAGGAGATATAGCTAATGAGAATCAAGTACTATTTCCCGCAGTTGGAAATGGTTCAAGTGAGAGTGAAATTTTATTCAGGCCTACCTTGGCTTCTAATTTATTTAATGGTAAACTTTTATCTGGAGATATTGGTAGATTTAATTGTCATTCAAAAGAAGATGCTGCTTACCTCTTGGCTGTTTTAAGATCTAAAGGTGGTTTTAGAATTATGAGGTCTCTCTACTACGGAACACAATTGAGAAGGCCTAATTGGAATTTATTAAATGAAATAAACATTCCAATAGCTAGTCAAGAATCATTTAATGTGATTTCCGAAAAAGTATTGTTAGCCTATAAGTATAAGGATTTAGCTGATGTAAAAGAAAATGAAGCAATCAGTATCCTAGAAAAAGAAATAGAAGAATGGCACAAATAATAAAACCACCATATTTTGATTCGGTTGTAAATGCTGGAGAAAAACGCTTGCTTGATTTCTTACAAATTAAGCTTCCAGACAATTACTTTTTAATCCCTAATGTAGAGATAGCATCTACAAATCCTCGTAATAATCGTACGCAATTTTGGGAATATGACCTAGTAGTTGTTGCGCCTCACGCAGTCTATAATATTGAGAATAAAGATTGGAAAGGACAAATTGAAGGAGCAGATGATTACTGGTATATTAATGACAGACAGAAACCTAATCCGCTTAAAACAAACCGCCAAAAAACCGCTATTCTTGCTTCAAAATTAAAGGAAGCAAATAGAGATTGGGGAAAAGCTTGGATACAGAATATGGTAAGCTTGTCCTACCCAAACTCTTTTGAACCACTGCTATGGCAAGAGGCCGCAAAATTATCGTTCACACTTACAGATAAGCTTATAAAGTACATCACAGACCCAGAACAAATAGGTAAATGGGGTGATGCTATTATAGACATTCAAAGCGACATTGTTCAATTTCTTATTGGTGAGCAAAACAAGAAGTCTCCAGACCAAAAAAAAGAAGTACAAGGCTATGAGATTGTTGAGATTTTAAAGCAAGAATCAGACAATTATGTAGAGTATTTGGTAAAGCCTAAAAACGTAACTTCAAACATACGCAAGCGTGTTAAGGAATATGCCTTACAAGTAGTTGGTTTATCTCCAGAAGAGTTACGCTCTCGTGAAGAGAGTATTAAGAATCAATATAATGCCTTATTAAAAATAAGATCTAATCCGTTTATTCTACCTGTAGAGTTTAAAGTAGATGAAGAAAATCATCTGTTTTATGAGATTACAGATTTAATGGAAGAAGACTCTTTACGATCTGCAGCAAGAAACAAAACCTTTACATTTGATGAAAAGATAAATATTCTTAAAAATATAATGAGTGCTTTAAAGGCAGCTCATCAAGAGAATATCTTTCATAGGGATATTAACCCAGAGAATATCTTTTTAAATAATGGTTATGCCTATTTAGGTAATTTCGGTAAGTCATACTTTACAGACCATAATGATAATGGTTATACGGTAATGCACACGATTAGCGAGTCTAACGCTTCTCCATATCATCCCCTAGAACTTATAGCAAAGGACGCCTCAAGAGCTTCAGACATTTATTCTCTAGGTGTATTAATTTCTTGGTTGTTTTCCGGAAAAGAGCCTATAAAAAGTCCTTTTGAGTTAGATAAACTAGGTGGTGAATTACCTAAAGACCGTTTGCCATCTGCAGAGAATGGCTCATTGCCACAATGGCTTGACGAGATTTGTCTTAAAACAATTCTTACAGATAGCGATAAGCGTATAGATAGCTTAGAAGAACTCGAAGCATTTATTAATGATGCCTTAAAAGTTGAAATCTCTACCAAAGAACAAACCAAAATAACAACTTCTACTTCTTCTCAAGCGACAGATACCTATGAGGTTATAGAAGGAGATAAAGTGGGAGATTATATTATCCACAAAATTTTAGGTCGCGGCGGCTACTCTAGAGTATTTAAAGCAAAGCACGATTTACAAGGACGGGATTACGCATTAAAACTTTTTCACGAAAGTGTAAATATTAGCTCGGTTTTAGATGAGTACAACGCACTAATTGAGCTTGACCATCCTAACATTGTAAAGTTTAGTTGGAACGGTACAACACCGCAAAATCAGTTTTATACAACTACAGAGTTTCTAGATGGAGATAACTTAAGCACCTATGTAAAAACAGATGCAAATCTCTCTATTTCCACAGTATATCGATTAGCTACAGAAATGCTATCTGCACTAAATTATCTTCAGACAAGAGAAAAACCGATATTACATAGGGACGTAAAACCTCAAAATATTATTTGGGATAACAAAGGTCGCTTTGTACTTATTGATTTTAATGTGGCTTCACTTAAGGAAAACGATAAATCTTATGTTGGTACAAATCCATATTTAGCACCAGATTTATTAGATGGTCACAATATTAATTGGGATTTCTCAGCAGATACTTTTGCTCTAGGAATTACTTTATATGAATTAGTGACCAAACATTATCCTTGGCCACAATTTAGAATACCAAGTATTAGTAAAGCTCCAACAAATCCAAAAGAGCTTAATACCAGAATCTCTGATGATTTCTCAGAATTTTTATTAAAGGCTATTGGAACTAAACGTGATGTTCGTTTTACAAATGCCAAAGAAATGCTTGAAAGCCTAGAAAAAATAGGCGAAGACAATCTTCTTGCCGAAAACAAGAATAAAGATATAGGCGTTCAAGAGGGTAAATTATATCGTACAGAAGTTTTTATACGTCAAGGCAGTACTAGTATTAAGTTATTAAATGAAATGTCAACGTATAACGATATTCGTAAGACCGTTCATTCGTCCTTAGGCAAGTTTAAGGATACAATTAATCGTTATAAAACATCAATTTCGTTTGGCGACAAACTCAAAATTGTAATTAAAATTGATAACGAAATTTTGATTAACGAATCCTTCTGGCAAGGTGGCGCACGTAATTTTAACGAAGGTAATATTGAAAGAGTTTATAATGCATTAAAAGAATCTTTTGAAGAGAATACTAGTAGATTAAAGGAGCATAAAATAGATGTTGAAGGTATAGACATAGTAGATTATATTAACTCACTTTACAGTCAGTCTAAGTCGGGAAATTGGGGGACACGTGTAAATGATCGCGGCTCTAATTATGACCAACTCACCTACTCTCCATCTAAATTAGATAGAAAATTAATTCCAGATATTCTGGATGCTCGTTTTAAACTCATCATCATTACAGGAAATGCAGGAGACGGTAAAACCGCTTTTATTAGAAAAATAGAAGGTGATCCTAGTGTAAAGAATCTAAAACGCTTTGAACATAAAAACGGAGCTAAATTTGATGTTAATGGCACACCATATGAGAGTAATTATGATGGCTCACAAGATGAAGATGGAAAAATTAACAATGAGGTTCTTGAATCATTTTTCAATCCTTTTGAAGGATTAACTAATTATAATAATGCCAGTGAAGGAAGAGTAATCGCAATTAACGAGGGTCGCTTGGTTGAATTTTTAAAAACCTCAGAAAAGTACAAGTCACTTCATGATACCATAGATCAATATTTTTATAAGGAAGGCCATTTTGATTTACCACAAGGATTAATGATTATAAACCTTAATCTAAGATCTGTAACAGCTATAGATGATGAAGAACCTAGTTTATTCAGACAACAGGTTAAAGCCCTAACAAAAAAGAGCCTTTGGAATAAGTGTGAAGGATGTTCTGTAGCAAATAAGTGTTTTATAAAGTACAATGTAGAATCGCTTAATGATCCTGCCTCTGGAGATGAAGTTATAACCAGAATGGAATGGTTGCTGCGCACTGTTGGCTTAAAGAGAGAACTTCATATCACAATGCGGGATTTAAGGTCTTACATCGCATTTATGATATCAAGAGATCATAGTTGTGAAGAAGTAGAAAGTGTTTACGCAGAACTTCAACACAAACCAGAACAATACTGGCAACTATATTATTTTAATCTTACTAACTCAGATTATGAAGACTCTGGAGACAACGATAGGTTAGTTAAGCTTTTAAGAGAAACAGATATTGGAAATGTGGCAATACCTAATCTGGACAGAGATTTGTTTTTTGGTCAACACGTTAATAGACATTATTTAGAGTTTTCTGATAGGTCGTTTAATCTCATAGATGATTTTAATAACAATAAAATTTGGGTTCCGGCACACGAGCAAACTGAAGAATTGTTAGAAAAGATTAAGACCATTCAAAAAACATATATAAGGCATCAATATTTCGAGGATCGCATTAGTAATTACCAAAAACGTTTGCCCTACCAGTCCTTGTTGAGTTTTTACAAAGCGCTTAACGTAGATAAAGAAAACAGTGTTTCTAATGTTAAATTGGATTATTTAACTAATGATGAGAAATCAAGTAGTATTAATCTTGAGTTCAAAGATGTTGATTTCACCAATAATTCTGAATTTGCAAAAACGTTTTTAGCACAAGTTAAACGGGTGGTTCAACTAGAAGGAAAGGGATTAAAGCATCTATCAGTTATTAATCACTCATCTGAATTTAAGGAAATTATAACCTTAAATTCTTATAAAGGCGGTAGTTGGACTGATTTTAAAAGAGCTACAAATACAATGTCCATTAAAAAATCTTTGCCTCGATTGTATAATCAATTAACCGAGGATACTCTATTAAAATTGAAAACATCTATTTCTAGAGCTATTTCAATGAATGAAGGGTGTGAAAATGAATCAATATGGGAAAAACACTTGGTTCTAAGTTCTTCAGAAATAAATGATCCTTTTAGTAAATCATTCAGATTATTTGATCTCAATGATTTTGAACTTTTTGTAAGCCGTACTGACCACCTAGTTAAGTATTTAGAATACGAACCAGACAGTCTCGTCTTTAGGCACAAAAAAGAACAACATATAGAATTGGTAATTTCTCTAGATCTTTTTGAAATGCTTTACTTCATTCAAAAAGGTTACAGCCCATCTTTAAATGATATAAGAGGAAAGTTTGTTGAATTAACAATATTCAAAAACCTTTTAGAGAATCTTACTTATAATAAAGTAGTAGTAACTAAGGACAACATCGAGTTTTATGAAATCAGCAAGGATGCTAATAATCATCTAAGCATAGTAACAATGGAATTATAGTTATGGCAATAAAATTAAACAAAGAAGAAAGTGTATTAAGAAACGAACTTATCTACGCAGGAGATGCCAAAGCTGTTAAAATTGATAATGTTTTTGTAAACCTTTTTATGCTTTTGAAGCATAATGGTATGAGACCTAGACAAAGGGCTAGAAGTAATTCATTTATAGATTTGAAGACACTGCAACGTGTTTTTAAAAAGCTTGAAGAAGATGGAGATGTAAAAGGCTTTAGTGATAATAAAGAAGCTGCTGAGCTATGGATGCGTAGTAACTTGGTAAATATGGTTTTTAGAGGAAATCTTGATAAAGAAAAGATATCTTCTTTAAGACCAATACATCTTGAGAGCTACCGTGTGAGAAATGCTGCCCACAATAGAGATTATAATACGGCAGATCAAGTTTATCTTATGTTAGGTGCTAATCCTAAAGTAAAAGAAGACTTGAAAAGCTTCTTAAAGGAAGGTTGGGACAACACGACTAATAAGATAAATGTTAAGGATGGTTTAGATGTCGATAGTTTAGGATTATTGCATATTATAAAAAACATCAAACCAGGGTTTTTAGATACTAACAGTTCATTAAATCAAATTAGACCTTTACTTGACAAACAAGCAAAATTATATTGTGATGATGTAAGACGCTTACTTGTTTATAAAAGAAAAATTCCGAGAAATGTTGTGGTTGATTATTTAAAGACAATCACCTCTTTTCACCTTTCCATTTATATTCAAAAGCTAGTATATCTACTGCCCGAAATGGTAGAAAAAGGATCTATTGAGCACGAGGATAATTGGAGTATAGTTATCGATGCAACCGACAATAATGAAAGTAAAATTTCAAAACTAGCGAGTGCAGATGCAAACAATCTAACAAATAGTGTTTACGATTATGTTAAAGCGACGTTTCAAGTAAATGCTGCTTTAAGAAGACTCAAGTTAGAAAAGACGGACTCGTCTAACTTAGATAAGGCGCTTGCCGCACTAGCAAAAAAACCAGATGGTTTTGAAATGTATTTTGAAACTCAATGGGATAATCTTTACAATTCTCTTGAAGAAGATGACAGAGAACTTATAAAAGATATGGTAAAGTATGAAGACACCTATTTTGACAAATACATAGAACTTATCGTTAAGGCTCGTGGAACTTATCAATATCGTTACCACGTTCAACTTCTTGACAATCTATCTCAAAAAAATTCTGAACGAGGTTTTATGTCTCAAGGAAGAAGTAAAAAGCATCCAAGGCGTTATGTTTTAGGTACTAGATTACTAGAGACGTTAGTTCAAATACTTGTTCTTGATGTGGAGGATGATCAGTTTAAAACCAAAACTTTATCAATAGAAGAACTTATAGAAAATATAAGAGATAGATACGGTTTGATCATAAATGGTTTATCGGAAGAACGATTTGAAGATGCTGATTTAAACACTCACTTAGCTTTTAAAGAAAATGTAGAAGCATTTAAAATGAAGTTACGTCAAATAGGTTTTTATAATGATTTAAGTGACGCATATATTTTACAAAGAATACGTCCGCGTTACGAATTAAACGATTAAATAAGAATGGATACAATTACCATAAACATATATTACCAAAAGATAATTAACCTTATTCTGGAACTACACAGAGCGGATTTTAAAAACGCTTCTGCAGGACATTGTATGAAAATTACTGGACTGGGCGCTTTAGAATTAGAATACCTGTGGGATTTAATTAGAAAAGAACATTCGCACTTAGATCTGCACATCGTTTCAGAAAATGAAAAATCAGATACAAGATATATTTCTGCCACAAAGCTTATTGAATTAAGAAATAAACAGGATAAGCCACTATTAATATTAATTCCATCTAACAGTAGAACAGCTGCCGAAGATTCTTACGGTAATGCCACATTTAAGGAGATCTCTCTAGAGGGAATAGAAAATGAGTTGGTAGACAAACTTATAGATGAAATACCTGATGATATGTATGAGGTTATATCTACAGATATCATAGATTACTTAGAGCCATCTAATTCAGAAATAATAGATTACCTAATTGCAGTCGCAGAAGACAAGTATAATGCGGAGTCCATTGGTAATAACTTGTTCCATTTATCTTTAATTCCTGATGAGATATTATTTAATCAAAAAGAGAAAATAAGATCTAGGCTTAATTTTAATAGAGAAAGTGTTGAGCTCTTATCTGCGTTCAATAAACCGCTTTATGATCGTATAGCTGATTTAAGATTAGAAAATGATTCCATCCAGAAGGACATTGTTGATTTTTTAAAGAAAGAAAAAGATGCTAAAAATGCTCAAGATATTTGTAAGTCAATAAATGAGAGTTACAGAAACTTAAATTTTAGTAACTGGCCTATACCTGATTTAGATTTCACTCATATCAAATTAATTATAGACGAAATAAATTCAACAGATTTAAAAGTTGAGGAAGGTACCAATGTCTTATTTGCCAATGAGGGTAAAGTCGCCAAGCTAAAAGTTCGTTTCCGCACAAATCCTAATCCTAAAGACATCAAAGACTTGAAGTTCTTTAGAATTATTTTGATGGCTGTAAATGGTAGTAATGGAGAAGAAATCACCGTTTTAAGAAAAGTAAAAAACTCAAATTCAAACCGGCCATATAGAGATGTTACTTTGGAGCTCAACCCAAATATAATAGAAGAGGGATCTTACTTTCTAAAAGTCTTTGCCGAAGATGAACACGCAAATATGCTTAATGCTGATGATGAGTTTAGAGATTCCAAAATTCAAAGGGCTTGGGAAGAAGCAAAAAAGGCTGATCCAGATGCTAATAAAAACGCTTTCCCTTATAAATTAACTTGTGATTCAGACGATTTTGATTATGTCATAGAGGACTTAATCGACCGTGATGAAAACCAGAGAAAAGACAAACTTAATAATGTGTTGCAAGCTTTCTTAAAGTATCGCATTGAGGCACTTAAGAACGATGAAGAATACCATATACCAGAACCATCAGAAACTTCCAATGTTTGGATTAACGATGGAAAGGAAAAACACTCTTCTACATTTCATATTAATTATTCTGACAAGCATAATTACCAAATCAACATTTCAACGAAACTTAGGCAAATAGAAAATAAGTTTCTCTTAAATGCTGACAGCCTAGGTTATGTTAAATGCCAACTAAAAAGTAATAAACTAGCTATAGGATTTGAGAACATTGAGTTTGTAAAAAGTGAATTAAATGAAATTGTACCTAAGTCATTATTAAAACTTAGAAAAGATGTTTTTAATGCTATTGTTAATTCAAATGATAATGAAGATGGAATATTTGAAACAACAAATTTGTTCATCCACAAGGAAGAGATAAAAAGGTATGTTGAGAGTTATTCAAAATGGACTAGTAAATTAAAAACACAATTAGAATCTGATAACATTAAATTAGAGGAGAAAACTAAACTTAAGGAGTTTTTAATAGAGCTTCAAATGATTGATGTTTCTCGTGTGAAGAGCAAATTACCTGACGGAAGTAAAGTCGAAGCATTATTAGTCTCTCCATTACATCCACTTAGACTTGCTTGGACAATTCAATTAGTAGAAGTTTTTGAAGACTGGGAAAGAAAGACAAGAGAGTTCTCTGGCCATAAAGAAGCTTGGTCTCAACATCTAGAAGACTTGTTCATTGGTAACCTATCTCCTGAGAACAATCAATTGGTACTCATTGAACCAAGTTCACAAAAAGCTTATAATTATAGTGGTGAGCTATCTTTTGGTTGGGGATTGTATTTGAGTACAATTTCTCAGGAATCAAAAAATGGAATGACATCTATATCTAGGCAGTTACAACATTATTTAAGGTTGCTATTTAATATTACCAAGGATAATTATGTAGAGACAGATTTAAGTTTAAAGCTAGTTATTCGCCACATAAAGAATTATTTAGCGCAACACCCTTATATAGATAAGCTAGTTGTTAATTTATTTAATGCCGGTGACGCAGAAGTATTTTCTAGTGCCTTCGTTGAATTAGAAAAAGAAAAGGTTTTTGAAAACATCATTTACGAAGTCCGAATATTTAAAGGCAATGATAAAATTATAGAGCACGGAGAATCTCTAAAAATACTTATCAACCCAGAATCAAATATTTCTGAAGAAGCAGAAGCATTCTCTCAACCTTCAAGAAATAGATTGTTCCCTAAACTTCGTTTCTCAATAAATAACATCACCGACTTTCTTAAAGATCCATCAAGCTATACATCGCATCTTAGTTTTTTAATTAGCCCATTTCCCATTTCTATAGAGTTAATAAAGCCTTCGATAGAAAATCGCAATTTTTATCTAAATGGATTAATTACAGATACTTCTGTAGTAGTTGATGAAAATGGATCTCAAATAAAATGGAATAGGTTTATTCAAGCTAATCACTTACCTGTTAAATATGATAGCACAGGAACTAACGGTATTAAGTTATTTGAGAATATTCAGAGCTTTGTTAGTAGCGCTTTAGTGTCAAAATTTACCACTTCAATTCCTTCTACACAACTTAGATTAAATGATCGAGATAAGGTCCTGTTAACGCACTTACACGATTATTCAGATTGGGTAATCACGTTTGACAAGAACCTTGGGCCTCAAATTTTTGATCAACCTTCAAAAGATGGTAAAATTCCATTTTTATTAGATTACGTTCCTGGTGAAGAAATACTTGGTATTTCCTCTTTTTTAACTACTCGACCTACATCAGAAGTACTCGGTTTATTGGGACCACACTTTGAAGAGTTTAATCTTGATATTCATAACGAGGAAGATGAACATAAGATTAAAATATTATTAGAAGATCTTAGAGCTGTGAGTAGTTCTTTAGTATTACAATTAAACTCTACAAAAAATAAAGCTTTTGAAGTAATAGGCTCTGCCTTCACAAAACGTGTTTTAGAGAAAAAAGAAATGCTCGAAGATGCTTTCTTAATTCCAATTGATCTTCATCAAAATCTATTTGAGAACCTTCCTTCAGGAAGTAAATCTAGAGCAGATAACCTTTTGGTTTCTATAAATCCTTCTAAAAGGGAAATATCCATTTCTGTAATTGAAATAAAATGCAGAAAATCATTAGGCGAAACAGAAAAGGATGCGCTGCGATTAAAGATGTTAGATCAAATAGAGAACACTATTGAGGCTCTGCGTAACCATTTTGATCCAGAGTATAATTATTCATTTGACCGCTTAGATCGTGAGATTAAGAACAAAGAGTTGAAATCGTTACTTACTTTCTATTTAGAAAGAGCCAATAGATATGAATACCTATCCAATAATGCTTACAATCAATATCTTGCATTTATGCAAAAGCTAGATGCAGGCTTTACCTTAAGATTTAAGAGGCTTGGTTTAATCTTTGATTTTGCAGCAAAAGAAAGACATAAGAAAACAGTGTTAGATAATGACTCTACCTTTTTCACTTTTGGAGGTAAGTTAATAGATGAAATATTAGACCCTGATTCTGATTTAAATACAAAAAGACTAGAAGAAAGTGACTTTGATAAGGATTTGAACAAAGCCTTTGGGAATAAGAATGAGCTTAAGCCATTTATGCAAAAATTCAAGTCAAAGCTTGAAAATGAAATCGAGACAGATATAGAGGCTCCAGATACAGATGAAACAAGTGAAGAAAATGTTGCTATTGTAGACGATGCTCCTATTGAAGAAAGAAGTCCTTATCCTGAACATAAAGAAGAGCATAGTTTAGCTGCAGAGAAAAAAATATCAATATCTAACGATACGTCTAAAGAGCATATTGTGCCAGAATATGATATCCTTATAGGAAAAACATCGCCTAGTGATCAGTTTGGTATTCTTGGGGAGAGTTTTCTTCAAAAGAAAATAGCAATAGACCTAAGCGAAACAAATACAATAAGTTTATTTGGCGTTCAAGGTGGTGGAAAAAGTTATACGATAGGTACCATTTCAGAAATGGTATTGAAACAATTTAGTAACATCAACCAATTACCGTCTCCATTAGCAGGCGTAATCTTTCATTACAGCGAAAGTATGGACTATGAGCCTGAGTTCACTTCTATGATTTTACCGAATGATAATGAAAATGAACTAGCTAAATTAAAAGCAAGATATGGAGCTGAGCCAGACAATATTGAAGATGTTATTATATTAACTCCAAAGGACAAAATTGAAGAAAGAAAAGCCGAGTATCCTTCTATAAAGGTGTTGCCTATAGCTTTTAATTCCAAAGAGCTCAACGTACAAGATTGGATGTTCATACTAGGGGCGATTGGTAACGATTCAACTTACATAAGGCAACTCAAAGCTATTATGAAAGAACATAGATCAAATATTACAATTGAAGCGCTAACTGAAAGTGTGGAGGCATCTGAGCTTTTAAGTAACTCTCAAAAAGCCCTAGCTAGACAAAAACTTAGTTTTGCCCGTGAGTATGTAGATGACAGTTTTATGATGAGAGATGTTTTAAAACCAGGTAGATTAATTGTTGTTGATCTTAGAGATGAATTTATAGTGAAGGATGAAGCACTAGGTCTCTTTGTTATTATGCTTAATATTTTCTCAGCAGTGAAAAACGTAAATGGTCTTCACTTTAATAAGTTTATTGTTTTTGATGAAGCTCATAAGTATATGGACAATAAAGATTTGACAAGCAATATTGTAACTGCAATACGAGAGATGAGGCACAAAGGTGTAAGTATAATGATAGCAAGTCAAGACCCCCCTAGCCTTCCTAATGAAATAATTGAATTGAGTTCAGTAGTATTGCTTCATAAATTTAATAGTCCTCAATGGCTTAAACATATTCAAAAATCAATTACTCAACTTTCAACATTGACACCAGCAGATATGAGTGCATTAAAACCTGGAGAGGGGTTTTTGTGGGCTACCAAAGCAACTGAGAAAAGTATTTCTACAAAACCAGTAAAAGTTTCAACTAGACCAAGAGTGACAAAACACGGAGGTGGCACTATACAAGCTACAGGTAATCAATGAAGTCAGCTATATTAACACATAAAGGAAAAAGGAAAATCAATCAAGATGTTGTTTTAGTGAAAAACATTAATCCTGACACATATTTATATGTGGTTGCTGATGGTATGGGAGGTTATGATAATGGTGAAGTAGCAGCGCAAATAGCTACTGAAAGCATATTAACTTTTTTATCAAATATTGATGAGATAAATAAGGAAACCATTCAAAAAGCAATTAATAAAGCTAATCTTGCAATCCGCCAATACCAAGAACAAAACCATTCAAGGATGGGTACAACTCTTGGAGCTATTGTATTATCGAAAGGTGTCGCTAAATGTTTTTGGGTAGGAGACATTAAAATTTTACATTATTCGGACAACAAGTTGTTATTTGAAAGTAAGTCTCATAATCTAGTAAATGAGCTTTCAGATAATGAATCTACAATTGACACTTTTAAATCCTCCAAATATTCTCATATTGTAACACGCTCTATTCAGGGAGACGTTAAAAAGTCCGTGATTTCTTACCAAGAGTTAATCGTTAAAGAAAAAGATGAATTAATAATATGTTCTGATGGGGTTCACGATATTATAGATAGTCAAACAATATTGTTTCTAATGAACAATCAAAAAGTATCCTCAAATTTTATAGATGAACTAAATAAAAGACTAGACCTAGAGGCTAATGACAATGCTAGTTTGATTTATGTTTCAGAATTCAAAAAATATGAGCTTTAAAACAGAATTTCATATGCTCGAAGGAAAAATAATCCTAAAATATGATAAGCTAGGTTACATCGAATACGACGTTGATTTGAGGGTCTCTTATATGGTTGATGAGTATCCTGATATCAATATAGGTGAAACAGTAAACTTTGATTTAATTGAAAAACGAGTTACAGGGACAGAAGACACTTTTAATCGCGCTATTAATTTGGCGATAATTGAGAAATTAGAAGGGAGTCTTATACGCCTAAATAAGGTTTTGAGAGAGTTGAACATATCATTAGATAAGGCATTTGAATACTTATTAAGCCAAGGAGTAAGAATAGAAAAAAGACCTACAACTAAGATCTCTAAAAACCTTTATAATTCATTAGTACGCGAGTTTTCAAAAGAGAAAGATCTTGAAGCGGAAACAAATGGTGTAGAAAGAGGCTCAGTTATTAATACTAAAATTCTCGAAATTCTAAAGCCGTCTGCAATAGTTCTAGAATTTTTTGAGGGTAAAAAAGCAATACTTCCGCTGCAAAATATTGCTTGGAATTTGCCAAGTTCTGAAAAACTGTTTAATACATATAAGGTTGGAGAAAGAACTGAAGTAGTAGTTTTAGAGAACGAATTCAACAAACCAGCTTTAGTAAGTAGAAAACATTTGGTTGCTAGACCTAGTGAGGAAAGTGCTTGGCAAGATTTAAAAATTGGAGATATTTTAGAAGGAACTATTATCCAGGTTTTAAATACTCAAGTAGTTTTTAGTTTTCCAGACGGCTTATTTGGTACAGCTATTATAGCTAAGGATTTTCCAAAGAGTATTGGAGATGAAATGAAAGTACAAGTACTTTCAAAATCCGTAGACCGATTTTTATTAAGTACTACCGCCTATTTTGATCTCCCAAAAGCAAAGGTTAAGATTACTGAGAAACCTAATGATGATTCATTAGTCAAAACAAAAGTTACATATGAACACGAAGATGAATCATTGAAAGATGCGAATTCCTTTTTTAATTCATTGTATTATGATTTTTGTGAAGAGAGTGAGTCAAACAACGAAAAAGAGTTTTTTCAAGAGGCGTTTGCTGAGAATCATAATTTATTTGACTTAGCAATTTCTTTAAAATTACCACTTTACATTCAGTTTACTTCCACAAGTTGGGATGGCGATTTTAATTTAAAATTATTGCCGTATTTGGAAAGTCTTTCTCCAGAGTTTACAGCAGAACAAAAGGCAATAGATTATTTGTCGAAGCAGAAATATTGGGTTAATATTAATTCTACAAAAGACGGGAGACACTTTTGGACCTTATTTAATCAGGATCTTTATATATCTGGCTTTGTTACAGAAGAACCGGATGAACATTTCTTTTTTGTGACTAAGCTTGAAATAGGTAGGAAAAATAAAGATTTATCTTTCTACAAGGAAAAGTCGCAGCAAAATGGATGTTTCTTATATGATTCTGAAATCTTCTTTTTAAAGCTTCATTCCAATAGGCCTATTATAGATAAGCCATTCGCAAAAGTGTTTAATTTACTCAAAACTAAATCAGATGCTTTTTTGCTTTACGGAGAACTTAAAAAGAAAGCTGGCGCAATCTTAATGGAAGAGGGAGAATCCCTAAAGATATTTGATAAGTTTTTAGAATATCAAATCTATAGAGAAAAAGAAAGAAGCAAGGATAAAGCTATCTCGGTTTCTGGGCATATTGTAAAGATTCCAGCAATTAATTGTGAAGCATCTATAGAAATGACCGCTACTGAATCATTAAAAGAAATCTATGATTCAAGTGAATTAGAGAAAATACTAGTGTCAATAAAGACTTCTGAAAATTCATCGAAAGAGAAGGGTGATGGAAAAGAACTTGTTTATTTCTATGATGCAGAATTTGAAATTGTAGATGATACAGCTAGGTTCCATTTTTTTGAAATGGATAAGAGCATTGAAGATTTAGAAAGCGGATTTTATGTTGAGCCAAAGGTTCCACTTAAACAATGGCAAGTTCAACGTAAAGTTATTCAAGATTTTTTTGATAAGCGCATTAACATTTCACATATAGAAACTTTGTTTTTAAAACCAGATAAAATCCAAGCTCCCAAAATGGAATCCTTCAATTTTATTAATCCATTACTTAATAAAGCTCGAATAGATACTCCGGATAATAATCAAGTTAAATCAGTTATTAAAGCAGTTGGAAACGAAAACATATTTCTAATTCAAGGGCCTCCTGGAACTGGTAAGACTACTGTAATTGCTGAAATCGTTCAACAGTTGACCAATAAAGGGGAAAAAGTATTAGTAACAAGTCAGACCCATATAGCTGTTGATAATGTATTAGACAAACTGTCTGATTTAGACCATTTGACATTAGTTAGATTTGGTAATAAGAAGCGAATAATGTCGGGCTTAGAACGGTTTCATATAGATAATCAAGTTGATGCATTGGCAATGCATTATGGTAGAGTAGTCGAAAATAATATCAAGCTTGTTTTAAAGAAAATAGAATGTATTGATTCCTCAGATGAAGAAATAGTTGAAGTTCTATTAGGTTACTTAGTTGATCTTACGGTTGATTATCCCTCAAATTTTGAAGAACGACTTTTAAAGTTGAACGAAGATTTTATATCTGCTCTCAAAGGCTTAGATATCGACCAGCTAACTAATTTAATTAGTGTTTTAAAGACTTGGCAGAATGAAATAGCTTCAAGATTAGAAGATATTGCACGTCCAATAATTTATGATTCAATGAATGTAGGTTTTGCTACTTGTATTGGCGTGCGTATAGATAAAGGATTATCAGATAGAGAAACAAAGTTTGATACTGTAATTATTGATGAAGCGGGTAAAGCAAATTTGTCAGAATCTATTGCGGCAGTTTCTATGGCAAAGAAAGTTATTCTTGTTGGAGATCATATGCAACTTCCGCCTTATATAGACAGTACTTTAATTGATCCGAAGAATAAAGATAGTTTTCTAAATAATGATAGGTTTAATAGAAATAAATTTGACCAAGAGGCTATAAAACACGCGTTAACAACTTCCCTTTTTGAATTTTTAGTAAATAAGAATAAGGCTAACTTATTCCCATCAACTAATATTGAATTACTAAACTTTCAACATCGTATGCACCCAGATATTGGTGAGTTTGTTTCCAATGTATTTTATAATAGTAATATTCAAATGGGAGCAACAACTTCTGGAAATACGTTGCCATTATCTTTTCCTTTTGACAAGCAAGTAATATTTATAGATACTGCAAATAGTAAAACACCTTATGAATCAAAAGAAGGTATATCTTATAAGAATGATACAGAAGCCCTGTGTATCTCAGAAATAGTGATTCCAAAGCTACTCGATGAAAATGTAAGCAAAGATAAGTTTGCTGTAATTGCACCTTATAAGGCTCAAGTAGCTAACATAGTAAGTAAGTTAAAGAGACGTGATATAAGTGGAGTTGAAGTCTCAACATTGGACTCTTTTCAAGGAATGGAATTTGATGTTATTATATTTAGTTTCACTAGGTCTGAAAAATTTAAAAAAGTAGGGTTTTTAGACGATGCTCGTAGATTAAATGTAGCGCTTTCAAGAGCAAAAAAAAAATTAATCCTTGTTGGTAATAGTAATACATTAATGGCACGGAAAAGTCATTTCGATGATTTGTTCGATTACACTAATATGTATAGAAACCTTGTAAAACTTAGTAAAGATGAAGATAAAGGAAATTTCATTGACATTAATAATCTTAATCCTGTAAATAATTTTGACAAGGTTAAAGTGAAATTAAAAATAGGTGTTCAATATAACTGTTGGTTTAAGAATAGTGTGAATTTGGGTGACAATCAATTACACTTGTTTAAAATAACAAATTGGATTGATGGAGCTCTTTATGATGAAGGAAAAACTAAATATTTCACAAAGAATGAAGAGGTTAAACTCATTGTTGATAGAATAAACACATCTAAAAAACAAGTTTATCTAACAGAAACTCGAACAAAAATAACCAACAAGAATAAAACTTATAATTACAAAAAAAGTCAAAATTTTAAATTCGAAACAGAGGCATTTCAGTTAAAGTTTTTTTTAGAAAAAAAAGTTGGTGACAAAGTTAAATGTACATACAAAAATTATACAGAAAAACTAGGTCATTTTTTTACAATATATAAAGGATTTGATGGATTTCTATATGATCCAAAATTTAATAACAATGGCTATACACAGGGTAAAGAATATGAGATGATTATTGATGATATGAATAAATCTGAACGAAAATTAAGTCTAAAGAGAAAGAAATAAAAATGGGAAATTATAGATTAGACATATCGCGTTTTATAGATTCAGAAGCTAAATCGAATAATAATCTAAAAGCGGTTGTAAGCATCCAGTATCCTGTATATTATATTCATTCAGAGTTAATAGATACTACACCTCACATTCTATATGGGTTAGACAGAGTTGTTTTAGATAGTTCAAAGGTTTTAAAAAACTTTGATGATAATAATATTTCCAAGATACTTTCTTTACCATCATCCGTAATAAAGAGCAGAAAAGAGTATATGAATAATAATGACTATTTAGATGAAAATGATTCTCTAACAGCACTTGGTCAAAATTACATTAACAAAGAAGAAGAGAAGATTGAACAGCATATATCTCATGATTTTATTATCGATGGTATTAGCCTTGAGCCATTGCCTAAAGAGCTTTACGGGTACAAGTATAAAGAAGAATATATATTCGAGAGGGATTATAATCACTACACTGATTTAAATGGAAAAACTATTTCAAGAAGACCATTTTCTCCTGATTTAACTCATCAACCTATCCAAAAAGCTATTGTAGAGAACAACATAATAAATATAGAAGTAAATGAACGAGCAGAATATAATATCCCTTTAGGAATACAATCAATAATCTCCTTTACCTACAGTGTATGCACTATTCCCATTTTAATAGGATTATTTGAAAATAATGCGAATTTGGAGCGTAAGTTGATTAACGGTTTTGATTCATTAGGTAAAGATGATCACTTAAAAGTCTTCCTTCCAAATTTAAGTGAACGAATTAAAAATTTAGAACTTAGATTAGATCAGCGAAACTTGAAAGATGGAAATACTATATTTAATTTTGAGTCGAATTGGAGAGAGATAGATATTAAACGTGAAGAGGATAAATTGTTTTTCTTTTCAAAAGAGGATTTAAAAGATTATTTCAATCAAAATTATCAGATAGTTTACGGAGAGAAATCCTGGAATGAAGATTTAGACATAAATGAAATTTTTTATAGTGCAAATTCAGTAGGTATAATTGTCACAAAAGAAGTATTTGACAAGACAGATTTTAAGAAAGCGCTACTCCTTAATTTGAAGAGAAAAAGTGATTATTATTTGCGAAATAATATCACCTCAGGAGTTTGGGCTGTGTTTTTTGATTTTATTCCCGGGGATAATTTTATAAAAGCTGCAGTTGAACTTTCTAGTCTCATTGATTCATTATCAAAAAATCGATTTCCTACAGATAAGCTATTAGACAAAATAGTTACTTATCAAAACTACAGACAGATTTTAGTAGCTTTAGAAGAGAACAGATTATTAGAAGAAATAGATATAATGAATCATATGCTAAACCTATCAAATGAGTAATAGTTTGATAAATAAAGAAATATTTGATGGAGGTTATTTCATCTTGAATGAGAACAGAACTGACACTAGTTTAGGAGAATATCCTAAGATACTATTTACGTTAAATGGATATCCTCAAATAAAAAACCATATAATTAAGCTTATAAGAAACGCCGTTAAAGTAATTAAGCTATGTTCTTTTATAATTAGCGATGAAGAAATTGCTTTTGAGCTATTAGAGAAATGCAAGAATACAGATGTAGCGATTTTTTTACTTACACAATTGGATGATAAAAAGTTTAATTTTGATTTTCTACCTGAAGAAGTATCTAGTAAACAAGGTAAAGAACATATGTCCATTATTACAAAATTATATGGTCATGGAGCACACGTAAGAGCAGCAACATCAGCACACGCAAAGTTTATTGTTTGTGACAATTGTGATGCACTACTTATGAGTGCCAATATTACTTCTCCATCTTTAAATACTAATCCAGAAACAGGAATTATTCTTGAAAAAGGCTATAAGGGAATAGATATGCTTTTCGATATCATTTTTCAAAAAGGAACTGAATATATAGGTTTTACAACCGCTGGAAGCAAACAACTTATTTCATCACGTTCTACTAATATTACAAAAGAATTACTTAATCTAATAGATGAATCAAGTATAAAATATACTTGGGAGAAATTAAATAATTCCTTATACGAAAGTATTGTTAATCTAATAAAAGGAGCTAATTCAGATATTTTTATTTCGACATATTCAGTTGTGGGATTAGACAAGATTCCTGAATTAGTTGAAGAACTCAAAAATGCAATTGACAGAGGTATTGCTATAAAGTTGTTCTGTAGAGCAATGAATCATCGCAAAGATCATTTAGATAATTGTTTGAAATTAAGAGAAATCGGATTGGAAATTTATGGAGATTACTTTAACCATTCAAAGGGAATTTATTCAGACGACAAAGGAATTTTGTTTACAGCAAATATTGATGGTAATCATGGTTTGGTGAATGGTTTTGAAGTTGGAGCAATAATGGAACGCAATCAACTTGATGATTTCAAAAATTTTTTAGAGTGGCAAATAGAAACTGCTCCTTTTCATTTTGAGGTAGATCCTTATAAAGAAGCATATTATAATATGTACGATGTTTATACAGCCTTTAAAAAGATAAATAATCCCGGTTTTCCATCTAGCTGTAAACTTTATATCGATATTGAAATTAAAGAAGAACTTTTTCAGGCTCCAATATATTTGTTAACCGATGAGAATCAGAATGTTTTGAAAATGAAAATTTCGGATGAAGAGTATGATGTGAAAATGGAAGATAATAATATAACTATATTAAATAAGTCACTAAAAAAAAGCTACAATATGCAATCTTACTTATTCAAGTACCTGGACATAGAAATAGTAAAAAAATAAATGGAAAATAAACTTAAATACCTAGATGAATGGCGTGAACTGGCAAGTCATGGTAATTTCAAACTAGCTGAAAATTTATATTATGAGAAGTTATTTCCTGAAGTAATTTCTATTTTTTGCGATAAATACCAGTCTGAATTTTCAGAAAAAGGAGTCTTAGTGTCTTTGCTTGGTTTTTCGCCTGAACCACTTATCTTGACAGCAAAAGCAGTCAAACCAGCACATCATTTTATTTTGACCACGGAAATTCGGGAAGATATTATTGATCGAATTCACCTTCATCTGGATGATGATTTTGAGCTAGTTATTATAGATTCTCCAAATTTTCAGTCAATTTATAAGTCTTTGAAAGAAATTTTATATAAAGTAAACACAACAAACATTACACTTGATATTACTGGAGGTAAAAAGTCTATGGTTGCATCAGCAGCTATTTTCGGTAAAGATTATAGGTTTAGAATTACTTATGTGGATTTTGAAGATTATATAAAAGAACTCCGAAAGCCCTTACCAGGTTCTGAAATACTAAAGACTGTATATAATCCGGATATAGACCAACCAGAAATATTTTTAAAGTAATGATACATCAAATCATATTATTAGGAGGTCAATTATTACCTGTATATATAGGTGTTTTAGAAAGGAAACCGCAAGTTGTTCATATTCTATACACAAAAGAAACAGTTAGACTTAAAACTAGATTAATTAAGCAATTTATTGGAGTTCAGGTATTTGATTATCAAACCGATCCTTATGACTATAGCTTAATACAAGAAATTGTTACTGATATTATTTGCAATAATGAAGGTGCAATATTTGAGTTAAACTTAACTAGTGGAACGAAATTAATGGCATTAGCAAGTCAGCAAGTTTTGAATGGGGTAAATTGTTTTAGTTTTTACATAGATCAGAAACAAAATATAATTGACTTGTCAGACGGAACAAAAACCAAAATAAATACTTCAATCTCAACAAAAACTTTTCTTTCTTTATCTGACCACAATACCTACACTTCAGCTTCACTAAAATCATTTAATAAAGAAGAGTTTGATTTGGCAGAATTAATATTTCAATTAAGAAAAAGCAAGTCTGGAATTGGTGAATTATTTAAACTATTTCGTTCATTGAAAGTGGATTCTGAATTAAAGAGTTTTAGTTTTTCCAATAAAAAACACAATATTTTGTGGAAGAACAATGTACTTTCTGTAAGAGCACCAAGATTCAATATTAATAGTAAAGGAGAAAATGTATTTAAAATTATAACCACAGGTTTATGGTGGGAACTTATTATTGGCAAGACGGTGAGGGAATGGGGTGGAATAAAGGAGTTACTAATGAGTCTGGCTATTAAATCGAATAAGGATAGTAACATGGATAAAAATGAAATTGATATTCTTATCAATACAGGCCAAAATATATTTTTTATAGAATGTAAGTCAGGTTTGGTAACTCAATCTGATTTAAATAAAATTAAAACAGTTAGTAAGCTATACGGAGGGCTTATATCAAAATCGATTCTTGTTTCATTCTTCAAACCTAAAGATTATCTATTGGAAAAATGCGAGGATTTAGGTATCAAAGTTTTTTATTTAAAAACTTCAACAAATAATAACGATAATTTAAAGGAATTAAAAATTGTCCTTAACAGATTAAAAATCCAGACGGAATTATAAATTTCAAGAAATTAAGTACGGTTTATAGTCTTAGTTCTTTCAGATTAAAAAATTATTTAGATTAGTTAAATATCGACCTAGCCTCCTCGTAAACCCGCTCAAAATTAGTCTCCAATTCTTCATTTGAATATTCCTTTAAACCTATGGGAAGTTCTCTTTTAATGTTCTGTAACTTAAATTGCACCCTTTTATCCTTACCATCCGCATAAGTAATAAACTCGCCCTGCTTCAATCGAAAAAATACATCCGCTCTAATTTTTGGATTTTCCTTTTCCCCTGTGGTTATCCGTGTGTCAAAATCTAAATTATGTCCCCTACTCACACTCTTAGTCGGGTCTTTAATAATCTCAAAAAAGCGTTCGTAATATTTTGCAGTGTCAGGGTCATTGACTTTTCCAAAAAACTGATAAGAAAGGTTGCTCAATATAGCCTTACTTGCTTTGTCGCCATACATCATATCATTTTGAATTTTATCCTGCATTACATAGACCGTAGAAATATTATAGCTACGCAGAGTTGCTGGAATACGGTGCATATTTAGTAAGCGAATAGTCGGTGCTTCCTCCATCAAAAGGAATGAAGGTTCACTATTCCGCACACTCATTTGCTTTGTAATCGTGTGGATTATTGTTGCAATTACAGGCGAATACGAAGTTTCAAATTTTGGGTTATTGACAATCGAAATCACACAAGGATTTTCTGGACTATTTATATTGAGATGCACTTCATCTGCGGATAATGCCATAAATATTCTTTGTGTACTGATTCGTTTCAGCGCATTGGCCAAGGTACTTTTTACCCCTGCGGTTTGCCTTTCAGAATCTTTACCACTAATAAAAGCATCTGCCATGGCTCTTGAGGTCGTATTCGTTTCCAAAAATTGAATAAGACTATCTGTATCTAAAAATTGATAAATAGCGATTAGATGTGGTAACGTACAGAATTTAGGATAGGTGGTTTTTAGTTTCCAAATCAATCCACCAATCAGCCCTTCCGCAGCATCATTGAAGAATTTGGTCGTTCCCGTAGTACCAGATTCCCGTTGTTCCAATAGATTTTCAATCAGCACTCTCGAAACTTCGTTGACGCTTTCCTCGTTTTCTAAATACCGCGGGGCAATAGGATTTACTCGGTGTATGATTTTATCGAAGGAAATGATCTTAAAAGGAATATCGCCCTCTTTAAAAAGTGGATACGCCATTTCAGTCAATTCAAAATCTTTATAATCGTGGATAATGCCACAAAAGCCTTCTTTTCTGAAATGTTTCAGGAATCCATAAACCACGCTTTCAGTCTTACCACTTCCGGCAGATCCAATGACTGATGCGCCTCTTTTAATGTTCTCCAATGTAAAGTTTCCTTTGGTTGTTGCAAAGTCGACCTGATATTTGGTATCGCCATTTTTTGGATTATTAGTTTTATGTATGAAGACATACAGTCCAATATTTAATAACAGTAGCGGACAAGCCAAATAGAGTACCCGAAAAACTAGCGTAGATTCCGTAGGACTATAAAATACCAATAGCGCTAATAGTATGACGTTTACGGTGAAGGCATATTTCGTAATTCGAAACATGACATAGAAAACCATACTGGTCAAACCAATAGTCAAAAACACCGTTAAGAGATTGTCTAGTTGCATGTTTCTAAATTAGATTCCTATGGAACTTGATTTGATGGCCACTTCGGCACCACGTCGTAGCCTGTTAAATATTTTCATTGCTATTTGTGCTTGAGTAACGGGAATACTAGACCGCATTGGAATGCCAGATTTCCCCATGATTTTAAAGGCAATTGCCTTTTCATTAGCAGGCAGTTTCATCAGGGATGCGAAATAGACCTTTGGATTTTTTACAAACTCCTTTCTCGCCTTGTAGGTCTCCGCAAAGTTTCTTTGGTAGCAGAAAGCTTTATCAAAAGTTTTCTCTGCCTTTTCAAAAAATTGATCCCGATTAAAACCACGCTTCACGTTCTTACCATGCATCTCTACTTCTGAGGCTTTGTGTTTGCTTCCTGGCGAAAGACTGAAGGTATTCGAGGCATCCTTTCTACTCACGATGATATGAATATGGCTTTGGTTTCCAGCCTTAGGCATTCCTTGTACGATTCGCTTATTGTTTTGCTGATGGGGCGCTTCTTTTTCTAATTTTGTGATCTGCTCCTGCATTGCCTTAATAGTTCCTGTAGTTCTTCCTTCTTGGATATTTCGAATTTCAGATTTGAGTTGTAGTATTTTAGTTGCGTAGGGTTGATTTTCTTTGATTTCACGGTCCGTGCCTTTGAAGGTTCGTTGATGTTCTATTTTTGCATAGTATTTTATATCATTGATGGTCACTGGTCGTCCGTTAATTTCCCGGTTGAAGGATGCTACATAATCCTTCATCAGCTCACGCGTATACCTTTTTAAATCTTCGCTGCTGTTCTGTAATCGGTTCAATTCATATTTGGAAGGACTGACGGTAATGGAATAAAACTTCGGTTCGGCCTTTTTGAGTTTTGCCCCATTTCCATCAATATCTTTTACCACTTCTTGTGCTGAAATCTCTTCGCCATATTGGTTAAAAAAGTGTTCCATATTCTCTTGCTCCAGACCTTGGTTTTCTTTCTCCAGATAGCCCACAAAATCGGCTGAACTTTGTGAGTAGGTGCCTCCTAATTTTTGAGGTGAGATTGTGATATACATAGCTCAGAAATTTAATGTTCATTAGTTGTATTTCTCTTTTCTCTGAATCGCACTTCCTTCTTTTCTTCC
>TARA_R110000868_G_scaffold100109_1_pt1 | contig 29567 bp, 32 predicted proteins | sample TARA_R110000868 | Tara Oceans TARA_R110000868 (sample SAMEA4397489) | marine metagenome | biome: Polar Biome; feature: [SRF] surface water layer (ENVO:00010504); material: water (ENVO:00002006), including particulate matter (ENVO:01000060) such as... | depth 5 m | reverse complement strand
GACATTGCCAAATGGACCCGTACAGAACGCATGACGCGAACACCGAATATGATGGAGGCGGTGAAGTCGCTATTTTTCTGCACGCTTGGTGCAGTATTCGCGTTGAAGGCGTTCATGCCAAAGCATGGAAGTCCTATCATCTTCCGACTGCAATGAAACATGAGGACCAATGACCCTTCCCCAATGGCTTTCCGTTGCAACACTCGCTGGCATGATGGCGCTCTTCCTTTGGGGGCGATTCCGTTATGACGTAACGGCGATCATCGCGTTGCTGGCTGCATTGTTGATCGGCGTGGTGAAACCTGCCGATGCCTTCAAAGGCTTTGCAGACGACATCGTCATCATTGTGGGGTCCGCGTTGGTGATGTCGGCTGCGGTGCAACGGTCCGGGGTGATTGAGATCGCTCTGGGATTTGTCTCACGCCGCGTCAAAAGCGTCCGGTCGCAATTGCTTGTTCTTACCGCTTCTGTCGGTGTGTCCTCTGCCCTCGTTAAGAATGTCGGCGCGCTCGCAATGCTGATGCCTGCTGCGTTCCAGATCGCCAAAAAGGGGGGCACTAATCCTTCGGTCTTTCTGATGCCCATGTCATTCGCTTCCTTGCTGGGCGGCCTGATGACGCTCGTTGGAACATCGCCCAACATCATTGTGAGCCGCGTACGCGAGGATATGACTGGCGAACCTTTCGCCATGTTCGATTATTTTCCGACCGGCTTCGGACTACTGGTTGTCGGGCTGATTTTCCTGCGCTTCGGCTATCGCCTGCTTCCTCGTGATCGCCGCGCTGCGCCGACCATGGGCGAAGCACTCAACATATCGGGATATGTGACGGAAGCATCCGTGGTGGAGGACTCCCCGGCTATTGGGGAGACCATCGCGGAATTCATCGAACGTCACGATAATGAAGTCGTGGTCACCAGCCTCCTGCGGGGGGATATGCAAGGCACCGTCCATCCCAATGTTCATTTGCGCGAAGATGATGTCCTCATTCTGTCCGGGGAACCCGACGCTCTGGAAAGGGTTATAGCGCGCGATCGTCTGGTTCTAACGGGTGAAGATACGGCTGAAGCAGAGGGGCGGGAAGCCGATGAAATCGGCGTGATCGAAGCCGTTGTGACTACCGACTCCGTGCTGATAGGTCGAACGGCTGGACGTCTCTCCCTACGCAAACGCTTTGGGATCAACTTGATTGCGGTGTCCCGCGCAGGCGAGCATCTGACCCGGAAGATCGGCCAGATCGTCTTGCAGGCCGGTGACGTGATCGTCCTTCAAGGGCCGGTCGACCTGCTCCCGGATCGCCTGCGTCAGCTTGGCGCCTTGCCGCTTGCAGCACGTGCGATGCGGCTTGGTAAATCCAAGCGCGGCTGGCTTCCCATCGCCATTCTGGCGGCGGCCATGGTCGCGACGGCCACCGGACTGGTTCCGGTGGCCGTCGCCTTCTTCGCGGCCGCAGGTCTGGTTATCATCACCGGGGCTCTACCCGTTGACGAAGCATATGAAGCGGTGGAGTGGCCCATCCTCATCATGTTGGCGGCGCTCATTCCCGTCAGCGAAAGCCTCCAGACGTCCGGCGCATCGAATGTAATTGCCACGGGATTGGCGCAGGCCGCAGCCGTGCTACCGCCTTGGGGTGCTGTGGCGTTGATTCTGGTAGCCGCGATGGCCGTAACGCCGTTTCTCAACAATGCGGCCACCGTGTTGGTCATGGCCCCCATCGCAGCAGTGTTCGCTAACGATTTGGGATACCGACCCGAAGCGTTCCTGATTGCGACAGCGATGGGAGCCGGGTGCGATTTCCTGACACCGATAGGGCATCAGTGTAACACCCTTGTATTCGGTCCGGGCGGATACCGGTTTGGCGACTATGCCAGGCTTGGCGCGCCGCTATCGCTGCTTGTGGTCATCGTCGGGACGCCACTCATCCTATGGACGTGGCCGCTGCACTGAAAAAATGCCGTAGCGCAAAGTTGGAGCGGGTAGCGGGGATCATTCAATAACAGACAAGATGTTGCGGGTGATGGTCTAAGCCGCAGAGGACTGCAAATCCGTCTATAGCCCGCGCGCTGCCTGCAAAGTTCGCACATTTCATGCTCTGTTCCCGCTACGCTTTTCTGCGGGCTTCAGCTATGTCTGCGAACTTTCCACGGAGAGGAATGCACTATGGACGACGCCTTGAAAGCCCGCTTCCGCGCCTTTGCCGACAGCTGGAATGAGGAAGACCAGGTCGACGAGGGCGGCCTGACAGGCGCGGATCTGAAGAAAATTGCCAACCACCTGGACGGCGTTGTCATGGTTGACCGGATCACGCTCGACGGAAAGTGACGCGGCTATTTTAGGATCTCGCCGAGTCGACGTGTTCGCCCCAGAACTTCCTTAGCTTACAACCCTTTACGACTCGCATCAGCGAGCGCCTTGCACAGCATTGAGGGTTTGATGCCATGGTCACACGCTATTTTGATACGTTCCCGGAGCCTGTAACCGGGGACGATGTGCTAATCGCTTACTCCCCGACCTATCGGGAAGCCATTACACTTGGGTCCGACGTTCAGTCGGCCTACCTGTATGTCCACCAGTTCAAGGACGAGGACGCAGGGTTAGATTACGTCCTGAATGAGCGATATCTCGGGCCGGGCGGTGTTGCTGCGGTCAACGCAAACCCGACTGGCGGGAGTGTCACGTTCAGCAATATAGCGGGGTTATTCAACGGCGGGGCGGGAAACGACGATGTTAGTTATCGCCTAACGGATAACGGTCCGGGAAAGCCTGGCGCACTATACTATATCAACGATGCCCAATCGACGTTCAACGGTGGCGATGGTGACGACACCATGACGTTTAACTTCAGCAGCCTGACCCACGATCTTATTTTTGAATCAATCGGCACGTCGGGCCATGTCAATGGCATCGCTTACACGCAGCCCGTGTTTGACGCGCCTGATCCGCTGATCGACATAAACTATTCATCGTTCGAGCATCTGACGATCAGAAGCGGTAGCGGCAATGACCTTATTCAGGGCGGCGATGGCTCCGATCGTATCTATGCGGGTGCCGGCAACGATATAATTCTCGCCGGGCAGGGGAAGGATGTCATCTATGGCGGTGCTGGCGCCGACAGGTTCGTGTTTGATCCGGGCGATAGCGGCATCGGCGGCGCAAACCGCGATTACATCGCCGACTTTCAGACAGGAGTGGACCGTATCGACCTGGAGACGTCGGGAGAAGGCACACAGGTATCATTCCAGACGTCAGGCGACACAACAATCGTGCGGGTTAACCCAGGCAATGACGGCGTCGCTGACTTTCAGATCCAAGTTCACGGGACGATCGCCTTGTCCGACATCTTCATGATTTAGGTTCAGGTGGCGGGGCCGAAAAATCCCCCGATGATCACGGCCCCGCCCGTTTCGCCGCCTTCTTAGCCTCCCGCTTTGCGAGTACATCCATCACAACGTCCGTCGCTTCCTCTTTCAGGATCGGCACCGCCACCTTGATGAGGGCTTTACCGATCTTGCCGAATAGCTTTCCAATATTCATGACTTTGTCTCCTCTACAGTGTGGATAGGATCGCCGGATTTACCGCTCGCCATGTCCATCGGCGCAGTCGGGGTGGACTCCGCTGCTGCTTTGATCGCGTCGAATGCCTTGCCGGTATTGACGGTACGGGCAGCGTCCAGCTCTCGCGCACCCGCAGTCAGAGTGTAATGATAGGCAACAATGCCGCCGGCGAAGCCGGATAGCTGGCCGATCATGTACGTCACGATCTGTTCGTTGCCGGCGGGGATCGGCACCACGAACAGCGCGAACAGGGCGCCGATGAAGCCGGAAATCAGGGCGCAACCGATTACATTGGCCAAGAGACGGGTGTTTATCGGTCGCTCGGCCGCAACGCGCGCGCGGCGCTCGCTGATGCGATCTAGGAAGTCCCAGACGTTCATCGCGCCCACTCTCCCGTTTTGCGATGCAGCCAGGTCAGAAACTCGCCAACGGTCGCATTCCTGCGCTTTTTGTCGGGCATCTCACGCGTGAATATCGACAAGTTCGCTTTGGTTGCTGCAGGTCCTGCGATGGCCGCTGCGTCAGCATTGACATCGGCACTGATGACCGCTGCAGCTGTAACCTTCCCCAGAAAATGGGCAGCGTACAGCGCCGCCCGATTGATAGGGATTTTGCGCGCGGTCAAATAGGCGGCGTTTTTCGCGGTGAAAGTTTTCACGCGGGCCAGCTGCTCTGCAATGCTTGGCTTCAATCCACCGAATGCAGGCCGCATGAGCGGCTTGCCCTTTGCATCCGATCCCCATTTTCCGCCTTCACCTACCCACGTAGAGTGGATGAACTGATAAAGCCCAGACGCGCTGGATGTCGCAGCCTGTATGTAGGGGCGATCCGCGCTTTCGATTTTGGAAAGCATGGGCCAGTATTCGTCTGGCATTGCCAAGATCTCTACGGGCTTGGGAGGCGCAATCTCATCCAGCTTCGCCAGAACATCCCGACCCGCCCAGCCATCGACCTTAAGCCCAAAGCGTTCCTGGAACAGACGGACAAAAGCGTCGTCCGTGATAGTTTCCGCCATCTCAAACTCCCATGAAAAAGGGCGCCAGAAGCGCCCTGTGAAACCACCGACCTTCGAAAAGTCAGTCGATCTTCGCCAACATCGCGATCATGTCCGATGGCGTGTGCAGGAAGGCTGGAAAAGCTGAACCAAGTATCTCTGCAACCTGCTTCAGCTCCGGCGCCTGCGGATCATCGCGCGCCACCTTGGCGACCATGATATGAATGGCGATCCGGTGCGCTTCCAGTTCAACGCCCTGGGCGGATACCTTGCTTTCGAGCGCGTCGAGACGCTCCTCCATTTTCTTCACGCTCGCCGCTTCCCGCTCTTCGATTTCATGTTCGCGTGCGTCGAGTTCGGCTTGCCGCTTATCCGCCCGTTTGGTCCATTGGTCCCAAAGCCATTTAATGCCGCCGCCAGCGGCGATCAGGCCACCGCCAAACAGCCATTCCAATGCCGTGCGCGGAGGTTCGCTCATGCTGACCAACCCCCATCGATATTGATGGCGTTCAGATCCTCGATCGATGTTGCGGCTTCGACTGCACCTTCCAGCTCCTGCTTCACCCCGAACAGCGTTTGCGTGCGTATGCCGATAGCGATGCCCAGCTGCACCAGATCGGGCAGCGTGTGGGGTTCAGGCGACTTGTCGAACATCGTCCAGCTCAGCGCGGGCGGCGCCTGACCCAGTGTCGTGAGCTCGCGCATGAGGCTGACCGCCGACGTGATGCGCGCCTGCGCCTTGTCATCGCAATCGACCCAGCCCTTGGGCGATGCGCAGCCTTGCCCTAGCACGGCGTAGAACCGTCCTGAGATGCTCTCCAGCGCTGCCGCCTTGGCCATTGCGATGTCGGACACCAGTTGCGCCCCGTCCCAGGCATATCGTTGCCGCATAAAGTCGTCCGGGGCGGGCAAGACGGCATAGGCATCGTCCGCATAGTCCGACGCGTCTTGCACGAAAAACACGGCCCCGCTGGCCTTCTCGATCACTGCGTTGAAGGCTTCGTCACTCATGCCCGGAAATAGCTCCTTTCCAGCTGCACATCGCCGTTGGGCGAAGACATCACCGTAGTTGCCCGGATCTCATATGTCTGAGACACGCCGGTCGAGTTGGTGATGGTCCCGACCGCACCAACGGCTACGAAGCTGGCATCCGTTTCGGAATTGCTCGCCAGCGTCGTCCAGCTTCCCGCACCGACGAGCCTGAATTCGGTCGTTATTGATTGCGTGCGCGGCCCGACCGTTAGCGCAACCCGTATGCGCGCCGTGACCGCGATCGCTTGCGAGGGATCAAGCGCCCGGATGATGGGGCCGAATGTGTCGTTCTGGCTGTCGACGACGATCGTCTGGGCAGCAAGATTGATCGCCTGCGCTTCGAATATTGTCGGCGCTGACCATGCGCCGACCAGTGTCGTGCCGTCAGCGCTCAAAATCCGGCCATCGCTACGCCACAGCGGCGTTCCGTCGTCAGCCGGTTTGCTAGTCGACCAGCCCGAAGGCGTAAGGTTGCCCGTGGGCGTGGCAGGAGCTATCCCTTGGCGGCGGTAGATGGCGATGACAGTGTCACCGGTTGCGCCGTTTGCACCATCGCTGCCGGTCGCACCCGCTGCCGCCCACGTTATGATCGTCGCGTTTAAGCCTTGCTGCGTGAATGAACTATCGAACCAATAGCTAAAGCCGGCGCCTGCCGAGGCGGCATGGTGCACTACACCGTTCTTAATAAATAGATATTGAGAGCCGGTGTAATGGACCGCGAACGTATCACCCAGCGCCCAATCGCTCGGGTGCGTGTAAACGACCGCATTGTTGATGCGGCAATCCCATCCTGTTGGGCTTAGGTATATCGCAACGTCTATCGTGTCGAAACTCGCGTTCGTCAGAGGATCGGTGTTGAGACCGAGCATCATTTGATCTTTGATTTCCGGCCGCCATGAGAGGAACGCCCCTCCCTTATAGCTTTCGCTGGAATAGACTTGAGCATCCCATGCGTAGGCGCCGCCAGATTTCAAAAGGCGAGCCCCGGCAACCGTCATGTTATCGCCGGCAACAAGCCCGAAGTTAGGCGGGCCTGTGTAAAGCGACCATGTATAATCTGCTGGGTTCGTGGATTCTGTTGATGTTGTTTTATTGTCGGCCCGACCAATGTACGCCCTGCCGCCGGGTGCCCCCGTAGTGAAATTCACAAGTCCACTGGGGTGGTCGGCGAATACTACCCATGAATATAGGGTTGTCCCGTTCGTGCCGTTTGTGCCGGGTAGACCATCAGTGCCATTGTCCCCGGCGCGGCCCGCCGATGCCCATGTCAGGTTATTTATGCGCCCGCCTTCATCCTCGATCGACGTGTCGAGATAGAATCTAAGGTTGGCAGCAACCGCGACCTCGCGCAAAAGCGCGCCGGCGTGATACCATCGCACGAATTTCCCGTCGTAAATGATCTGCATGGGGAGCGTCGTGGAGTAAGGGCCGTGGATAATCTGATCTGCGTCATTGATACGGCTTGCAAGCTGGCCATCGGAGCGGAGCCAGAAAGCATAGTCTATACTGGCGTAACTTGCGTCGGTCGTCGGATCGGTATTGAGGCCCACGAATATATCGTGAGCGTTGTCCTGCACGGTGAAGCTGAGTTGGGCGCTCCCTGTAAAGGATTCAGAGCTATAGGCCGACGCGTTCCAGCCGCTGCCTCCGCCTACCTTCTGCACGAAATTCGGGCCGACGATGCTGTTCGCGTTAAAATTGACTAGTCCGAAATTGGCAGGACCGCGATAGGCAGACCACTGGTAATCTGCCGGGTTCGTGGACTCAGTCGCGCTGGTCTTATTGGCCGCAATGCCGATGAACGCGCGACCACCTGGGGATCCATTTGAGAAGTTTGCCGAGCCGTCGACATTGTCTGCGTAAGCGATCCATGTGTAGAGCGGCGCGCCGTCCGCACCTGGCGCGCCGGGCGCGCCATCCGTTCCAGGGGCGCCATCCTGACCGAACCCCACTTCCGCTGCAATATTGTCCCGGTCTTCAGGCGATGTCAGCGAGGGCGTGGGCGGCGCGGTTCCTGTGCGACCCAGCGCGAAATCATGCTTGCCCGCCGTTTCGGAAACGAACGTCAGCGTTACCTTCATCGATGCCGGATCGATCGACCGATCGACGATCACCGCATCGACATTTGCCAGCCCGTGATCGTTGGGCAGGTTGAGCGTCAGCATGTCGCCCGGCCCGAATTTGCGCAGCCGCGGCTTGCACACCAGGGTGATCGGAAACAGTTCGCGCCCGTTCACCAGCTCATAGGCAGCGAGCTGGGCCGCCTGATTCTTCTGCTGCACCAGATTATACTGGCGCTCCTCAATCTTCTCCTCTCCATCTTCGGTTACATAGGCAGGGATGCTCACCAGATCCGACGGCACATATTCCCACTTGTGCGCTTCCGATCGGTATTTCGGGATGATGCCGTTGCGCCGGTTGCGCCAGCTCTGCATCGGCGTCGTCTCGGCATCGTCATCGGCGAGATCGACGGCAGTGATGGTGTCGAGCGACACGCGCGGCGCATTGACCTTGCACCCCAGCTTACCCCCGGTGAACAGCGGCTCTGCGCCACCGGCCTGCAGGATTTCCTTGATGTTCGTCCAGCGGTCGCCAGGCTCGTAAATGACGCCGCCGACTTTCCAACCATTGGCGTCGCACACATTGGCCAGCATGACGAAATCGGCGATACGGATGCCTTCGCCAGGCAGGCCGACCCCGAACACCTTCTTGCCGTTGCGATAGCGCCCCAGTCCATAGGCCAAGCCATGTAGGCCCGGATTCTCGCTGAAGGTCCATGTCGCTTCATTGTCGATCCGGTGGGATCCCGATCCGCCCGGATAGGTGCTGTCGAGACGCGGATCATAGACTTTGACGCCATTCCAAACCGCCCCCATCGAGGGTACGCCCGACGCAAACCGCTTTCCATCCTTGTCGAACTTCAGGTTCCACAGCGCGCAAGCCTTGCTCGACAGCTTGTGCGCGCTCGACCAACCGGGCGTGCCGGCATAATGCGGGATCAGTGCCGAATCCGGATTATTGCCAACGCGATAATCAAAATTCAGGAACTGGTTGTAGTAACCAACCGCTTCACCGCCCGAATTGATCGTGACCGGCGCATAATCAAAATAGGGGCTTTCCAGCCCCTGCAAGGGCGCGGCGACCGAATAGAGCAGTACCATCGCCCGATACGGGTTCGGCACCTTCTTCAGCGTCGCCCCATAACCGACATCGTGCCGCAGCACCCCGCCGGTGAAGGTCCGCCCGATCAGATAGGGCGAAGGCGCATCTGTCGCGATCAGCACCTGGTTCACGCTGCCGCGCGCCGGCGGCTTCTTCGCCGTCAATTGCGCGCCGATACTGGCGACGGTCGCGGCCAGACTGGCGATCGCGCCGACCGTAGCAAATGTCGCTGCCGATACCCCCGCCACGACACCAGCGCCAACCGTGGCACCGGCAGCGCCCAGCAATCCAACCCCGGCACCGCCGACGACTATACCGGAACTGCCGATAATTCCGGCACCTGCGAGCGCACCGACGCCGGTCGCCACTAGCGCCACTGCGCCCGCAATGACGGCAACGGTACGTAACGTCTTGCTCACAGGCGCCATGCTCCGATCAGTTCGCGCACGATCAGCGGCTTGATCCCGCTCGGATCATCCGGGTGCCACCCAAACAGCTTGTCGCCACCAGAAACAACAATGCTGTCGAAGCCCCCAGCATCTTCCGGGTCGCCCGCTACTAGAGCCAGGTCACCAAGCAACATCGCTGCAGGCGCAATCCGGGGCAGCAGACTATCAAGCAATGCCGCCAGATCATCATACCCGGTCGCTTTCAGCGCCGATCGAGCGCTGATCGGCGAACGGATGTCAGGGATGGCCGGGGGACGATGTCCCATCTGCCGCATCTGGAACCGCGCAAAGTGAATGCAGGTCGATCGATTGCGCCAGTCGAACGCGCGCGCCCGGTACTTGCGCATCGTCTTCTCGGTCGCCACCTTCCGGCGCAGAAGATCAGACATAATCGTTGCGAAATCCAAACAGGGAATCCAGAGCAGCATTGCCGGTGCTGCGTGTGGAATAGGTCGTGCCGTAGCTCGCGCCCGGTTGTGCCTCGACGCCCCAGGCGACCGCCGTGCCAAGCCCCGTAGCGTTGTCCTCGCCGAGCTCGCCAGGATAGATCCGCTTGTGGAAGATCGGATTGAGGCTGTTGCCTTCGTTCCCGGCGAACAGGCGCTCGGCTGTCGACACGAAACTGATGTCCAGCTCGCGCTTGCCTTTGCCCACACGCAGCAACGCCGTGTCGATCTGACCATGAAACAGCAGGTCTGGCGCTTCGATTGGTACGTCCGTCTCGGCGTTCAGCTCCGCAATCCAGAAGCGGGTGACACTGCCCTGCATCCCCGGCGCAGAGATCTCGGCGGCCGATGCCGTGCTGTTGGGCAGGAACGTCAACTGAAACGCAGGCACTTCATCGCCTACGCCTTCGGTGAACGGCTCCATTGACCCGATGACGCCGAAGGTCGGATCGGCGGACAGGAATGTCTCCGTTCCGGCACCAACATTGGCGTTGACGAACCCACCATCACACAGACGGATCGTGCGTCCGTCGCGCAAGCTCATCTTCATTAGCCCGACCAGCTTTACCATGCTCATCAGCCGACTTCCTCGATCGAAAAGCCGATGCCGTCGATGATGCCGCCGACCTGCAAGTTCCAGCTTATTATGCCATCGACCAAGCCTTCGATCATCGGCATCACAAGATTGATCGTCGCGCCGTCAGCGAACGGGTAGCGCAGGTTTGGGCTGATTGGCAGCAGCACCGTGCCGCCCCCTGCAATCGTCGTGTCCCCCCGCACATTGTGCAGATAATGCCGCCCGTCGCTGCGCTGGATCGACAGCCACCAGCCTTCGCGGATCTGGAACCCTGGCGTACCCCCGCGAAGCGCAATGGCGTTGCCGCCCTGGCCACCGCCGTTGACGACAAGCGTGCCAGCCCCGGACTGATTGACCCGCTGCAGCGGATAAGCAATCCGCAGGCCTTCCGTCTTTGCCGCCAGTAGCCGTGCAATCGCCACCCGCCGTGCTTCCGCCGTCTGGGGAGCCAGTGTCATATCGACGCGAAAGCGATTGCCGTTGCGCCGAAGGTTCAACACTTCCGCGCCCGTGGCCGGGCGGATGATGCCGCCAAACTCGACTAGCGATGGCGATGCGCCGTTGGGGACGAGGCCTGCCGGAAGAGTAATCATCCGACCCTCCGCGTGCCGCGCCGTGCCATGGCCTTCTGTGCACCCGCGCTGCCCGCCTGCGCCGCCATCACTGACATCGGTGCCGCCACTTGCGCCGCGCGCCCATCAACGATCACGTCAAACAGGTCGCCCTTAACGACCTGCACCCGCAAGCCATTGTCGTTGACGCCGGGTCGACTGATATAGCGCCCCACAGATCCGGACCCGACATAGCCGCCAGACTTGAACCCGGCGAGGTTACCCGCGCGCAATGCTTCCAGCGCAGGCACGCCGATCCGCCGAACAGCATCGGCATCGAACACATATTCCTGCCCATGCACGACACCCGCGACATCGCCGACCCCAAGACTCCCAGTGTAGCCGCCTGAAGCATAGCCCTTGAAGGCGGGACTGTTGAGCTTGGTCGCAATTCCCGATCCGAACAGACCGACGCTCCCCAGCTGGGTGACGAGGTTGAGCACGCCACCCAGGATATCGAGGAAGCCGCCGCTGCGAATGCCGTTGGCCAAGCTAGACAGGGACTGGTTGATGTTGCTCGCCATCTCGGTGAAGCTTTGGCTGATTACCTTGGTCTTATCGTCGGTCTCGATTCCCAGGCCGTTCAGCATCTTCGTCCATTCAGCATCGACCTTCCATTGCGCGCTGGTGCTGAGTTCCAGCCCATCGTTCAAATCGAGTGTAAGCTGCTTCGCCGCCTCGCCGATGTTCAGAAGTTCCTTCTTCGACGCGATCAGCGGCGCGATGCGTGCCTGATAGGCATCGTTGGTCTCCTTCGCCTGCTGCGGAAAGCGCCTTTCGACATCATACTGTGCTTCCAACAGATCGGCAGAATAGCTGAAACCATCGTTACGCAGCGTCAGCAGTTCGATCTGCTGCCGGATTTCGTCATTGAACGCCTTCGTATCGGCGACCAGCTTAGCAGCGCTATTATCGGCCTTTGCACGCGACGATCCGCCGCCCTTCGACTTTCCGCCACTGCCCGCCAGAAAGTTAGGCACGTCATCATTAGCCGCGAGCGGGGGCAAGGTAACCTTCGGAACGCGCGAAGCCGCCACAGCCTTGTTAAGCAGATCTGTCTGACGTCGAACTTCGGCTGTCGCGGATGCCAGCGTGGCACCGCTGCGATTGGCATTGGACCGACGCAGACCGACAAGTTGGGAGGGCGCTTGCGCACGCTGTATGGCACGAAGCTCGGTGAGGGAATCCTGAAGCTGCTTTTTGCGGAAGCCGATATCCATCCCGGCATCGGCGTAAGCGTTCGCAGCGGCATCGCCGCCCGCATATCCCCCAACGGCCCCGACGCCTGCGCCGACCAGGCCATAACGCGAGCCTGCTGCAGCACCTGCAAGGGCAGCAGCAAAGCGCGGATATTGCGCCACGAACTGAACAGCCCTGCCAGTCAGCAGTTCCACGCCGTTCGCCAGCTTAATGATCGCATCGGCATTGTTCGCGACAGCCGCAGATATCTGCGTTTCCAGCACGAACTTCATTTTGCTGATCTTGTCGGCGGCTTCGTCGGCCTTGGCGGCCATTTCCTCGGTGACAATGCCGTAGCTGCTCAGTTCGGCGGCCTGCGCCTTTATGGCGTTGCTGCCCCCCGACAACAGCGTGTCGAGCTTCTGTCCCGCGCGACCGAACAGAGCCACCTCGATAGCGGCCCGCTTTGCAGGGTCGGGAATACGCGCGATCGCATCGGCCACGTCGGGCAGGATGTCACTGGTGGTGCGCAAGGCACCGTCCGCGCTCCGGATACTGACGCCCAGGGCGCTGAACACTTCGGCACTGGACGCACTGCCAAGTTGCGCCTTGCCAAGCGTCTGGGTGAACTTGCCCAGCCCCTTTTCCATTTCCTCTTGGGAAACGCCCACCTGTGTTGCGGCATAGCGATAAACCTGCAGATCTTCGACCGTGACACCGATCTGTTGCGACACCTCTCCGAGACCCGACGCATAGTCTAACGCAGACTGCGCAACGCGAAGGCCCTCCACCGCCACATAGGATGCGGCCAGCGCCTTGATGCCGTTGCTGGTAAAGGATGCTGCCTGTTCGATCTTCTGCAGCGACCGCTGCATGACCGCCGACTGGCTGTTGAGATTTTGCGCGGCCTTGGTGATGTTCGCGTTGAAGCTGGCCGTCTGGGCAATCAGGTCAACGACAAGGCTTCCGACTTGTGCCATGCTAACTGCCTTTATCAATGGGGGAAAATTATGACTGCGATTCTGGATGCCGTGGCAACGATTGGTGCGTTGGTTGGCTTACTTCTGGTATTGAGCGGCTTCGGGATGGAAATGTCCGCGCCGCAGCAGGCGGCATCTGCTGCCATGGGCGTTGGCATCGCGGCCATTCCCTATTTCATTGCGTCGCTTAATCACCGTCAGGTGCTACTGAAGGAAATCAAGAACCTGGTTGCCAATCAGCGGTGAGACCGGGCGGCCGCCCGATCTAGCACGGCATCCCACGCATCCTCGTCGCAATCCGGGTCATCGAACCTGTCCTCTTTGAAAAGCAGGAAGCTTTCAAATTCGACAGAGCCTGTGACGTGCGGGGCCTGCGAGGCGGCAGCGATGACAGCCGCACGAAGATCTGCACGCGGATCCCCAAACGGTTCGATGGCAGCATAGGCCTGCCATTCGGCATATTCGGCATAACTGAGCCGACGGCCCAGTTCCGCTACGGTACAATGTAAAGCGAGCGCGAGCCGGAAACGAAACCGCCGGTCCGCGCTCGCCTTTAGTTTTTTGCCAGTTGCTCGACGGCGTCACCGCCCATGTTATTCACTTTGGTGACCTGCCGCGAAAGTTTGTTGAAGGCACCCGCGCGTAGCTTCCGCAGCTTCGCCACGTCCTTCACGTCGAACAGGCGTTCGCCATTGCCATCGACGATTGCCATCGTCAGCATGTGAATGCCGCTGTTTTTGTCGATGTCGGCAAGCTGGTCGACCTCGTCAATTGACAACGTCCGAATAAAAGCGCCGTCGACACCGTCCAGGGGAACTAGCGGCGCCTCATCGGTCATCGCCAGTATGGCGGCCTTCGGATTAAGCGACACGAGTTATCGACCCGGAAATGCGCAACGATGCCGAGGAGGGCACCACGCCGTCGACCTCCATACCGATATCCGTCATCTTCAAGACTACAGCCTTGAAATAACGAATTTTCGCATCGGAGCGGGTGATTTTGAACCAGCGAAGCTCCTGAGCATCGCGGGCAGCAAACAATTCGGTGTGACCGGCGTCTGCGGTCACCGCATTCATGCTGATCGCCACCTTGCCGTTGTCGTTGAGCCCCATCAGGAACTCCTTGTCGGTCGAATCCAGATCGGTCGTGTCGATCTCGGAGGCCTCCCCATCAGGCTCGCCGATCGACTTCACCTTGCCGATCTTTACGAACGTCGCGGTCGCATAGGCTTCGGCATCCGCATTCTCTTCGGAAATGTGGATGGTCGAACCCTGGCTCTTGATTGCCATGGCTTATGTCCTTTCTTGCCAGATGAAATAGTCGCTGGGCACACCCCAGTGTCGCGTTTCCTCGTCGAGGGTTGCACCCTGTTGAGTGATGAATGTGGCAATGCCAATGTCGTCTTCAGGCGCAATGCAATCGCGGATCGCCTTCGCCAGCTCCAGCGCCGCAAGTGCAGTCTCGGCCCAGGACGTCACTTGCAGGCGCACCTGGTCGAGTGATCCGCCACCGGTCAAATCGCCTGTCCCGGTCGTCGATACCCGCTGGTACGACGCATTGGGCAGCGCCTTTCCAGTCGTTCCAGCCGCAGGGAAAATCCGGTCTTCGGCCAGCCCATTAAAGCCGGTATCGGCTTCCAAGGCCGACACCAGCATAACCTCTGCGAAAGCCATCAGCGTATCCGCTTGCCAGTAACAAAACTCGTCTTACCGCTCGCCAGCTTGCTCGCTTCACGCTCAACGCCACGACCCATGAATTCGCCGATTTTTGCGATGGCTTCCACGGCCTTCTCATCGAGGGCGGGGCGCAGCCACGGCTCGGCAGGGATATTCTTCGTGCCGAACTCTGTGAAATGCGCGTAACGAGACGGCGTCGCCTTAGTGGCCTTCTTGTGGCCCTTTCGTACGATCATGGCGGTGACCCGAGCCACGCCGACCGCGACCACGGCGGACCCCTGCCTGCTGCGGCGGCGCGCGCGACTAGTAATGTTCTTTTCGAGCAGCCCGCTGTCGATCGACGGATTGGCGCGGACGTTGGCCCGAGCCTGCTTTGCGATGATGCGTGCGCCCGCGCGCAGGCCGTTCACAGTGACGTTCTTGGCGACCCGGTCTGGCATCTGCTTTAGTAGCGCTTCGAGCTCTTTTGCCCCACGGACGGTCGTGGCCATCAGTCTTCCTCTTTGATCAGCGAACCATCCATGATGACAGTCTCGCCATTCACGCGGAACGCCACCGTCACCAATATGTCGGAATGTTCTTCCTGCTCGATCGTGACAGCTGCCTGCTCCGGCAACATCACGCCATGTTCGTCACAGAGCACGAGTGCGCGCCCACCGCGTACATTCGCCCCTTCGACAGTACGCACGACCAGTTTCATGGCTTGACCCCCGGTAACGACTGACAATGCAGCCACATTTCCCCGGAACGGTAAGTTCCGGTCACATCGACGATTTCATAATTGGTGCCCAACCAACGGACACGATGGGCAGTAGTAATGTCGCCCTCGTAGCGGATCTTAAAAACGGCTTTTTTTTGCGATGTGACTTGCCCGCCCTGCAGAAACTCGCGGCCTAGCCCTTCAACTGCCTTTGCCCAAGTCGTGCGAATATCCACCCAATCGGCGACACCTTCGTTAAGCAGATTTTCTGTGATTGTGGCCGCCACGATCGTCACGCGTTGGTCAAGTTCGCCAGAATGGATCATCCTCAGACCCCGATGAGCCTAAAGGAATGGCATAGCATCTCAACTGCAGTTGGTGCTTCGCCCTTCGCCTCACGCTCATTAAACCACGTCGAGATCAGCAGCAGCATTGCCTGCTTGAGCGACTGCGGCACCGCTTCAGGCGTCGGGTAGCCTGCCACAACAGTCACGCTGACAGCGTCGGCATCAGGTGCGATCGACGGCCATGAAGTTCCGATCGCGGGTAGAACTTGTGCCCAGCGCGCGCTGCGGGCAAGCCGAGCGTCGGTTATAGTTTGTGAAGCGCCGGTGTAATCGCGATAGAGCACCGCGACTTCAGCATCTGATGCAATTGGCCATGCATACAGGCGCAGCCGACACGAAAAGCCGTTGAACACTTGGGTAATTTCGCGCTGAGTAAGTATCAGCGACGTAAATGCTTCGACCCATTCGCGCGCCGCAACGATCAATCCCGAGATCAGCTCGTCTTCAGTAGTATCCGAACCCAGGCGCAGATGGGCCTTGGCCTGTGCCAGCGTCAAAGGCTCTTGAGTTGTGGGTACGTCTGGAACCTCCGTCGGGACGCCGTCGACAATAACAATCATTGCTGCCTCACCGTCAGGACGCTGGTGCGCTCATATGTCTTGGGAGGAACACCGTTCGTCAGGATCCGGATCGTCACACCGACCGCCACGCCGGCGTTGTCGAACGCTGCGGCTTCCTGCTTGTCAGGATCCGTCAGGAACCAAAGCTGGATTTTCTTGCCGGCCACCACATCGATAACCGGCCGATATTGCGGCATCAGGTCTACGCTCAGCCCGAGTGTCGTGGCCGAGGCGGTCAGCCGGATGCGCTCGATCGACGCGATGCCCTCATTGTTAGCGAGGAGATCCGTAAAATCAAACGCATATGGCGCGTGGTCCGCTGGATCATAGGCCTGCTTCCAGACAACCGACCCACGCGGGATAAGATCGCTGACCAACGTCCCAAGCTGCACCTTCGGCACGATCGCCGTGCGTTCGACCGACGCGGTGATCGGCCCCGTCTGCGCTGGCGCATCGTCGGAAATCACCGTGAATTCAAAGTCTGTCTCATGCGGGCTGTTGTCATAGCCGGCCTGCACCTCGACCAGCGAGCCCGCGTAGGTTCCGGGTATCAGCGGCGCGCGGACCTCAAAATATCCGGTCACGGGGTCATCGATGTACCGGAAGAACAGTGCCGCCGGGCCAATCAGGGTTACCGCCATGGTGTCAGATCTTTCATCAGCTCGCGGGGCCAAAGGACGCAGCGACCATGACGGTTGCGCCGCTGCCGGCATCCTCGATCACGCTGTCGTGGGCAAACTGTACGCTGCTGTCCATTGAGGTGATGCCCCAGCTGCGCGTTGTGGAATTGAACGCGCCCCAGGTGACCAGCGGCACCCAGGCAGGCACATTCAACGTCGTGTCGAATATCTCCCACCTGAGCGGACCCAGCGAGCCAGACGCGGGCGTTGCACGCACCTGATAGCTGCCCGCAATCGACTTGCTCAGGATCAGCGTCGAGTGATGCTTGTTCCCGTTCGTTGGCGTTGCGTAATAGGCATTGAGGACCGCCTTACCCATGGCGGGAATATCGACGGTCATCGTGGCCTGCCCACCAACATCGGCGTTCGAGCCCAAAGCTGTCGAATAAGGCTCGTCCGACACCAAGCCCGTGATCGCGATCGCGTCCATGGCGAGCGCGCCATAGGTGCCGCTCATTGTAAACACGATGTTGGCATTGGCGTCCGCTGGCACCTTTGCGATGTAGAGGGCAGCAAAAGATACGTTGGAAGCGTTCGTTCTAAGAGCAGCCTTGGCGCGAACCAATCGCCGCGCCGCAAGGGCGCCGACCGTCATAGCGCCCGCCTCACGCCCTGGCGTCGTAGCGTTGGCCGTCAGCGGCACAATCACGTAGCGATCAGCAGATGGCGTGCCGATCGCCTGCGAAGCCGATGTGGTCGACGCTGAAGGCGACGGCTGCTCGAAGCGGCTTGCAAACGTCATAACCACCGGCGTGCCATCGCCGCTCACATCGTCATTAACCGGCCAGGAGAATGTCTTTGTGAAAGACTGCACCGGATTACTGTCGCGAATCGTCGCGCGCACCGTCACGGTTGCCGTGGGCACGCCGGCAACGATGGGCGTCAAGTCATAGCTGAAGCGCGTGCGGCTCGCGACCAGGCGGCATCCTTCCATTGCCCATTGGTTCATTGACACGTTGCTGCCGACGATCGCGAAGTCGATTATGCCGCCATGATTGTCGGTCACTGCTTCCATCAGGCCGATGCGGCCGCCGCCAGGGATGCTTTCGTTGATCGAAGCCAGTCCGGTGAAGATGATGTCTGTGATCGTGCCGGCGTTCCGTACGACGTCGCTCTCTTCGCGGACGACAGCATCAAAGCCGAGCTCGTCATATGGCGCAAAGGATCCACCCAGGGGGCGGCCCTTGGTGAAGACGCCTTTGACTTCGGGTCGGCTTGGCACTGAGGCAAAGGCATCAGCGACGCCGCCGAAAGGTATATTCACCCCTTCGCCGCCATTGGCCGACAATGCGATCGTCTGCCCCAGCGTCATCCCCGGCCTGGTCGTTGCGTAGGCTTCGAACACAATCTTTTCGAATACGCCTGCGCCTCCGGTCCAACCAAGGCGGTAGGAGCCGCTGACCGGATCGCTCGGCTCGATCGAAAGATAATCGTAGTCACAACGGATAATCTGCAGCGTGCTGTCAGAAGAAGCGGAGTTTGCCAGCACCGCAAAGTCGTAGTTGCCGGAACCCCCGCAGCGATAGAGGCCAATATTGCCGACATAGATCGGTGCGCCCCCGCCCGTGCTTTGCGCACCCTGTATGGTGTCGGCATGTGTGCCCGTGCCCTTAAACCAGTAGACCCGCCCGCCGACTGCCTCTTGGTTACCTGCAGGTAGATTGTGTCCGGCGTCGAGCGTGATCCGGAAGCTGGTGGGCTTTCCCGCCCCATCTGTCGCGAGGATGGCGTCGATAACGCCGCGCCAGTTGAAATCCTGATCTGTGCGGGACGCGCCGTTGAAAGTCGTGCCCGCGAGCGTCAGGCGATCGCCAACCACCGGGTTGTGCGTATCGGTCCATGTGCCGCCCACGTTCACCTGCTTCATCGGGAACGGGGCGGCGATCGAGACCGTTACCTTGCCGTTCCCGCCATCCTTCGTGACGTTGCCAGCGATCGCCTGCACCAGCTTGGGGCTGCTCGGATCGTTCGTGCGCAGATAGGGATCGTAGAAGTTGCCGTGCTGATTAATTCCCGTGCAATACGCGAACCAGTATTTCGGGCGCGGCTTGGCGATATCGGGCGTGCCGTTGGTAAGATAGGCATCTGCATCGACGGTGGGGGCGAAGTCGCCACGGATGTTGACGAACCGCCAATCTTCCGTGCCCCGCACCGCGCCGGCGGTGTATGTGAAGGGATAGCCCTTCGTATCGACGTTCTGAAGCCGACCGCGCCAACCGCCTTTCAGCTTGAAGAAGCGCCCGATGCTGCCACCGCTGTTAAGCGCGGTGCCGCCAAGGAAGAAGCTGCGATTGGGATCCGTAGGATGCTTGCCCCACAGGTCATATTGCAGATCATCGTCGAGCGTCTTGTCGTTATCGACATAGGTCATCGGCGTCAGCAGGGGGTCACCCTGCCAATCCAGCGACACATTCGGCTCGACCGCGCCTTGCAAAGGCGGAGACTTGGTAATCCAGAAGATCTTCTGCGGAGCCGTTGAGAAAGACTCAGGGATGACCCCGCCGTTGAACTTGGCAAAGAACTGGGGAAGCAGTTGCCCCAGCGGGCCAATCTCTGGACCGCCGACGATCGCGGCGGACATGCCGGTGACATCTGCCACACGGGTTCCGATAGCGCTCGACGCTATGAACGTCGTGGCGCTGATCTGGAGATTGACAAGGGCGGGCATATTTACTTCGCCACGTAACCGAGGCCGACCGACTTGGCCGGCACATAGTCAGCCTTGCGCCCCACGGTGACGTGCCCGACGATCGAGGGCAGCCCAGTGAAACTGACCCGCGTCTTGTTTAGCGTCGAGCGGCATTTGGTTGAATTATCCGCAGGCGGATAGACGGCGATCTCGGGCCCACGCTCCACTCGTTGCTGGACATAGACGTCGGTAAGCGTCGTCGGCACGTCATAGGAGCATGTGAAATACATCAGAAAGCCGCCGTTGCCGCCATTGGCGCCCTTCGTCCAAACCTGCTTGCCGGTGCTCACAAGGTTGATGCGGGAGAAGCGCACCTCGCCGATCGGGCCCTTCAGCGCAGTGAATTGTAGGCCCTGATACGCGCTGTATGCCGTCATGTTGTCGATCAGCAGGCGCTTGGCGCCACCCCATGGCTGCACCACATCGGCGTGCCAGGTGCGCAGGAAGCCATGCACGCCGACGATGCGTACGTTCTGGATCTGCACGGTCGCAAGCGGCGCGGCGATGACGATGCCGTCCGCTTCTGCGTCCGACACGTCAATCCGCAGACCCTCGATATGAACCGTGCCGGTCGCATCCTTGATGTAAAGTGCGCGCCGGGTTTCGTCGCCCTTGGGAACAGACAGCAGGCCGCCAATGATTGTGACGTTGTGACCGCCAAGGATCTGCGTCGATCCGCGCTTCTTCACCTTGGGAAGCTGGATGATGTAGTCTTTGCGCGGGTCCAGCTTGGTCACGGTGGGACCGGTGCCCAAGGCGATCATGGTCGGAGCCTTCAGCATGGGCGCTGGGTAAAGCAACTGCGCGCTGGCTACAGACGGCATCAGCAAGGCGAGCGTGGCAAGGAGGCATTTCATGGGCGTTCCTTTGAGTTTAGAGCCGAGACAAACCCGCTCGAACGGCGGACGCGGCGCGACGAGCGATTAAGGAATGGCCAGCATCCGAAGGGTGCACCCGGTCATCTGAAACGGCATATTCGCTTGTACCACGCGCGGTGAAATACGCTGCTGCCGTTGCTGTCGCAGTGACCGCCCCGCTCCATGAAACTGCCGTAGACCCGCTAGTCAACGTGGCAGAACGGGTCGATCCGTCCGAAAACACAATGGTATAGGATGCCGTAGTACCCTGGAAAGATCGAGCGAGGGTGCCATTGGTTGCACCGGATAGCGCTCCGGAAAAGATAAGTTGCGCCGCGTTTCCAGAAAACCAGGACGTTCGGCCGTCGCTGTTATTGCCAGCAGGCACAGGACTGACCGGAATGTAAAAGCTGTTTTTATCACCCCAAGCCAGATATTTCGCTGCAAGAGCGGATTCCATGTCGCGAGTGCGCTGATCCGGACCACGAGTACCGGAAAAAGGACCATAGACCATTATCAAAGCGTTGGGGAAGGCCGCACGAGCCAGCTTCCAGTCGTAAAATGCTTCGTCAGCTATTTCATTAGGCGTATAGTCTATCCCGCCTATAGTGCTGTAATCGTTATATCCCCCGGCGAACATTATCCCATCAACATCAGAAGCGGTTAGGTCGCTATTTATCGATAGCCAGCGGGGTATCTGATTGCGAATGCGCGAGCGGCCAAGTCCAGTTGCCGGATTGAGATAGCCGGTTCCGCCAACCGCGACTTGCCGGACATCGGACCAGCCCATTAGGCGTCCAAGGATTTGCGTCCATGCAAGCACACCTGGTGACGTTGCGCCCTGACCCTCAGAATAACTGTCCCCTGTCGCCAGCACCACAATGCGGTCTGCGTCAGGCTCCGGGCGCCATATGAGGCTGTTTGCTACGACGCTAACGCCTCGGAACGCATTGGTGTCGGAGGCTTCAATTGTAATTGTGCGGGGTGCCTTAACCCCAGAAAAATCGAGTACGATATACGCAATGAAGTCCAACCCGGGCGTCAGCGCCTTGGTGACGTACCGGCCATCCACTGACACACGAAAGCGCGAACCAACAGAGGTACCAAGACGGATTTCAACTTTTTCGCTATCTGTTCCAAATGCGGCCTTCCATCCCCAAGCGCTCGCATCCGTTGGGAGAGGAGCAATGCTTCCAATATTCCCGTTGGTTGCGGGCGCGACGGACGAAACCGGAAAGTAGATGCCGCTCCCGCTATTGTTGGCAGTCGGCTTTCCACCTGCGAACCGAAAAAGAGGTATGTTTGCCGAAGCAAGATAGGACATCTGAAGAGAGGAATCGGTCGCAGCATTGACCGTCATCGTCACTCCGGTTGCAACAGGCGCATCTTCCGGATTGAACGCGGCTGCGCGGGCAGCGGCACGCTGCAACTTGCTTAATCGTGCGAACCACGACGACGCCAAAGCGGCCCTAAGACCTCCAGCTTCCAGTTGAGCTTGCGTTGGCGGAGCCAGCGCCAAGCCGCGCGCGACGGTGTCGACCTGCGCTTGGGCGACCGTAGTGCTGACCAATCCGATGATTAGAAGGGCGTTAGTTAGTGCCCGCTGGAAAGTGCGATAGTAACTCATTCGCTGGCCCTCAATTGATGGAGCTAAAAAAGAATGCGGATGTTTGAGCCCGGAATGCACGCAAACAGAACGCTACGGTGTCATTCCTGCTCATTGGCTAAGACCATGCGTAACATTGCCGCTGGTATAATCCGTACAGTTCCAGCGATACGCCACTCCGGCCTCGGATTCAGTCATCGTGAAACTTTCCGGGATCGACTCACGCATTGTGTCAGTGATCACTACGAACCAGGTGGGCGACCATGGGAACTTTCGTTCCAGGCGGACACTGGCGACAGCGCCTGCCATTGCACAAGTTGCGTTGAAAGCGCGACCTGCCTCAGGGTAAAAGGCTTCTCCAACTCCTGCTGCCGTGAAGTTGCCTGTAACGGCAACGAGTTTTCCAGTGACTGGAGATAGTGCCATTTCAGGCGGCCCCGCCGGCAACCTGCGCCTTGCGGGCAGGCTTTACTGCACCGCGATTAAGGTGGACGCCCAGCTCATCTGCCGAAGCCGCTCCAAATGTGTGCTGCACAGCAGGCTTCCGCTCTACGGGCTTCTCGCCTTCTTTGGACAAGGCGCCCGCAGCCAGCAATGGTGCGGCCTCGATCTCCGTCATTTCACGGGTGTCGCCACGCTCATAGCTCTTGGCTCCGTCCTGCATGGCGCGGTTCACAGTAAATTTCTGCTTGTCGGACATTCGTCTCACTCCACTGAGTGGGGCGACCAACAGGCCGCCCCATCATTGCGATCAGGCGTTGGCGAACGCGCCGTCGACAAAGGCTTCCGGGCGGTACACGGTCAGAGCGAGCCGCTCTTCGGCCAGGATCGTGACCATGTTTCTGCGGAAGTTGTCACCGTCTTCGGTCGAGACGAGCACGCCCGACTGCTCACGGTCGAAGAGCTGCGCGCCCATCTTCCATGCGCCAACCGTGAACTCCCCAACGGTCTGCGCCATCGACGGCACAACTGGGAGGCCCCAGAGCGTGGGAGCGATGGTGCCCTGCGGATTGCCGATCAGATAGCGGCCTTCGCCGTCCTTCATCATTTCGATGATGGCCCAATCGATGGGGTGCAGCACCTGACCATCTGCTGGGTAAAGCGCCAGGGCGACCTGAAGCTGAGCGATACGCAGCTTGTCTATCATCGACGGAGCAGCAAACCCGGTCAATCCAGCGGGGACCGCATAATCGGACCCCTGTGGCTTGATCCCCGCCAAATTCTGGCCCGTGCCATCGCCCTTCAGCAACTGCACGTCTTCCACGAACGCAAGGCCATAGCGCAGACGATTGTCGATCATGGAACGGAGGCCAGGAGCATCCGCCAGGATTTCCGCAGACGCCAGGAACCAGTGCGCGATCTTGCGAACCGGGGCGTTCTTCAGGTCCAGCTTGAGGGTCGATTCAGGCTTGAGCGTACCTTCCGCGACCATACCGGCATTATTGGTGAAGCCGGTTTCCTGCACATATTCGATCGAACTGGACGAAGTCTGACCGGGAGCGATCAAGTTGCGGATCGTCATCTGCCGATCTGGCAGCATCATCATGGGCGACTGAATGCGATCGGGCCGCACCAGATCGCCAGCGGAGCCGTTGGCATCAGTGGTAAGGCTGGTGATGGCCTTAACTTCGATGCCGACGTTCTGACCCTGTCGCGCGCCGCTCGCAAAGGCATTCTTGTATTCATCGCTTTCGACATACTGCTCGCCGATTGTAGGCTGGCGCTCCTGACCGCCGCCGCCAGGACGTGCCGCCTTCTGCTCCAGTTCTTCCACCAGAGACTTCAATTCGTTCATGCCCGTGAGAGCCTGGTCAGCGATCTCCTTTGCCTTTTCGGACATAGGAATGCCACGCTGCGCTTCAGTGAGGGCGCGCTCGGCGATATTCTTGACCTCGTCGTGCTTGGCCTCGAAGGCGGCCTTCACTTCGATTGCCAATTCGGTCGCAGTCTTACCTCCGGTGGGATGGCCATTTGCATCGCGCAGGAAGCGGCCAAGTCGGCGTTCGTTTGCGGTGAGGCCACCCATCGCGGCAGCCATCGCGAGCACGCCACCAGGCGCGCCCAAAAGAGCGAATTTCTTCATTTCGTATTCCTTGAGTTGGGGTGAGTTTAGGCGCGGATCTGCGCGCCGAGGGCCGACCAGAAGTCGGCGTCGGGTTCGCTGCCGGGCTCACCCCGGAGCAGCTGAGACAGGCCTTTACCCGCGATTGCAGCGGCCTGTGTTTTCGAGAATCCCATTGCCTCTCGCAGGGCATTCTCAAATTCTGGCAGGCTCGGCAGACCGCCGGAGCCCACAATGTCCTTGACGCTCAAGACGCGCGTCCGATCGTTCATTGGGATCGTAACGAGTGAAATTTCATGCAGCGATGCTTCGATCAACTGCCGCGTTTTGCCTTCAAGTCGCTGCTTCAGCGTCTTGAAGCCCATCGACAAACCTCCGATGGCGCCGTCTTTTGTCAGACCGTACGCCTCCTTGCCGGTGGGCGACGACATGGCAAACCGACCCTTGACGAGAAGTCCGTCCGAAGTCTCCTGCCAGTGGTTCCATACGCCAGCTGGCCGCTTCTGGTCGTGGTACAGGAGCATCGGCAGCGACTTCCTGCCCGCCAGCGAGGCGCTGATTGCGCCGGGCATAACCTGATCACCGCCATGATCGACATTGCCGTATCCGACAGCAAGGCCCTCGATCGTGCCGTCATCACCAATCGCTTTGGTGTTCAGCTCAAAATCAAGCTCATTCATGGGAGGGTGCCTCGGACAGAACAGAATGAACTGTGCCGTCATCTTGGTGATCGGACAGGAAAGCGGGACGTGGGACACCAGCCTGTGTCTCGCCAGCAAGAATTTCCTCGGGCGTCATCAATTGCGTGCCGGCCACCTGAAGTTGCGACCTATGCGCTGCAAGTCTTGGGTCTTCTGTCATTTTTCCACCTTCTGAGGGCCGTCAATAGCCTGGCTGAGTGGCACGTCCTGCATTTGCGCGAACATCACGTCGCCGCCCGCTACAGGCGGCAACCCTTCAAGCGCTCGAATTTCGTTCTTGGTCATGAATTGCTTCATGATGTGGTAGTATCGAGCACGGCCCTCGCTATCCGCACGCAGGAACGCCTCCACGTTAAACTCGATAGACACACCGGCCTGCCGGTCGGCGCGGCTTAGGAGCTGCTTTTCGAGCGCCCCTTCGATCCGCTTCAGCCGCTTGCGCATCTTGAATTTCAGAAGGGACAAGGTCTGATCGACGATGCTGCTACCAAGCTGCGTGTTTCCGGATGTGTGACCCACTAAATGCGGATCCACTTCGAACACACGGCAGATTTCCTCAACGCTGAATTGCCGACTTTCCAGCATTTGGGCATCATCAGGGCTGAGTGCTAACTGCTCCCACTTTACGCCGTTATCCAGCAACATTGGTCGGCCTGCATTTGCTGCTCCGACATATTTTTCCTGAAGCAGCTGTTCGGCAAGCTTCCTCTGATCAGGAGTAAGGGTTTTTTCAGTCGACAGCACGCCAGACGGCCGCGCGCCATTAGAGAATATGGATCTAGCCGCACCATCCGTAGAAACGGCTGACCTGAAAGAGTTGCGACACACCTGAAGCGGCGAAAGGCCGCCCAGTGGGCCGCCGCCGAAACCGCGGATATGAAGCACCTTCTCTTGCTTAGAAACAGTGAGCGTGCCGTCAATCGTCCAGCGATATTCAAGCTCTCCCGTGCCGAGGCGCCGGACAGTCACAATGTCAGGACGGATCGGCGTCAACGACACGATAAATCCATCTGCACGCTTTGCGATCTCGGCATACGCATTGCCGTACAACTCAAGGCACGCGGACATATATTCCCAAAAATCATATGCCGACTGGTCATAATTGGGGCTGTCGTGCAGCAGCCAGAACAAGGGATGCTTACGATCTTCGACTGCAATCCCGAGCGGCCCCTTGCGGTACACAGATATGGGCAGGCCTGCGATATTGCCCGCCCAGAAGTTTACGCAGGCCCACGTCGCTGACAAACCTAGGGCGGAACTTTCCGTCGCTGCTTGGCCGTCGGCATGCCGCTCGGTTGTAATCTGATTGGATCGGAAGTTGTCACCATCCTGACCGCCAACGGGTATTCCTACCCACGACAGCATCGTGTTCCACCAGTTCACGCGGCGAGACCCGCCAGCCATTCATCCACGCTGATGCTCACTGGCTCACCGGCCAATGCTGCAGCAAGTGCGTTGATGTCGGCTACCACCACGTCGATACGCTCCGTTGATTTATCTTTAGCCGGCTTGATGTTGCCGGCAGCGTCCGTCGCAACGGCAACATTGGCGGCGCACCAGTGCGCTACCGGGTGACCGCCATGGTCCACACGCTGTGCCAACACGATGCGTTCCAGTTCTTTCGTGGGCGCTGACATCGACAAGAACCCTTGCCCCATCAGCAATGCATTCAAGCCTTCGTCGCGCAGTTGCATGACGATTTGCGCCGCCAAGAACCGGTCGCAGGCCAATGCCTCAATATTGAACCGCTCGGCATCCCGGTACAGGGACGCCTTGATGAATTCGTAATCGATCATGTTGCCCGGCGTCGCGATCAACGCGCCGGTGCGAACCCACTGATCATACGGCGCGCGATCCTGACGGACTCGCGCCTCAATATTGTCTTCTGGCACGAACGCGCGCGTTAATTTAGTCCAGGTCCCATCAGGCTCTTCTGGCGGAAACCAGAGGCAATAGGCCGACAGATCGCGCGTTGTCGAAAGGTCCATTCCGCCAAAGCACCTGCGGCCGACCAAAGCGTCTTCGAACGCTGGATTTTTCCACCTGTTGCTGACTGGACCCCAAAGATCCATGGGCAGGAACCGGGTCGCCTGCTCGGTCCACAGATTGAGATGATAGCGCTTGAAGTCGTTTTCCAGCCTGGGCGACGATTGCGCTTTGCGACATTCGGCTTCCAGATATTCAGGCTTTACCGAAATGCCGTAGTTTGGATTAGCCTTTTTCCACGTCTCCGGATCGGTCCAGTCGTCTGTTGGCGCGGCCGCATAAATTACGATTAGCGCTTCTGGATCTTCGATCTCTCCTGAACGAACACGTTCGCAATACTGCCACAGCTCCCATCCATAGCCGGTACGTGTGCCTGCTGTTGAAATCAGAAACTCGATCGCCTGCTGCCGTGCCGCAGTACCCTGGTGCACGAACGTATACAGATCGCCATCGGGCCACTCATGGACCTCATCACCGATGATCCCGCTGGGATTTAGGCCGTGTTTCCCTTTCGCAGCGCCCGTCAGCGGCTTGAACGACCCATTAAGTGCAGGGCAATAAATGGCTGTTTTAAGCAGTTCCAGGTGCTGGCTTAACTCAGTCGAATACGCAGCCATCATACCGGCTATGCCGAATACGATGCTGGCCTGATCCTTGTCCTTCGCGATTGCATAGACTTCGCCGCCCAATTCGCCGTCACCCATAAGGGCAAGATGAGCGACGCCAGCTGCCAGCTCCGTTTTACCGTTCTTGCGCGGGATCCACACTATGCAGCGACGATACCGGCGTGTTCCGTCCGCCCGCTTCCACCCGAAAAATGGGCGGATTATGTCGTCAGCCTCCCATGGTTCCAGAATGAACGGGCGACCAGCCCATTCTCCTTTCGTAAATCTCAGGTAACGACTGAAGAATCCAACTGCTGCTTCTGCGGCGCGCTCATCATACCAAAACTCACCACATTCTGACCGCCGAACGGCAGCCGATGAGGCGGCTTCCATATCAGTTCAGCAGACCAACTGGCGATCGAGGCACATCAGGCATAGGCAGTGCAGGTTCTTCCGAACTTGCAGGCTTTTCGTCCATGCCGGGCAAGCGCCCTTGGCCGAGATTTCCGAGCAGTTGCTGGAACATTCGCTGCCGGGCAGATGGGTTCATGCCCAGCACTTCACCCTGATCCTTGATGACCTGATAGGCCTCTTTGCGCTGGCGAACCGCCGGATGCGGACGCTTCAGGATCTGTGCGACCCCTTCGCCAGGGGCATTCATGTAGGACGAAGCCGCGTACCAAGCGCCTTCCCGGTCGATTGTGTCTGTGCAATCGACATACTCCGCGACGGCGCGGCAATAAATGCCCAGCGCGATCTCGTCGAGCGACTTCACCAGATTGAGCCGCGCCAGCTCGGGGTGCGCAAAATTCCAGATGCGCTCGGCTAGGCCCGAAAGCCGCTCGGCATTTCCACGGCCTTTTTTACCGCGAGCAATGCGCGTCCGAGTATCAATCCATTGCGGAAGGCCACCCGTCGAAGCTTGCGGCTGCACGATTTGCCCATCTTCCGATGGCGCGCCCTTTGCGACAGGACGACGACCGGGGTTACCCTTGGCCTCGATCACCGATGCTGGCTGCTTGCGCCGACCCATTCTAACCACCTGACAATAAAAAAGTTTTCAGAAATATCGCGCCCGCTTTTTTTGCACGACCCAGCGGTCTACAGGCGGCGACCTTCCTGACTTTCAGATACCCCCCCCTCACTGTAGGTCTCACGACCGAGGCGCCGGGCGAGGGCGTCGATCGCTGCCAACCCCTTGCGTTCAACCGCCTGCTTCATGCCGCTATGGCAGGTGTCGCATGAACTGACCCACCACTTGGAAAGCCAGAACACTCCGGCATAGAGCCGATGCGGATACAGGTGATCGGTCAACGTTGACGCGCTGACCCGTCCTTCCAATTGACAGTATTCACACAACGGATGCTCGCGGCGATACGATGCCGAAGCTTTACTCCACCGCCGATCATAACCCCGCGCCGCCGCCGTTCCCCGTCGTGCATCATTCTCACGCTCTACGACCGGACGCGGCTTCCAGCCTTGCGCCCTAAGCATCGGTGGCATCGACGGCATCGCGTAACACCTTCGACCAGGACCAAAACGCCAGCGCCCCACCACGGCAAGGGACCGGGGCAGGGCGCTGCAGGCTATGAGAGGGGATGCCTTGGATGATCGTCACACGTTCACCCCAAGCGTAGAGATCTATAGGCGAATATGGCCCTCAATGTGGACACCCATTATTTTCGAACATTCAACTAAAGCGTTTGACGAGCCCCACCCGACGGATTTCCGCCATTTGCGCGGACACATACCTTCACCATCGCCCGACTATAACGCTTGCGCAGGCCGTGTGCACCGCGCTTCAGGCCCATCGCCTTGAGCAGGCGCAGCCACGGCACCTGCTTTTCGCCCCGCGCCAGCGCCGTGATGGCAAGGCCGACCAACTTGCGGTCCGCCGCCTTCACCACGGACAACCAGTCGAACGCCTCTTCCATCTCAGCGATATCGGCACGCGTCAAAGCAGCAGGCCGCAACGGCACCTGTGCCACGTCATTACCCGGATGATCGCCGAAGTGTTCATGCCGCCACACATCCGGCCACATCGCCTTGACCCGCTGCCATCCCGCTTCTCGGTCCGGCAACCGCCAGGCACAGAGCATCGCTTCGACCAATCGC
>TARA_R110000868_G_scaffold80384_2_pt1 | contig 29605 bp, 33 predicted proteins | sample TARA_R110000868 | Tara Oceans TARA_R110000868 (sample SAMEA4397489) | marine metagenome | biome: Polar Biome; feature: [SRF] surface water layer (ENVO:00010504); material: water (ENVO:00002006), including particulate matter (ENVO:01000060) such as... | depth 5 m | reverse complement strand
GCAGAAATTCAAAGAACTGAACGAAGCCTATGACGTGCTGAAAGACGATCAGTCACGATCGGCCTATGACCAATTCGGTCATGCCGCTTTTGAAGGCGGCGGGCCGCGCGGCGGTCAGGGACATCCGGGTTTCAGCGGCGATTTCGGCGCGTCTATGTCGGGCATTTTCGACGATCTGTTCGGCGAGTTCATGGGCGGACGAGGCGGACGGCGTTCGGACGGCGGGCGCTCGCGCGGGCAGGACCTGCGCTACAATATGGAAATCTCGCTGGAGGAAGCTTACGAGGGCAAGAAAGCGCAAGTGCGCGTGCCTTCATCCGTTGCCTGCGACACCTGCCACGGCTCGGGTGCAGAACCCGGTTCCAAACCCGTTACCTGTTCGACCTGCGCCGGCCACGGCAAGGTACGCGCCTCTCAGGGCTTCTTCACGGTCGAGCGCACCTGCCCGACCTGCCACGGGCGCGGCCAACTCATCGAGAAGCCTTGCAAGACCTGCCACGGCGCAGGCCACACGGAAAAAGAACGCACGCTGTCGGTCAATATCCCTGCAGGCGTTGAAGACGGCACACGCATCCGCCTGTCGGGCGAGGGCGACGCCGGTATGCATGGCGGACCTGCGGGCGATCTTTATATTTTCCTCTCCATGCGACCTCACGACATTTTCCAGCGCGATGGTGCCGACCTCTTTTGCCGCGTGCCGATCTCGATGACTGTCGCGGCCCTTGGCGGCGAGATTGAAGTGCCGACGCTCAACGGCAAACGCTTCAAACTCAAAATTCCAGAAGGCACGCAGACCGGCCGTCAGTTCCGATTGAAGGACAAAGGGATGCCGGTGCTGAATTCGCGTGAGACGGGTGATCTCTACATCCAAACGACCGTTGAAACCCCGATCAAGCTCAGCAAGAAGCAAAAAGAATTGCTGCGCGAGTTCGACGGCATTTCCGACCTCAATACCAATCCGGAAAGCTCCGGCTTCTTTGCCAAGGTCAAAGATTTCTGGGACGGATTTCAGTCGTAAGACGAGGCGCCGATCCCGCGTTTAACTGACAAGGCTCCGCACATGACGTGCGGGGCCTTTTTCACATCGGGGTTGCCCACTCGTCCGCCGACCTTTCTCAAAAGTAAACGATCACGCGCGACGCCGGTCGCCAGAATTTTATCGTTTGCCCGCCACATTGCCTCCGAACGTCACAGAAGGTGGACGCAGAACAGAGGCTCGCTATGAAATTCCTGAAGAAATGTATTTTGACGATGGCCGCCGTTGCCACGCTGACGCTCGGTGCGAGCGGTGCCACATTCGCCGACGATAATGTCAACGCGCGCATCGCCGCTCTTGAATCCGCACTGAAAGAATTGCGCGCCGAGGTGGTCGCCCGCGACGCCAAGATCGCCGCGATGGAAGTCAAAACCGCCGAGATCGATAAGATGCCGGTCTTCAGCGACACAAAACTCGAAATGGAAAGTCGCGACGGCAAATTCGCGATGGGCATTTCTGGCCGCATTCAGGCCGACGCCTATGCCATTGACGACGATGCCTCGACGGTTAACCCGATGGGCAATGGCATGGAATTCCGCCGTGTCCGTCTGGCGGTTGCCGGCAAGATGTTCGGCGACTGGAGATACAAGCTTGAAGCCGATTATGCCGGTAACGTCGTTTCGATTACCGACGCCTATATCGAAACCGATCTGGCCAAGGGGCTTACCTTCCGCGCCGGTCACTTCAAAGAATTCTATGGTCTTGAGAACCTGAGCTCGGACAATTACAGCACGTTTATGGAAGCCTCGCTCGCCAGCATCTATACGCCGTCACAGGTAATGGGCGTCGGCGCGACCTATACGGACGGCAAGCTCTTTGGCGTTCAGGGTGGCTTCTTCACGCCTGGCGTTGCTAACGGCGGCGTCGGCGAAAGCAGCGACTGGTCAACGACAGGCCGCGCCTATATTGCCCCCGAAATCGGTTCGGGCCTCGTGCATATCGGCCTCAACGGCTCTTATCGCGGCTTTGAATCCAGCGCGACGACAAAGTTTGAACAGCGTCCGGAAGCCCATGCCGCCGAAAAAGTGCTGCGCACCGGCAATATCTCAAGCCCCGTCAACGAGGTTCGTTTCGGTCCTGAACTGGCTGCTGTCTTCGGTCCTGTGAGCGTGCAAGGCGAATATAGCTGGTCGGAAATCACCCGCGCCAATGGTCTTGCCTCCGTCAGCACTGAGGGTGGTTACGCCGAAGCCTCATGGTTCGTCACAGGCGAAAGCCGCAACTACGGCGTCAAAAGCGGTACCTTCGGCCGCCCTAAGGCCACCAATGCGATCCAGTTGGCGGCCCGTTTCAGCCATCTTGATCTCGATGATCCGGCACTTACCGATGCCCGTCGCGGCACCGAAAACAACGTGACGCTGGGTGCTAATTACTATTTCAACCCCAATGTCCGCCTGATGCTCAATTACATACGCGCCGATGTCGATTACACCGCCGCTAAGGACGAAACCTACAACATCGTTCAGTCGCGTCTACAGCTCGACTGGTAAGTCTCTCCCGAACGTCCTTAAACTGACCCGCCTCTGGTACAGAGGCGGGTCTTTTTTTGTGCCCTTGCCCCTGCTATACCCCAAATCCAGATTGAAACGGGGGCTGTCCCCCGCAAAAGACCGGATGAGATCATGGGCGCAGATGTAAAGATCGCGGTGACGGGCGTCGGCGGTCGCATGGGCCGGACGCTGCTCAGCCTCATCGACGCCATGCCGGGCGCTGTAATTGCCGGTGGCATTGAGGCCAAGGGTTCGCCGCATCTAGGCACTGATCTTGGCATTCTCGGCGGCCTCGGCACGCCGTTAAAGCTCTATGCGAGCGACGATGCTCTGTCAGTGATCAAGGACGCCGATGCGCTGATCGATTTTTCTGTGCCTGCGGCCACGGTCGCTTTTGCGGGGCTTGCGGCACAGGCGCGCATTGTCCATGTGATCGGCACGACCGGATTGAGCGACGACAATAATGCGCGCGTCGAAGCGGCAGCCCGTCACGCCACGATCATCCGGTCCGGCAATATGAGCCTCGGCGTCAATCTCATCGCGAGCCTTGTGCGCCAAGCCGCGCGCGCGCTCGACCCGAGCTGGGACATTGAGATCGTTGAAATGCATCATCGCCACAAGGTCGACGCGCCATCGGGCACCGCGCTTCTTCTGGGTGAAGCGGCCGCCAAGGGACGCGGCATCGCGCTCAACGAAAACTCTGAACGTGGTCGCGACGGACAGACCGGCGCGCGCGCCGAGGGTGCTATCGGCTTTGCGAGCCTGCGCGGCGGCAGCGTCATCGGCGATCATCAAGTGATGTTTGCCGGACCGTCCGAACGCATTACCATCGGCCACATTGCCGAAGACCGCGCGATCTTTGCGCGCGGCGCGCTCAAGGCGGCACTCTGGGGGCAGGGCAAAGGACCCGGCCTTTTCAACATGGCTGATGTGCTCGGTCTCGACTGAAACTTCTGCTGATTTATTTTCTAAACGATAAAGGATTACGCGCGTGTCAAATCTGCTGGTTCTCGTCCGTCATGGTCAAAGCGAATGGAACGAGAAAAACCTGTTCACGGGCTGGCGCGATCCGGCGCTGACGCAACAGGGGATTGCCGAAGGACGCGAGGCGGGTCAGGCGTTGAAGGCTGCTGGCTATCAATTCGATGTTTCCTATACATCGGTGCTGACACGCGCGCAGGAAACAAACCGTTTGGTGCTTGAAGAGCTCGGCCAGTCCGACCTTCCGGTTGTCCGTGATCAGGCGCTCAACGAACGCGACTACGGCGATCTGTCCGGTCTCAACAAAGATGACGCACGCGCCAAATGGGGCGAGGAACAGGTTCATATCTGGCGCCGCTCTTATGACATTCCGCCGCCCGGCGGCGAGAGCCTCAAGATGACGGCAGAGCGCGTGCTTCCTTATTTCAACGCAGAGATCATGCCGCGCGTACTCAAAGGCGAACGCGTGCTGATTGCAGCACATGGCAATTCATTGCGTGCGCTGGTGATGGTGCTCGACAAACTGTCCGAGGCCGAAATTCTGAATGTAAATATCGCGACCGGGGCACCCATCGTTTACAAGCTCGACGATAAGGGCAATGTGCTCTCGAAAGAAAAACTGATCGAGCGTGAAGCGCATTAAAGCGCGAAGGGCGTCCAACTCATGCTGAAGCCCGCACCCCGTCCGACGCCACAGATGAAGAAGCCCGAAATCGAGGCGTTCTTCGAGCGCCTGTCGGCGGGCGCGCCTGAGCCTGAAACGGAATTGCGCTACAGCAATGTTTTCACACTGCTTGTTGCTGTCGTGTTATCGGCACAAGCGACCGACAAGGGCGTCAACAGGGCGACCGAAAAACTTTTTGCTATTGCCGATACGCCCAACAAGATGCTGAAGCTCGGAATTGGCCATCTCACCGATCACATCAAGACCATCGGGCTTTTTCGTACCAAAGCGAAAAACGTGATGGAACTGTCACGTCTGCTGATCGAACGTCACGGCGGTGAGGTCCCGCGCACGCAAGAAGAACTTGAAGCGCTACCGGGCGTCGGACGCAAGACCGCCAACGTCGTGCGCAATGTCGCCTTTGGCGAGCCGACTATCGCGGTCGACACGCATATTTTTCGCGTCAGCAACCGCACGGGTCTCGCGCCGGGAAAAAACGTTGTCGAAGTTGAAGAAAAATTATTGAAAGTGGTGCCCGCTGCCTACCGGATGCATGCGCATCACTGGCTGATCCTGCACGGACGCTATGTCTGTATTGCCCGCAAACCCTTGTGCTTCAACTGCAAGGTTGCTGATCTCTGCCGCTTCAAGGCCAAGACAACCGCCGCCTGACGCATCAGGAGACGGGCGTGCCGCGCGCATTTATCACACGGCTTAGGCAAGAGGCCGTGTCTGTCGCGCCGCCCTGCGACTTGCGCGCATCCACATAAGCAGACGCCAAAGCGCCGCTACCGGTTTTATAAAAATAGACAAAGAGCGCGCAATCTCCGCCGCTATATTGCCAGACCTCGGCACCGGGTTCGGCGCGTTTAAAGGCAGGCGCACCAAGCCGCGACGACAGGGCGGAGGGCGCAACACCAAGCAATGATTGCGGCGTCAAAGGACCACTGCCCAGCGATTGCGAAGGATTGACGGAGGCAAGGTTCTGTTTGTCGATGCCGATGCCGGATGAACCTGTACCTCCCGCACAACCGGCAAGGGCGAGGCTCAATAGCAAGAGACTTGAGAAACGCAACATCAGGCCAGTCCGATCCGTTTGGAAATATGCACCATGAAGGCGGTGGCAAAAAGCGGTGTCAGCAAATTGAGAAAAGGCACGGTGGCAAACCCCGCGACCACTACACCGCCTACAAAGATGCGCAACTTGTGGCGACGGCGCAAGGCACGCGCATCCTCCAGTTCGATGTGGCGAAGCGCGACAAGCTCGAAATATTCGCGGCCAAGGAGATAGCCGTTGATGATCCAGAAAAGCACGAGATTGACGCCAGGCAAAAGATAGAAAGGCAGCGCCACGATGTTGACCGCGATGAGCACCAGCGTGAAACGCACCGAGACGAGGAGTGATTGCAGAAAAGGCTGATCACGGCCCGCACGGTGCGTCGGATAATCCTCTTCCTCGACGATGGCCGCGATGCGCTCGAGAAACAATCCTGCGACGAGCGACACGACGGGATGGACAAGCGGGATCAAAACCACAATTGCGAAAAACCGGGCGATCCACTCAAGCGTGGTATCCGCCCAGCCGACACCGAATTGCGGCAGGGCCTCAAGCGCCCATTGCCCGCCTGCACCGAAAAGCGCCAGCACCACGATGGTGCTCAGCAGCGAGAGCCAGAAAACACGACGAAAGGGTTTTGAAAACACCTGAGAAAAGGCGCGAAGCGCGTCGGTGAACATGAGCGGATCTCCGGCAGGCGAAAAACAACTCTTGCAACCTAGTGTGCGCTTGTCCAAATCTCAAGAAAGCCGCGAAAGGGAGAAACGGGGGTTGCGCCCGCTCGCGGCCTTTCATCGCCTTTGGAGGAGGGCACCGATGCAACAATCTCTATTGCCGCCGCGTCTGTTCCAGATCTGTCTGGTGACTATAGTCGGGTATGATGTGATCTTTTCGCCGCGCCCGATCTTTGCCGATGGTGTGATGCTCTTTGCCGGTATCGTGCTGGCGCTTGCCGGCGTGTTTCTGACCATCTCGAGTGCCGGTCAATTCAGCCGCCGCAAGACCAATATCAATACGTTCCTCAAACCCGACCGTCTCGTCACCGACGGGCTTTTCGCCTTGTCGCGGAACCCCATGTATCTCGGGTTCGCGCTGGCGCTCACTGGCAGCGCCCTCGTGCTCGACAGCTACGTGGGGCTTGGCATTGCGGCAGGTTTCGTTCTGGTCGCTGACCGCTGGTATATCGCCTTTGAGGAACCGGTGATGGCCGAGACCTTCGGGCAGGCTTACGCTGATTATTGCAAGAAGACGCGTCGCTGGCTCTGAACGGCAAGCCATATGAATCTTTGGAGATGGGGCGAGGCTTGCCTATACTCGCGGCGCTTTCCCGCCCTTTTTCTAAAAGCAGAGCCCTAAAATATGAGCGATTTGAAGTTTGACGTTGCCGGTATCGGCAATGCGCTGGTCGATGTGATTGCCAATGCCGATGATGCGTTTCTGAGCGCCCAGAGCATTCAGAAGGGCGGCATGACGCTCATCGATGCTGACCGCGCCGACGCGCTTTATGGTGCGATGGGCACAGCGATTGAAAGCTCGGGCGGCTCTTGCGCCAATACAATCGCAGGCCTTGCCTCATTGGGCGGCACGGGCGCGTTTTTCGGCAAGGTCAAAAAGGATCAGCTCGGCGATGTTTTTGTCCATGATATCAAAACACTCGGCGTTGCCTTCCCATCGAAAATCGCGACAGATGGCGCGCCGACTGGCCGCTGCCTTGTGCTTGTGACGCCTGACGCCGAACGCTCGATGAGCACGTTTCTGGGTGCCGCGCAAAACCTCACACCCGATGACATTGACGCTGATGTGATCAAGGCCTCCGCCGTCACCTATATGGAAGGCTATCTCTGGGACCAGCAGGGTGCGAAAGACGCTTTTCTGAAGGCTGCCAAAATCGCGCGCGAGGCGGGCCGTGTTGTCTCGCTGACGCTGTCTGACAGTTTTTGCGTTGACCGCTTCAGAAGTGAATTCCGCAATCTCGTCAAAAACGAAATTGATCTTCTCTTTGCCAATGAGAGCGAACTTCTTTCGCTCTATGAAACGACATCATTCGACGATGCGCTCGCGCAGCTGCGCAAAGAATGCAAACACGCCGCTGTGACGCGCTCTGCAAACGGTGCCGTGATCCTTGCGGATGGCGAAGCACACAAGGTTGCTGCAGACAAAGTCGAAAAGGTCATTGATACGACAGGCGCGGGCGATCTCTTTGCCGCCGGATTTCTCTACGGCTTCGCGCGTCAGATGAGCCCCGTCAAATGCGGGCAATATGGCGCGATGGCAGCGGCTGAGATCATCAGCCATTACGGGCCACGCCCGCTTGTGTCGCTGAAGGAACTCGCCGTTCAAAAAGGTCTGTGAGCGAGCGTCTTTAAAGTTTGCGCAGCATCACGTCGCGGATGCGGTGATCCTCACCTTTGATGAGGATCGCCTGCGCCCGCTGGCGCGTCGGCAAAATATTTTTACGCAGATTCGCAAGATTGATCGAGGTCCAGATACCGTCGGCGGTTGCGACCGCTTCCTCGTCCGACAATTTGGCAAAACGGTGAAAAAAAGCGTCCGGGTCTTTGAAAGACGTTAAGCGCAGGCTCAGAAAGCGCTCGATATACCAGCGACGGATCGCGCTTTCATCCGCATCGAGATAGATCGAGAAGTCGAAAAAATCGGACACGAAGGGCTGCGGGGCTTCACCGTCTGCGGGCTTCCACGGCTGCAGCACATTGAGCCCTTCGACGATCAGGATGTCGGGTTGATCGACCACAATGGTTTCGTCCGGCACAATATCATAGGAAAAATGCGAATAGACCGGCGCTTCGACATTGCGCGCACCGGCTTTGACATCCGATAGAAACTGAATGAGGCGGCGTGCGTCAAAGCTTTCAGGAAAGCCCTTGCGGTCCATCATCTTGCGCTCTTCGAGCACGCGGTTCGGATAGAGAAACCCGTCGGTCGTAATAAGATCGACCTTGGGATGATTGGGCCATCGGGCAAGCAGCGTGCGCATGATACGTGCTGACGTGCTCTTGCCGACGGCGACCGATCCGGCGATGCCGATAATGTAGGGTACTTTGGCCTGTGCGTGACCGAGGAAATCGGAGGTCACGCGGTAAAGTTCCTGCGTCTCCCGCACATAGAGATTGATCAGACGCGACAGCGGCAGATAAATCTCGCTCACCTCGTCGAGCGAAACGCGTTCGCCGAAACCTTTCAATTCTTCAAGCTCGGCTTCGCTCAGCGGCAGCGGCGTATCTTTGCGCAACTTGCCCCATTCGGCAGCGGTGAAGCTGCGGTATGGCGAAGTCGTGTCCTGAGCGTCTGTCGCGACATTGGTCGGGACATTCACAGGGCTGTCACCGGCGATGCTCATGCTTTGGATCCGTCCGTGCTGCGGGATGCTTTTTCGTCGAGACCGGAACGGCCTTCGCGGCGCGCCAGCTCTTCATAGACATCGGCAGGGTTCACGCCGACAGAGGCCAATGTCACCAGCCAATGATAGAGGAGATCGGCGCTTTCGCTGATCACTGCCTTAGGGTCGTCGCCCAACGCCGCAATCACCGTCTCAATGGCTTCCTCACCCAGCTTTCGGGCACAGAGCGCCGGACCACCGGCGATGAGCTTGGCAGTATAGGACGATGAGGCATCCTGGCCTTTGCGCGACGCAATGACCTTGAAAAGCCGGTCTAACTCAGTGGCATCGACTGCCATGCTGGCATCCCCGTCGAACAAAAGCCGCCCAATCGCACGCCCGACAGGGGCGTTCTACGGCGGCTCTGACTAGCAGATTTGACCAGCCTATGCCAGAGAAGCGTCACAATCGCCATTTGAGGGAGCAGAACGCAGGGGCTTTGGCAAAGGGCAGGATAAATATGATGTCTGCTCAGGTCCTTGTGGCGAGCTTGATGCCGGCCATTTCACCCATCTTGGCGTTGGTCTTGGTGGCTTCTCTGAGATCGGCCCCGCGCAGGTCAGCACCGCGCAAATCGGCATTGGTCAGATTGGCCCGCAGCAGAATGGCATCACGGAAATCGGCGGCGGCGAGAATAGCGTGCTCAAAATTGGTGTCGGCGAGGATCGCACCCTTGAAGAGGGCGCTCGCCAGCACCGAGCGACTGAAATCGACGCGGCTCAAATCCATATGTGAGAAATCGGCGCGGTGACCTGAGCGTTGGCTCGTCTGAATCCAGACAATATGCTGTTCAAACATTTTGGCCATACGCTCGGGACCGGGCGCAGTGCGGGCCTTGGTCGCGCGCATCATGTCACCGGCGTTGGTTGTCGCCTCGTCCATGACGGCACGGCGGAAATCGGCGTCCGACAGATTGGCGCCTGAGAGTTCGACACCGGTAAGTTCGGCACCGGCGAAATTTGCGCCGCGCAGATCGGCCCCTTGAAGATTGACGCCGGTCAGGGCGGCCCCTTCAAAATCAGCCCCGTGGAGCTTGCACTCTGCGAGTTTGGTGCCGCGTAGTTTTGCATTGCGGAAGCTCGAGTTCTCGCGATTGCTCTGCATGCCGTCGGCGCGGATGACAACGCCACGGCGCAAATCCGCGCCCTGCAACTGCGCATCCTGCAATTCAGCATTTTCAAAACATGCGCCGCGCAGATCGGCCTGCGAGAAATCCGTGCGTGTCAGGTTCGCCCCGTCAAAATTGGCGCTGAATAAATTTGTGCCGATGAAACGGGCGTCTTCCAGATTGGCATTCTCAAATGAGCAGGCAATGAAATGGGCATGCGAAAAATTGAGCCCGCGAAAGTCTAGACCCGACAGATCGCAGTCCTTCATCACCACACACCAGCCATTCGGCACGCCTTTGAGATAGCGGTTGTTCAATTCACAAAGTTTGACAATGGCTGCCTGACTCAGGCGACGTCCGATAATCGCTTGCGGTTCTTTGTTCGCCGGCTTGTGGGCTTGCGGTGTCTCGGTATTTGCGGGACCAGCATTGGCAGACATAGACATACCCTTCCGGAGACCTGATCCCCGTACACATCGGACTGAACCTCCGATCCTAGGGTGGCACCCTTCAGATAATCTTAAGACGGTTGAAAAAATGTTCAGTTGTAGATGCTTAGCTACAATTGGAAGGCGCCCGGAGTAATGGAATTCATCAACGCCAAAATAGTGGTTCGCTGCGAAAGGCAGACCACATATTGAGTGCCGCATGCCAGTCCTGCACGGCTTGCGCTTCATAGCGGCGCAGAAGCAGCGCACCAGGCGCGACGAAGCGGCGGCCATGGCCGCTCAGCTCGTTAACAATAGTTCGCGCTGTTTCAAGATCGTTGAGCGAGCCGAATACGTTCTGGAGATCAATGAGGCGCCGCAGATAGGATTTTGTCACCTCCGCGGCATAGAGGCCGGTGAAAAAGCTCGCCGTATAGCGGAACTTCTTCAGCCGCTTGCGCAACTCATGGCGATCACTGACCTCAAGCCCGTCAATGTCGCGCGCGAGCTTCGTCACGGATTTCAACCGGCGATCGAGCGCGTCGGCGGCAAATTTGGCGACAGGTTTTTCAAGTGCAGCAAGACGCGATGGCGTGGCGTCTGTCCGCCAGCCGCGCGTTTCCAGATAGAGAGCAAGACGAAGAATGAAACGCGTCGCCCGCGGTCCGGCCATCACAGCGCGTGCTTCCGCCCAAGCCTCGTCGCGCCGTTTTGCCGCAAACCGTGCCAGCGCCTGCATGGGCCTATCCAGCTTTTCGTCTTCTGCGCCCTCGCTTGCCGCAGCCATGGTGCCGGACACAAAGACATCATAGTCGCGGGCTTGCCCGATGGCGCGCGTCAGCCATTTGGCCTCGCGCATAAAATCCTCTTCCGTCTCGCCTTCGATGACGCGACCGAAAACCAAAAGCGCCGAGCGCAAGCGCCGGAGCGCCACGCGCATCTGGTGCAGAGCATCGGGCGCGCTCGCATCAAGCGCGGCGGCCTGATTGGCCAAAAGATGAGCGAGGCAGTGATTGAGCACGATGGCATATGCATCTTCGAGCGTTGCACCCGGCGTGATGTGGAGCGCCGGCGCACGCGTGGAGGCGGCATTCTCACCGCGCGCCAGCGCCCGGCCACGCTCCGATTTTGACCGGATAGCAATGCGTAAAGGTGCGATGTCGGACAGTTGCAGAGCGACGCGATAGAGGTCGGCGCGCGTACCGCGTTTCAGTTCCAGTTCGATTTCATGAACGGGGAGCGCGCGGTCGCCCGCTTCAATCGCCCCCTGATCAATAACAAGTTCGATCTCGCCACCATCATCCGTATAAAGACTTGATGTGCTGCGCCGGATGACAGACTCAAAGCGCGGTTCGATATCACCGGCAGCGGCAAGCCGCACAAGCTGGCTGCGCAGCGCAGGCGGCAGATGATTGATATCAGGCCGGTCCTTGCCGGTTGCCAGCACGTGTTCCCATTCGCCGCGATCACTCAGGGGACCGCCGTTGCGGCGCGGCGTCTTGAGGGTCTGGATGCGGGTGCGGCCAGCATGGCGCACACGCAGCGCAAACCCATGTGCCATCAGCGCGAAATCATCCGTGTCGAAGTAAACCGAACGCAGGGTCTTGGCGCTCGCTTTGGTGCGCGTCAGACCGGCGCGGCTGCGCAGGCGCGCAAGACGAGCCAGCGCCGCCGCATCACCTTCGAGCTTCAGTTCGATTTCGCGGTCCATCATCGGAAAATTTCTTCGCGGCTGGGGGAGACACGCAAGAACAACGGGGGGGGTCGGCACGCAGGCATATTCTGCCCTGAAGCTTCGCCACGGCACAATCGTGATTGCTGCGTATACGCCGCGCTTCAGGGCCGCATGGGGATGCCGCGGGCCGCCATATAGGCTTTGGCCTCGCCGACGGAATAGGTCCCGAAGTGGAAAATCGAGGCCGCCAGCACCGCGCTTGCGTGCCCGTCTCTGATGCCGGTGACGAGATCATCCAATGTGCCCACACCACCGGACGCGATTACGGGAATTGTGACAGCGTCGGCTACAGCCCGCGTCAACGGTATGTTGTAGCCCGCCTTCGATCCGTCACGATCCATAGATGTGAGAAGAATTTCGCCCGCGCCGAGACTTGTCACCTGACGGGCAAAATCCACCGCATCGATGCCGGTGCGGGTGCGCCCGCCATGGGTGAATATTTCCCATTTGCCGGGGCCGACTTCCTTGGCGTCGATGGCGACGACGATGCATTGATTGCCGAATTTTTCCGCCGCCTCACGCACAAATTCGGGCCGCACGACGGCAGCCGTGTTGATCGAGACTTTGTCAGCGCCGGCGAGCAGCAGTTTGCGCACATCCTCGACCGTGCGCACACCGCCGCCGACGGTCAGCGGCATGAAACATTGTTCTGCCGTTTTGGCGACCACATCGAAAATCGTCGCGCGTTCTTCGTGACTTGCTGTGATGTCGAGGAAGCATAATTCATCGGCCCCCGCCGCATCATAGGCGCGCGCCGCCTCTACCGGATCACCTGCATCAACGAGATCGACAAAGTTCACGCCTTTAACGACGCGTCCGTCTTTGACATCAAGGCAGGGGATGACGCGGGCTTTGAGCATCAGGCGGCGTCCTTCAATAAGCGAAGGGCGACCGCCACATCAATGCGACCGTCGTAAAGCGCGCGGCCCGAAATAGCGCCTTCGAGACCTTTGCAATTGGCGGCGATCAGGCGGCGAATGTCTTCGATGTCGGAAAGACCGCCCGAAGCAATCACCGGAATATCGATGGCATTGGCGAGCGCCACTGTTGCGTCGATGTTCAGACCTTCAAGCACGCCGTCACGTGCGATGTCGGTGTAGATGATGGCCGAAACGCCCGCGTCCTGAAAGCGGGCGGCCATGTCGAGCACTGTGAGGTCTGAGACTTCCGCCCAGCCTTCGGTCGCGACCAGCCCATCCTTGGCATCAAGCCCGACGGCGATGCGGCCCGGAAATTTCTTGCAGGCCTCAATGACGAGCGCGGGGTTTTTGACCGCTGCTGTGCCGATGATGACGCGCGTGATGCCTTTGGCGAGCCATGTCTCGATGGTCGCAAGATCGCGGATACCGCCGCCAAGCTGCACCGGAATATCAATGGCTCCGAGGATTGCGTCGACTGCTCCTGCATTGACCGGACGGCCCTCAAAGGCACCATTGAGGTCCACGAGATGCAGATATTCGAAACCCTGCGCGACAAAGTCTTTGGCTTGTGCGGCCGGATTTTCATTGAAGACAGTTGCCTGTTCCATCAGCCCGCGCACAAGCCGCACACAATTACCGTCTTTGAGATCAATGGCCGGGAACAGGATCATTCAGGGTCGCCAGTTCAAAAAATTGCCGATGAGCTGCAACCCGAGGGTCTGGCTCTTTTCAGGGTGAAATTGCGTGCCCGCCATATTGCCGCGCGCAACCATTGCCGTCACTGGCCCGCCGTAATCGGTGCGGGCGACGAGGTCTGTGTCATCTGCCGGACGCATGGCATAGGAGTGAACGAAATAGGCGTGCAGTCCTTTGTCGCCGGTTTCAATCCCGTCGAGGAGAACATGCGGCTTTATTTGCGTAAGCGTGTTCCAGCCCATATGCGGAATTTTCAATTCGGGGTCGTCGGGTGTGATGGCGCTGACATCGCCTTCGATCCAGCCCAGACCCTTGTGCACGCCATACTCGATGCCGCGCGTCGCCATCAATTGCATGCCAACGCAAATACCGAGAAAGGGTCGCGCCTTACCGCGCACACATTCGTCGAGCGTCTCGACCATGCCGTCAATGGCATCGAGCCCGGCGCGGCAATCGCCGAAGGCGCCGACGCCCGGCAGGACAATACGGTCCGCGCTGCGCACATCATCCGGCGAACCCGTCACCAGAATTTTCGCATCGTGACCGCTTTCGCGCGCGGCGCGTTCAAAGGCCTTGGCCGCGGAGCGGAGATTTCCCGATCCGTAATCAATGATCGTCACAAGCTGCATGATCTAGTTCCCCGGATGCGGAAACAGGCCAAGGGGGACGTGCTCGTCTGATACGGCTTTACGCGGCCAGACAGGCGCCGAGAGCGACGGCGTAGCCGCAGGAGCCGAGGCATTAAGCGGACCGGTCCAGTGGCGAAAGAAATCACGTTCGGCTTCCTGCAGATCGCTCGCCGAAGCGACACCGATCTCTCGGTAGCCTTGTCGCGCCAATGTCCAGCGCATGAGGTCATGAGCGGCGACGCCCAGAAATCCCTGCAGCACTATGGTCATGACTGACAACAAGACGTCGGTTGCCGCGAACCATTTGGCGGCGGCGGTCAGCAGTACCGACAGAGCGAAATAAAAGGCGGCGACAACCCATTGGCGTTTGACGATGAGCCAGACGAGCGCAAAGACGGCGGCGGGCCAGCTGAAGCCCTCGCGCACCAGAACTATACCCTCGCCATCGGCCGGGGCACCGCTCAGCTCGTGAACCGTGTATGAGCGCATCACCGTCTTCCTAGAACCCTGACGACGGGGCCCTAACGCAGGACCCTCACCATTTCGTTCTATCTAGGACAAAGGCTGCAAAAACGCCAGCCTCCGTCTGCGGGACAAACTGGTCAGCTGCCCAGTTTGCCTTTGGTCGAGGGAATGCGATCGGACGTGCGCGGGTCGATTTCGATTGCATCACGCAGCGCACGCGCCAGACCCTTGAAGCAGCTTTCGACAATATGGTGATTGTTGTCGCCGTAGAGATTTTCGATATGGAGCGTGATGCCGGCATTCTGGGCGAAGGCCTGGAACCATTCCTTGAAGAGTTCCGTATCCATGTCACCGAGCTTCGGCTTGGTGAAGTTCACCTTCCAGATAAGATAGGGGCGCTGCGACACATCAATGGAGACGCGGGTGCAGGTTTCGTCCATCGGGATGGTCGCGGTCGCGTAACGGCGGATACCTTTGAAATCACCGAGTGCGCGGCGAACCGCCTCGCCGATGACAATGCCGCTGTCTTCGGTCGTGTGGTGAAAATCGATGTGCAGGTCGCCGACTGCGCGCACCTTGAGGTCGATCAGCGAATGACGGGACAGTTGCTCAAGCATGTGGTCGAGAAACCCGATGCCGGTCTCAACGTCATACTCACCTGTGCCATCCAGATCGAGCGCGACAAAGATTTCAGTTTCCTTGGTCCTGCGCTCGATAGTGGCCACGCGGCCTTCGTCGTCGTCGTTCATGTCTTTTGTCCGGATAGGTGGCGTACCTGAAGACCGGCACGCCTTGATGATCATCGGGGTTTTATCAGCCGACCCCTTATTCGGCCAGTATCATTCCGGTCTGAACCCTATCTCAAACAGACCAAGCGGAAGAACATATGCCACGACAAGGGCTTATGGGACGTTAACCTTTTCTCTTAAGAATTGCTGAGATTTTACTTCAAACCCTGAATAAAGAACATCAGCTCTTGGCCCTAAGTATATGTAATTTCGTATATGGATTTATTGTCTCTATGTATTTCTCTCTGGTTCACCCCAGATTTGGTATAGCGGTCAAATCGCTCTGTGCTCAAAAAAAGTCAACGGGACTGGCAAATTTCGGTTCTTCGCAGATGCAATAAAGCTTCATAGTGCTATGCTAGTTTCAGTGGAGGACCTGCTCATAGAGATGCACACCGCAAGGGATGCTTACAATGAGACATCAATCTTTCTGGCGGCGGTTACTGTTGCGGCGACCCAAGCGTCAGTCCTTCTACGAAAGCCAGCGCGTGATGATGGACGCGATTGAGCGCAAGGCTGGCGCTTCGCAGAACTCCCCCGCAGTCAAACGGCCAACCGACCCCTCCAAGCCTAGATAATTAATATTTTTCAATAAATTAGAGGCCCGCACCCGGCGCAGGTCAGGATGCTTAACGGTCGCAAGAGCTTGACCTCCGAGGTGAAAATCGCCACATGGGTGGGATCATTGCCCCCTCGCGACCGGAACCTGATCCCCATGTCCCATCCAGACGAACACGGCCTTGCCCCCTGGCACGGCACCACCATTTTGACCGTTCGCAAGGGTGGGCAAGTGGTTATCGCCGGTGATGGTCAGGTGTCGATGGGCAACACGATCATGAAGGGCAATGCGCGTAAGGTGCGGCCCTTGGGATCTGGCAATGTCATCGCCGGGTTTGCTGGCGCGACAGCGGATGCCATGACGCTTTTTGAGCGACTTGAAGCCAAGCTTGAACAATATCCCGGGCAATTGACCAGAGCCTGTGTCGAGCTTGCGAAAGACTGGCGCACCGACCGATATTTGCGCCGCTTGGAAGCCCTGATGATCGTGGCCGACGACACCACAAGCCTCGTCCTTACCGGCAATGGCGACGTGCTGGAGCCCGAAGGCGGGATCGTCGGCATCGGTTCGGGTGGCAATTACGCGCTGGCCGCCGCCCGCGCGCTCATTGACAGCGAGTTGAGCGCGGAAGACATCGCCCGCAAATCCATGAAGATTGCCGCCGATATCTGCGTCTTTACCAACGGCAATCTGACGGTGGAAATGCTGCCGCCCGCCTGATTTTTTGCACATATTCCCCTAGTTCAAGAGTAACTCCTAATCCCATGACCAGCTTTTCCCCCCGCGAGATTGTTTCCGAACTCGACCGCTACATCATCGGCCAGAATGATGCCAAGCGTGCGGTCGCCATTGCGCTGCGCAACCGCTGGCGGCGCCAGCAATTGCCCGATGCGCTGCGCGACGAGGTTCTGCCCAAGAACATCCTCATGATCGGGCCGACCGGCGTTGGCAAAACCGAGATCTCCCGCCGTCTCGCCCGGCTAGCGGAAGCCCCCTTCATTAAGGTCGAAGCGACCAAATTCACCGAGGTCGGCTATGTCGGCCGGGATGTAGAACAGATCATCCGCGATCTCATAGAAATCGGCATTGCGCAGGTGCGCGAGAGAAAGCGCAAAGACGTTCAGGCCAAAGCCCATCTCAGCGCCGAGGCCCGCGTGCTGGAGGCTTTGGTTGGTAAAGGCGCGTCCGAGCCGACGCGCGAGAGTTTCCGTCGCAAATTGCGTGAGGGGGAACTCGACGACAAGGAAATCGAAGTCGACGTGGCCGATCAGGGCTCCATGCCCAATTTCGACGTGCCCGGCATGCCCGGCGGTCAGGTCGGCATGATTAATCTCAGCGAAATGTTCGGCAAGGCACTCGGCGGCGGGCGCACAAAGCCCCGCAAGATGTCCGTGCGTGAAAGCCATGACCTGCTGATCGCCGAGGAATCCGACAAGCTCCTTGATCAGGAACAGCTGACACAGGAAGCGATCCGCCTCGTCGAACAGTCAGGCATCGTCTTTCTCGACGAGGTCGACAAGATCTGCGCTCGTGCCGAGCGGCAGGGCGGGGATGTGAGCCGCGAAGGCGTGCAGCGCGATCTGCTGCCGCTCATCGAGGGCACAACGGTCGCGACCAAACACGGTGCGGTCAAGACCGACCACATCCTCTTCATCGCGTCAGGCGCTTTCCATATTGCCAAACCCTCGGACCTGCTGCCTGAACTTCAGGGCCGGTTGCCGATCCGGGTCGAACTTCGGGCCCTCACGCGGGAAGATTTCGTGCGCATCCTGACCGAGCCCGAGGCGAGCCTTATCAAGCAATATGTGGCATTGATGGCGACCGAAGGTGTGACCCTCGATTTCACGCCGGACGGGATCGAGGCCATCGCCAGCATCGCCGCCGACGTCAATGGTTCGGTCGAAAACATCGGCGCGCGCCGCCTTCATACGGTGCTGGAGCGGGTGCTCGACGAGATTTCCTTTGCCGCCACCGACCGGTCCGGTCAGGAGGTGCGGATTGATGCTGATTATGTCCAAGGCCGGATCGGCGATCTGGCGCGGAATGTCGATTTGTCGAAATTCATTCTTTGAAAATTTGGGGTGCAGTTATTCGGCACCCGCGAATCTTCGGGCCAAATTTTCTTTGCATATCGCGAGTCCTCAGGGTTCCTCCAAAATGGAGGGATCTCGCTTCGCAATTTGTGAACCTTTGAAAGATATTATATTAGCCTGTGGCGAGTCTATCTGAACTCGAGAATGGCTGATTACTGCCGTTTTCTGGCAGAGGCATCGCGACGGGCAGGATGTTTGGCAAGCATCGCGTTCAAAACATCATTCAGCTCGCGGGTTTCCGCCGATGTCAGATGAGCAATCTCCTCAGCCAGTCGGTTGGCGAGCTCGGTCGCGCGCGGGTCGAGGCCGGACGTGTCTATCGTCACGCGCGGATGCGAGAGCCGGGCGAGGCGCTCGATCTCGGCCGCTTCGTCCCAAATCACGTTGAAATAGCCGATAATGGCCTGAACCTGCGCCCAACTGGGGCGGCCACGGCGGCCATGCTCAAGGGCGGAGAGATAGGCGGGACTGACCCGCAATGCGGCAGCCATGTCCTTCATCGTGACGCCGCGCGCGGCCCGCAGCTCGCGGATTTTCTCACCAAAGGGCGTCATGCGCGGCGCTTCCGGAGCCAGACATAGAAAGCTCCACCACCCCCGTGACGCGGGTGGGCGGGCTGAAAGCCTGCAATTTCCGAGCGAAAGCGCGGTGTTCCGAGCCATTGCGGCAGGGCGGACCGCAGAACACCGCTATGGTCTGACGCTTCGTGGTAGCGGCTTGAATGCAGCGTATGGCGGGCAAAAGGGCTCTCGCCTTTGCCCGTGATGACCAGCACACAACGCAAACCTGCGTGGCGCGACCGCGAGAGGAAGCCGTAAAGGGCCGCTTCTGCCTCATTCTGCCGTAGCCCATGAAGGTCCATGCGGGCCTCCGTCTCGATCTGACCACGCGCAAGCTTCTGCGAGGTCCGCCGATCAAGGCCTGTGAGCGGCGGTGGCTCGGCGGATGCGGCCTGATGGGCCGCAATAAGTTCGGATTTCCGCCGTGGACGGGGCACCGAAGCCATTGGTTTCGGTATTGAAACGACCTTGACTTTTGCCTCTTTGTCAGGCTCCAACGCTTGTTCTGGTTCCGGAATAATCTGGCCGCTGGACAAGGGCCGCACGTCTTTGGCGACGGCACGCCACAGGCGGCGCTCGTCATCATTGAGAAGGCGGGGCTTGCGCGATGACTGTTTGGGCTTTCCGGTGGGTTTGCCTGATGTCTCGTCCATCGCGCCTGTTCCCTCAGCGCGGCGCGAGGCGACGGGGCAAAAGGGCGATGAGGTGACCAAGCTGTTTCATACGTCCGGCGATCTCCGCGGCGTCACTGCCCGGACCCCAGAATACGTCGCCACGCTGCGCCCCACGAATGGCGGTGCCCGTATCCTGCGCCACCATCAGATGCCGGAAGGGGGCGCTGCCGGCCTGATGCGGCACGGGCGCGGTCGTGTCGAGCCAATAGAGACTGCCCAAAGGATGCTCCGACCGGTCAACAGCGAGTGAACGCTGCGGCGTCAGGCTGATGCCTTCAGCGCCGGGCGGGCCGAGATCGGCGTGCGTCTCCAAGCCTTTGAAAAATATATAGGAATCATTCTGCCGCAGCAGCGGGGAGATAGCAGCGGGGTGGCGTTCAAGATAGGCGCGGATCGTCTGCATTGAGACTTCATCGCGCGGAATGGCACCCTGTTCGATGAGGACCTTCCCGATCGAGGTATAGGTCCGCTCATTCTTGGCGGCAAAGGCAAGGCGCATGACCTGACCGTCCTCAAGCCGCACACGGCCCGAACCCTGAACATGAAGGAAGAAGGCGTCGACCGGATCTGCAAGCCAGACGAGCGCCAAGGCATCGCCGTCGAGTCTGCCCGACGCCAGCGCGTCTTCGATCTCGCTGCGGGTCGGCAAAGCGCGTCCAGCGGCCTTGTCGGCAGCATATGCAGGCGGAAAACGCAAAACCGGCGTCTGATAGCGCCCGCCGCGACGCAAGGCGCCATCCATTTCGGGCTCGTAATAACCTGTAAATAGCCCTTCACTCGTATCGTTTCCGATACGAACCGGTGCGAAGAAAGCCTCGAAATAGATCCGCGCGGCGTCATCGCCGGGCGCGACATGGGCAGCGGCGGCGCAGGCTTCAGCCCAATCACCGGCCCGACCATAGAAGCTTGCTGAGTTCTTAACATCGAGGGAGGCGTCAGGGTTAAGTTTCAGTATACGGGTACAAGAGCGCTGAAAGGCACCCAAAGCGAGGGCCTGACCGTCTTCGGTCCAGCCCTCTAAACTCTTGAAACTCAACACGTTTCCAGGCCCTACCGGCATAGTCTGACCGGCGTCTGCGTTTTGCGCGCACCCAAAGAGCGCGAGCATGGACATGACCATCCCGACCCCGAGACCTCGATGTCCTCTTGCCCGTTTCCGCGACCTGCCATGTCTCACGACCATCCCCGCGACCCGGCTCAGTCTTCTGAACCGGTGGCAACAAGCCGCCAGTTCGGATCGCTTGCCGTCACATCACGCTCGAAGGTCCAGATGTCGGTGACCTTGCGGATCGTCACCGGATCGCCCTCGATGACCACGCCTTCGGCATTTTTGGTGCAGGCGGTCAACTCGCTCACAAAGCGAAGGGTCAGGCGGGCACGATTGCCGGAGAGCTCGGCCCCATGCAATTCCGTCTTGGTGATGCCGATAAAAGTCTGGTCGATGGTCTCGCCACGCGACTCGCGGTCGGCAATGACCCCCTCGAAGCTCTTGTAGACATGGGTATCGAGCAAAGGCTTCAGGGTCTCACGTTCGCCATTGGCGAAGGCCGTGACAATCATTTCATAGGCGGCCTTGGCACCGGTGACGAATTCCTTAGCGTCGAAATAACGATCAGCCAAAGCGATTTCGGTCAGGGTTTCGGCAACGGGCGAGCCTTGCGGGGCCAATCCGGCCCAGCGGTCTTTCACGACATAGGGTTCGGTTTGGGGATAGGCATCAAAGCTTTGCTCTTCTTCATCAGCGTTCGAACGACGGGTGCGGGGCAATTGCACAACTTTGTCGTTTTCGGCCGAGGGGGGCGCTTTTTCGTCACTTGAGAACGGATCAAAGGGTGGACGCTCGTCGCCTGTGCGCCGACCCAGCACGCTGCGCAGCTTCAGAAAGACAACGACGGCAACAGCCAGAAGAATGAGATTGATCAGGGAGGACGCTTCGCCCATTCGGGCCACCTTTCACGGGACTTGACGCTCAACGATATATGCCGGTTCACGGCACGCAGGATTTATGGAAATTGCTCAACGCACCCGACACGTGCGGGCACCCGTGTGTCCCGCCCGCCGGGCGTCCTTTGCAACCATAGATCACCTCTAAGGTAAGCCAATCGCTGGCCTATTGCTATAAGCGGGTGCAGATTGATACGGCAAACATATCGTCCTCATGAAAGGCCAATTCTTGTTTCCCGTCATTTTTCTGCTCTTTGTCGCAGTACCGATCATCGAGATCGCGATCTTCATCAAGGTCGGTGGCCTGATCGGTGTCTTGCCGACACTTGCCCTTGTCATTGGCGTTGCCATTTTTGGCACCTGGCTGTTGCGCCAACAGGGATTGGCAACTTTCACGAAAGCCCAGGCCGCCATGAACCGGGGAGAAATGCCGGTCGGGGAAATGCTGGACGGGTTCTTTCTGGTGCTCGCTGCTTTGCTGATGGTGACACCGGGGCTTCTCACCGACGCCATCGGCTTTGCGCTATTGGTGCCCCGCGTGCGCAAGATGCTCGGCGTGTTGGCGCGGCGCTGGGTCATGGCGCGCACGGTGCAGACTACCTTTTATCAAAGTGACCCGCGCGATCATGGCAACCCGCGCAGCGGGACGACCGGCCCGATCATTGACGGCGAAGCGAGCGAGGTGGACGAGACCGTGCCGCGCCTGCCTCCTGATCCGCGCTAACCGGAAACAACTGATGCTTATTGTGACGCCGCCGGTTCCATGTTAGCCAGCAGCAGAACGAACCCCACCCGAGAAGGCGACAACATATGGCGGACCAAGGCGCGACAGACGGAGCAAATGCGGCGGGCGAACCCGCACCGGAATTCCGCATTCTGACGCAATATGTGAAAGACCTGTCTTTCGAAAATCCCAATGCGCCGCAATCTCTGGGGCCGATGACAGATCAACCCCAAATTGACGTCCGCGTCGATGTCGGTGTCCAGCGCTTCGCTGACACCGATTATGAGGTCAAACTCACCGTCGGCATCGAGGCCAAGGCGGCAAGCGGCGTGATGTTTCTTGTTGAACTGCAATATTGCGGTCTGTTCCGGCTTGCCAATATCCCCGCCGACAGTCTTGAGCCCATGTTGCTCATCGAATGCCCGCGCCAGATTTTCCCTTTCGCGCGCCGCGTCATCGCCGACGTGACCCGCGACGGTGGTTTCCCGCCGCTGATGATCGACCCCATCGATTTCGTTAATCTCTACCAGCAGCGCCGTGCCGGCGTGCCCGAAGGCACTGTTCCGAACTAATCGAAATTATTTCGGCCAGAACCCGCCTTCGGCCAGTTCCGTCACGAAGACTTTATGGGCTTCAGCCTCTGCAGGCATGAGGCGCGAAGGTAAAGGTGTCGCACGGGGTGCGCGGGTTTCAATGACGCCCGCGTCTGCTTTGCGATTATCGAGTGCTGCATCAAGCACCAGACCCGGCTGGCGACCACCCATCAATTCCAGATAGACATCGGCGAGCAATTCCGCATCGAGCAACGCACCGTGTTTAATACGGCCGGAATTGTCGATACCGAAGCGGCGGCAGAGCCCGTCGAGACTATTGGCGGCTCCGGGAAAGCGTTTGCGCGCGATGAGCAATGTGTCGACTGCACGCGCCGCTTCAATCACCGGCCTACCGGTCATTTTCAATTCATGATTGATGAAGCCCATGTCAAACGAAGCATTATGGATGATGAGCGGATCGCCTTTGATGAAGTCGAGAAACTCTTCAACGATTTCGGCAAATTTGGGTTCCGTCGAAAGCCGCTCGGCAGACAGCCCGTGCACATTGAATGCTTCGATCGGCACATCTCGTTCGGGGTTGATATATTTGTGGAAGGTCGCACCGGTCGCCACCTGATTGACAATTTCCAGACAGCCGATTTCAACAAGCCGGTCACCACCCTGAGGTGAGAGACCTGTCGTTTCAGTATCGAGAACTATCTGCCGCATGTTTTGATCCTAATTTTTCAGCGCAGCCGACACATCAGAGAAGACGGGCGGCGAGCACTTTGCCTTCGCGGCCTTTGAGTGCGGCGACAACGGCTTTGACCGCTTCGAAAGCATGTTCAAGACCTTTGTCCGTGTCGATGACGAAATCGGCGCGACGGCGCTTTTCGGCGTCAGGGACTTGCTTGGCGTGGATCGCGGCAAATTTTGCCATGTCCATATTGGGTCGCGCCAGCACGCGCTGTTCCTGAATGTGAAAAGGTGCGCTCACCACAACGACAACATCGACGCGGTTCTCGCCGCCGGTTTCATAAAGCAGCGGAATGTCGAGCAGCACTGCTTCGTGACCCGCTGCTTTTGCGTCTTTCAAAAATTCAAGCTGCGCATTACCGACAAGCGGATGCACGATGGCTTCGAGTTTTTTCATTTCATCAGGCAAGCCGAGCACGGCACGCGACAAAGCCTGACGGTCGACCGCTCCGTCAACGATGACATGCGGGAAGGCGTCAGCCATAGGCGCGACTGCGGCACCGCCTTTGGCATATAACGCGTGCACGGCAGCGTCCGCATCATAGACCGGCACGCCGAGACGGGAGAACATTTTGGCGGTTTCGGATTTTCCCATGCCGATGGAGCCGGTGAGACCGATCAGAAGCATCAGGCGCTATCCTCCGTAATTCCCATGTCAGCGAGCACAAGCTTGCGCAAGGCATGCGTTACCTGCGGGCGTTTGCCGAACCAGGCTTCGAAACCCGGCACGGCCTGATGCAGCAACATGCCGAGACCATCAACCGTTTTGAGGCCGCGAGCCTGCGCTGCCGTGAGCAATCCGGTTTCGAGCGGCGTATAGACAATGTCTGTGACAAGTGCCGTTGACGGCAATGGCGTGAGATCGATTTCTAGGTCGCGCTCACCCGCCATGCCGAGGCTGGTCGTATTGACGAGAAGATTGGTGCCGTTGAGCGCTGACGCCATATCGTCCCAATGGAAAAACTTTGCGCGCTTAAGTGCCAGATCGCTGACCAGTGTTTGCGCGCGCGCGGCCGTGCGGTTGACGATGCGAAGCTCTGGCACGCCGGCATCATCCAAAGCGGCGGCAACAGCGCGGGCAGCACCACCTGCGCCGAGCATAACGGCGGGGCCGGCAGTCGCCCGCCAGTTCGGCGCACGGTCTGCAAGGTTGGCCATGAATCCATAGCCATCTGTGTTGCGGCCTTCCAATCCATGTTCGGTCATCACAATCGTGTTGACCGCTTTCAACCGATGCGCAAGCACGTCATGACGCATGAGGCTCGCGTAGACTGCCTCTTTGTGCGGTACAGTGACATTCGCGCCGACGAAACCCCAGTCGCGCAAATGGCGCAATGTGTCGACGAGATCTTTCGGTGCTACGGGCAAGCGTTCATAGACCGCATCCTTGATGCCGAGCTGATGGATCCAGAAATTGTGAATGAGCGGCGAGCGCGAATGCGCGATCGGCCAGCCCATGACACAGACTTTGGAAATCATGTGCCCACCACACCGCGTGCACGCAGTTCCGCCAATAGCGGCAACAGTGGCAAACCAAGAATTGTGAAATAGTCGCCAGTGATTTTTTCAAACAACTGAATACCTGCACCTTCGAGCTGATAGCAGCCGACGCTTGTCAGCACCTTGTCGTCCACCAGCGCCAGATAGTCGTCGAGAAATAAGTCTGAAAAAGGACGCATGGTAAGATCAGCGTGATCTGAATGACGCCAGACAATGCGCCCGTCTTGAGCAAGGACAATACCACTGTGGAGACGGTGCGACGTACCGCGGAATTTTTGCAGATTTGACCGGGCCTCGGTCATGTCATGCGGTTTGTCAAAACGTTCGCCGTTGCACGATAGAATCTGATCTGCACCTATGACCAGAGCGGCCGGATTTTCCTTGCTGACCGCCAATGCTTTGGCTTCAGCAAGAAGGATCGCCAGCGCATCAATATCGCTGTCGGCGAATCTTTCTTTGATCGCGTCTTCATCCACACGCGAATTTTGAATTTCGAATGTCACGCCGGCCCCGCGCAACAGGTTTGCGCGGACCAGGCTGCCGGAGGCGAGAAGGAGAGGGGAATGCGACAAGACCATAGAGTTCAGCTTATTTTCTGGCGTTCATTATAGAGGTTGAGAACAGCAGCGGCCGTTTCTTCAATTGAGCGGCGCGTGACATCGATCACCGGCCAACCGTGACGGGCGCAGAGTTTGCGTGCAATCGCGACTTCTTCTTCCACCGCGTCGTGATCGACATAACTTGTCTGTGTGTTTTCATGAAGCGACAGCAAGCGGTTCTTGCGGATCTGGACGAGGCGGTCGGGGCTGGTGGTGAGGCCGACGATGAGCGGATGCTTGGCGGTTTCGAGATCAGGCGGCAGCACGACGCCCGGGACAATCGGAATATTAGCGGCTTTGATGCCGCGATTGGCGAGATAGATGCAGGTTGGCGTCTTCGATGTCCGGCTGACGCCGACAAGAATGACATCGGCCTCATTGAGATCACCTGCCGACTGACCATCATCATGCGCCATCGTGTAGTTCAGCGCTTCGATGCGGCCGAAATATTCCGCGTTCATCGTGTGCTGGGAGCCGGGCTTGTGCGAGCTTTCCTTGCCGAGATAGCGACCGAGGGCACCCATAACCGGATCGAGGACCGAGATACAAGGTGTCTGCAATTCCACACAGCGCGCTTCGAGGCGCTGACGAAGCTCTTCGTTGACCATCGTGAACATGACGATGCCGGGAGCAGATTCAATTTCGGCGAGCACGCGCTCGAGTTGCTTGGGACCACGCACCAACGCGTAGACATGCTCGACGGGATGGGCGTCTTCATATTGAGCGCAGGCGGCGCGCGCGACAGCGTTCAGGGTTTCGCCGGTGGCGTCCGAGACGAGATGCAGATGGAAGACGCGTCTGGAGGCCATGGAGTTCCTTGAGTGTTTTGGCGCGGGATCGGGCGGCCAAGCTAACGAGCGCGCCTTGTGCTTGCCAGTCTTTTTGCGGATTGAGCCCATCTGCTTGCGCGGTCACATTATATGGATGTGTCTGTGGAAAACTGTGATTAACGGGGGCAAGTGACCTGATTTTCCAAAGCCCTACCAAGCCATACACGTGATTGGTTTTCCCTCCCCCGAACCATCAGGCGGTGAAGAAAACATGAAGGCCTCGTTGAATTCTGGGGATCGTTTGGACCCTGAGGCCGGGCCCTACCATCTATCCCCGTTGTTGTTTTTGCCCACAGGAAAAACACGAACATATGGACGCCGGAGAGACTGCGGCAAAGCTGCCGGTTGTGTTGATTTTTGAGATCGGGTGCTGAAATTTTGCACAGGCCGTGCGATAGAAGGACCCCGGAACGGACGATGCCCGCGGCGACGGCGATAATGTGGATGGAATGGTCCTCAACCTTTAATCCCCGTGACGCACAGCCATCCTCAACTACCACCACCTAAAGACTAAGCTTTATGGAAGAGAAGAAATCTGTGAGCAAAGCGACCGCAGTGATACCGAAAAGGCTCCTTCAGGTTTTGGCTAAAGAACGTAGCGATCAGACACCGATCTGGCTGATGCGTCAGGCTGGGCGCTATTTGCCGGAGTACCGGAAGGTGAGAGCGGAAGCGGGGAGTTTCCTCACGCTCTGTTATACGCCGGAGCTGGCTGAGGAAGTGACTTTGCAGCCGATCCGTCGGTTCGGTTTTGATGCCTCGATACTGTTCTCGGATATTCTGGTGGTGCCGGATGCTCTCGGGCAGACGGTCGGGTTCAAGGAGGGTGAAGGACCGGTCCTTGATCCCATTACGGATTTGGCGGGGATTGCGAAGCTTGATCTGGCTCGCGTCACGGATCACCTCCAGCCGGTCTATGAGACCGTGCGGCGGCTGAAGCTATCCCTTCCTAAAGAAACCACGTTGATCGGCTTTGCGGGTGCGCCCTGGACGGTGGCGACCTATGTGGTGGGCGGACGAGGATCACCCGACCAAGGGGCCGCAAAATCATGGGCTTACCGGGCACCGGATGAGTTTCAGAAGCTTATTGATCTGCTTGTCGAAGCTACAATCCTGCATTTGTCGGAACAGGTTGAGGCGGGCGCGGAAGTCCTTCAGATCTTTGATACATGGGCAGGGAGCCTGCCGGAACCGGCTTTCAGGCGCTTTGCAATCGAGCCGGTTAAACGGATCGTTTCTGTGCTTAAAGCCCGCTATCCTCTTGTTCCCATTATCGGATTTCCGCGCGGGGCAGGGCCTTTGGTGACCGATTATGTGCGCGAAACGGGCATTCAGGCGGTTAGTCTTGATACCGGCATGTCGCTGAACTGGGCGCGGGATAACGTGCAGCCGATGGTTCCTTTGCAGGGTAATCTTGATCCGCTGCTGCTTGTTGCGGGTGGTAAAGAGATGCGGGCGGGTGTCGCGTACATCATGGAAACCTTAGGAAATCAGCCATTTATTTTCAATTTGGGGCATGGGATCGTGCCGCAGACGCCACCGGATCATGTCGGTGAGCTTGTCGAACTGGTGCGGGGTTTTAAAGCTTGAAGCGGGCGCGGAAACTGGCGGTGGTGCTTTTCAACCTTGGGGGACCTGACGGGCCCGAGGCTGTTGAGCCATTCCTCTTCAATTTGTTCAATGATCGCGCCATTATTCGGGTGCCGCAGCCGTTTCGTTGGCTGATCGCGAAGATCATCTCCAGACGGCGTACGCCAATCGCGAAGGAAATCTATGCCCAGATGGGTGGTCGCTCACCCATTTTGCCACTCACCGAGGCACAGGCGAGGGCCCTCGAGGGTGAACTCGAAAACCGAGCTTTTCCTGTCAGTTCCGAGCCTATTCCTGTCGAGGTTCGAGCCTTTCCCGCGATGCGCTATTGGAAGCCTTTTGCGAGCGATACGGCCCGCGAGATCAAGGCCTGGGCACCGGATGAAATCGTCCTGCTGCCGCTTTATCCCCAGTTCTCGACCACAACAACTGAATCATCGTTCAGAGATTGGGACCGTGCGGCCAAGGCGGCAGGCCTCCATACCCGTGCCAAGACGATTTGTTGTTATCCTCTGGACCCTGATTTCGTGGCAGCCCATGTGGCGCTGCTGCGTGACGCCATCGGTGCCTTCTCGACACGTGACGAGTTCCGAATTCTGTTCTCGGCGCATGGTCTGCCCAAAAGCGTGATTACGGGCGGCGACCCCTATCAGACACAGATCGAGGCGACATGCGCGGCGGTGATGGCCGGTGTCGGCGGCGGGCCGTTTGACTGGCGAACGTGTTTTCAGAGCCGCGTCGGACCGATGGAATGGATCGGACCTGCGACGGATAAGGAAATTGAAGCGGCGGGCAAAGAAGGCAAGAGCCTGATCGTGGTGCCGATTGCCTTTGTCTCGGAACATTCCGAAACGCTCGTCGAGCTCGATCTTGAATATGGCGAACTTGCCAAACACGCGGGCGTGCCGCGTTATTTGCGCGTCGCGGCGCTCGGCACACACCCCGATTTCATTCGCGGCCTTGCCCGTCTTGTGATGGAAGCGCGCGAAAGCAGCTCGATGATTTGCCCTGAAGAGGCAGCCGGCCGGCATTGCGGCACGGATGTGAGATAGGACCCTGACGATGAGTGATTTTCTCGCTGATTATTATCTCTGGATCAAAGCCTTGCATGTGATCTCGGTCATCTTCTGGATGGCGGGCATGGCCTATCTGCCGCGGCTTTACGTCTATCATTCGCAGGCCGAGGTCGGTTCCGACAAGTCCGAAACTTTCAAGGTGATGGAACGGCTGCTCCTGCGCGGGATCATCAACCCCGCGATGATCGCCACTCTGGTCTTCGGGTTGTTGATGATCTGGGCAAACCCTGACCTGATGAAACAGGGCTGGTTCCACGCCAAGCTGGCGCTTCTCTTCCTGATGTTCGGCGCGCATGGCGCTTATTCCAAATATCGCAAAGACTTTGCCGCTGACCGCAACACCCGTTCGACGAAGTTTTACCGGATCGTCAATGAGGTGCCGCCGCTGCTCGTGGTCTTCATCGTCATTCTGGCGATTGTGAAGCCGTTCTGAGCCACCCCCAATTTCCCGTTGCCCTGAAGCCTTGTCGGGTCTATAGGAATGGGGCAAGCCGGAGTTCTTCCGGCGGGTTTGCTGATGTGAACGGTCCGAACCGCGGCTCAAGAGATGAGCGAAAAGCGGCAGGGCGGGCACCCTTTGGAGCGCGAGACGCGATCTGAACAGGCAAAGCCAATGCTTTCCCCGATTGTTTTCTGAACTCCACCTTCCCAAATTTGACGCGTTTTAAGATCTGATCCCACCCGCGTTTCTCCCTCTTCACAGATTTTGCTCCGCCCGTGTCCTGAGTGTCGCGAGAGCCCCGAGCCAAAAGTCTGATTTCCAAAAGAAAGAC
>TARA_R110000868_G_scaffold138960_1_pt1 | contig 29626 bp, 27 predicted proteins | sample TARA_R110000868 | Tara Oceans TARA_R110000868 (sample SAMEA4397489) | marine metagenome | biome: Polar Biome; feature: [SRF] surface water layer (ENVO:00010504); material: water (ENVO:00002006), including particulate matter (ENVO:01000060) such as... | depth 5 m | reverse complement strand
GATGATCTCTATTTTGATAAAAATCCGCTAAATGCAAATAGCTTTTAATACTACCATAGGAGTCATTAATTTTAGTTCTAATTGATAAAGCATGATTCATTAATGCTAGCCCCTTTTGAATTTGATTGTCTTTGTAATATGCAAATCCCAGATTGTCAATAATTCTAGCTTTCTTATTCTGTAGTGTATCTAAAACATCCGATTTTAAAATGGGCTCTAAAAGAGCAATGGCTTTTTTGTACTTTTTTTGTTCCGTATATACCGTAGCGATATTATTGAATGCTACCATTCTAGAAACAGAATCTTTTACCGATTTTAAAATTGTAGTATAATAACGAACGGCGTTATCGTAATTTTTCACTTCTTTTGCTGAAATCCCAAATAAATTATTTGCGGCCATTTGATATTGCAAATCATTATTTATATAGGGTAAAGCTTCGGTCAACGTTTCTTCGCTGCTATAATAATCGCCATATGTCTGTTGGATATGTGCCATTCCGAGTAGATTATAAGCAATGTAAGAACTGTCCCCCACATTTTCAAATAATTCTTTGGACTTATTATAATAATAAAAAGCACTATCTGGCTTATTAGCAACATTATAAGAATCACCTAAGCCTGAGTAATTAATAGCTTTAGTCTTTTCTAAGCTATCTTGTTTTGTAGAAATATCAATAACTGTTTTTACATTCTTTTGACAAGACACAATAACAAGCAAAAACAGCACAATAAAAAACGGGGAACGGAACATATAAAGTTTCTTTCCCCGAATTTAGTATTTAATTGTAAATTAAAGCTTTTTATTATGGCTTTTTTGGAGGTGTTATAATAATTATTTCATCACCAGGATCTTCACTTGCATTAACCGTACTTGTGTTTTCTACATGAACCACTTCCAAATGCCATTTAAATTTATTGCTGTAACGCTTTCTTATAAAATATTTCCCTTCCGGAATACAAGAAACCTTCGTTTCATTATTCTTCCAAGGCAATTCAATGGCGTTACAAATAAATTTGCCCTCACATTCGAGTTTGCTATTTGTTCCATCGGGAAATAAATTCTTGACAGTACCAAAACCATCTTATAATCCGCTTACGGTTACCAATGCCAATGGATTATAAGCACCATTTTTCAAAGGATACATCTGGCCATTTACTTGTTGGTAAAACTCAACACCTAAAGCCAAAAACAACGGTTTTGTGCTGTTTGACGTGACCGGGTTTACATGACTAATCGCCGCTGTTGCAGTCATATCCCATGGAAGAATGGCCGTTTCGGAATTCGTTGATACGAAAGTCTCAGCCTCAAAATCAATTTCAGCACCAGCCGAAATAATTTTGAAATGGGTTGTTCCTCCTGGAGCTGCAATCATATTAGCAGGAATAAACGAAGCCAGATCGACAGTGATATCACCTGCTATTCTGTCGATTGTTCCTACAAATGGAGCAAACAAACTGGTTCCCAGTTTTCCTCGGATGTTAAACTCAAAACCTGTTAGCAATTCCGCTTCTCCGTCAATCACGTTTCGCAAGCCTCTCTCGCTGATGGTATCCGCTTGGATCACTTTCACCATCGCTTGGGTAAGTCGGCTTACCACTCTACCGTCTGCAGAATTCAAAAGCAACGCTCTCAAAGCCGTTCTCAATATTTTCCCAGCCTTGCCGGCTCTTCCAAATTCAGAACCATTCTCACGTGTTCTTTGAAACGCTGGATCACTCTTAATTCGGCTGGCGTCGATACCTCCTTTTTCGCGTTCTAAATGCCCGTCTTGGTTTTTGTAAAAAGTAATATTCCCGATGGTCCCTTTCAATTTAATTATGCCTTTCTGTCTTGCCATAATTCCTAAAATTTAGATTAATATTGTTTTTAAATACACTTTTAGTCCACTTTCCGTTGCAACAATTCCAATGGATTTCAAAACAAATTTTAGCCAATTAAACCGCATAAAAAAGACTCCCTATTCCATATGGCAGGATCAGACACAGATGGCATAAATCGACATAAATGACACTTGTGAGTTCGTTACGAGTTATAAGTTTCTATATGCAATTACATATAGATTGTGTTTTAGAAAGTAAATTATATGCTTTTACATATAATTTCATATATTTGTTCTAATTCGATGTAAATGCATATAATTATGATAACACTAGCAGACTTTGTAAAAGAAAAAAGAAATGAAGTAAACCTCACCCAGGAAGCATTTGCAGAACGTGCTGGAGTAGCGCTGACCGTTATTCGAAAAATAGAACAAGGAAAAGAAAATCTAAATCTCGAGAAGGTAAATCAAGTACTCCGAATGTTTGGGCATACCCTCGCACCGGTTAACGCAAGAGAATTATCCAAAAATGAAAAGAAAGAATAATGAGAAAGGCAGCAATACATTATAAAGACGTCTTAGCGGGAATACTCACCGAAACAGATGAAGGAGACTATATCTTTCAGTATGAAGAACAATACATAAAGAAACATCCCAAACAGTTCATTACGTTTACGATGCCAGTAAGTCCTAAAACATATACCGACAAACGATTATTCCCCTTTTTTGAAGGACTAATTCCTGAAGGCTGGCTCCTGGATATCGCATCCAAAAACTGGAAAATCAATCCCAATGACCGCATGGGATTACTCTTGGCCTGCTGCCAAAATTGTATCGGTGCTGTCAGTGTTCAACCAATACCAAAGGAAAATGAGTAAGAAATGTTTATATTGTTATCAGATAGTAGAGGATACAATTGGAGGTGATTTTCACGAGCAATGTAGCTTAGCGTTTTTTGGAACAAAACACCAACCTGCATTTGAACATACACTACAACAAATGACCGCCTTAGCGCTAAATGTCGTGGAGCGAAGCGTAGCAGTACCTGGGGTACAACCCAAATTATCACTATCAATAGTAAATGACACGATTCAGGACGGGAATAAAGGACGTCTTACCGTGGTAGGTGCTTTGGGCGGTAATTATATTTTCAAACCGCCATCCGAACAATTCCCTGAAATGCCCGCAAATGAACATGTAACGATGCGCATCGCCGAAGCTTTTGGTATTAACACTGTAAAATCAAGCTTGATCCGACTACAATCTGGCGAGCTTTCCTATATTACCAAACGCATTGATAGGTCAGCTACTGGAGAAAAAATCCACATGCTCGACATGTTCCAAATCACGGAAGCTTTTGACAAATACAAAAGCTCGATGGAAAAAATAGGCAAAGCCATCAACGAATTCTCAGACAACACCTTACTGGACAAACTATACTTTTTGGAACTGGGTATTTTTAGCTATCTGACCGGAAACAACGACATGCACCTGAAGAACTTCTCGATGATCAATACAGGGGATAGTTGGACATTGGCTCCTGCCTATGATCTGTTGAACGTGGCCATAGTAAACCCGGAAGACACCGAAGAACTAGCCTTAACGCTCGATGGAAAAAAGAAAAAACTAAAATGGGAGCATTTCCAAACACTAGGAACAAACCTTGGCCTTAACGAAAAACAGCTAAAAGGAATAGTAAAACGATTCCAAAAAAACAAACCAATTGCCATGCAGTGGATCGACAATTCATTCCTGTCTGAAGCATTCAAAGAAAAATACAAACTACTATTAGAGGAAAGATACAGCAGTTTATTTCAGCCTAAGTAAACAAGTCTTTTTTTGTTTAATTTTACTTAGAAGTTTGGATAATAGAATTTTAAAGTAAGCCAAAGCCCAATCAAAGCTATAGATAGAGTATGAAAGCAGCAACCACGAGATTGTGTATCTACCCTAAAGACATACAACGTATTACAGGAAAGAGTTATCGCCAAAGCATTAGACTGTTGCAAAACATCAGAAAGGAGCTCAACAAGCTCCAAAATGAGTTTGTGTCAATAGAAGAGTTCTGCCAATATACAAGCCTAAAAATCGAACAAGTTGAACCTTTAATTATTGGGTAGAAATTAAAATACTATCAAAAGAAACTTTTTTCAAATATTCCTTAAACTCATCATTAAGTTCATTTCTGTCACAGGATAGAATTACGTGAATTTGTTGTTAGATTCCTATGCTTTTATTTTTACATTACTAGATAAAAATCAGGAATGTTTATAAATAACCTTTGAATCCCATTTTATTTTTTTGCTTAAAGCCCCCAATAAAATCAACCACTTCCCCAAATATCATTCGTAACAACTAAAAATCAACAGATTAACACATCTTAATTTTAAAAATCATTTAACTTAATTCACTTTTCGAATAGGTTATATCTTAATAAATCTATATTTTTACTATGCTTTTTTTATTTTTTTATAACAGTTACTATTATTAATGGCAATTTCCCCGACTATATATTTAATACCACTTTTCATCAAATTCAAGTAATTCGTAATTAAGATACTTTTTCTATTGCATTTTTCTGAAGTACAAGTACCTCACAAAAATAACCAAAAGGATAATTGCTACAATTTAATATTTTTTTCACCACAAAACCTGCCGGCGAAGGAACCGGTTTGGGATTGTCCTTAAGTTATGATATAGTTGTAAAAGGACATGGAGGTACTTTAACTATAGAAAGTAAAGAAAACGATTTTACGGTGTTTATGATACAATTGCCAACCAATAATAATTTAAAAATCAAATATGAAAAAATTTACCTCAACAGTGTTTTTTATTATAGGTTGCTTTTGCATTAATGGAATTGGATATGCGCAACAACAGCAACTTTATTTTGAAAACATTGATGTCAAAAAAGGACTCCCTGAAAGTTCTGTTATTGACATTAAAGAAGATTCAGAAGGATTTATCTGGATGGCTACGCAAAATGGTTTGGTTCGCTACGATGGCTACCGGTATAAAGTGTATAATCTGGGTTCAGAAAAGCTAAATATTGATCCAGTATCAAATGTACAAAGTCTCTATTTAGATAAAAAAAATATACTTTGGGCGTCAACCAGTTCTAACGGTATTTTTAGATATGACCGCAAAACGGACACTTTTAAACAGTTTGTTTATCCCTTTAAACAATCAATGGTTATTTTCTACATTTTAGCTGAGGGAGATTCGGGTACGCTTTGGGGTACCGTGGATTTAGATGATGCTAAAAATTTTGTATGGAAATTAACTCCAGACGGGAAATTTGAATTTTTCGGAAATAACCAAAAAGGCAAACACTTCCTTAATGCCTCCAGAATTTATTCAATAGTGAACTCCTCCACAGGAAAAATATGGTTTGCCACCGATAATGGGTTTTATCGTTATAATGGAAAAGAAAAACCACTGAAGGGATATATGACTTCCTCTGACACCCTAAAACAAAGAGAAGCGGTTTATATGTACGAACCTGCTTCAGAGCCCGGAATTTTCTGGATGGTAACTTTTCATGGTCATTACAAGGATAGTAAGGTTATTCGTTTTGATACTGCCTCCCAATTATTGAAAGAGTATCATCCTGAAAAAAACACCTTTAATTACGCAGAAACTAACACCTTTACCATTTCTGTGCATAAGACAAAGTTTATAAAAAGCATTTATGAGGACAAGAAAAAAAGATTGTGGTTTGCCTGCGATCAGGGATTGCTCTTACTGAACCGCTCTACAGAAAAATTCACCAATTATGCACCTACAGGTACAGAAAAACTATTTACCAAAAAACGGTTGTATAATTTTCTTGCAACAGAAAGTGACAACTTTTGGTTATCATCTGGTTCCGGTTTGGTTTATTTTAATCCTGACACAGCAAAATTCAAGCGTTACCAAGCTGATGCCAATCACCCAGGCAGCATAAATGACGGGGAAATTTTATCTAAAATTATCGACCACACCAACACCCTTTGGGTGGGATATGCATGGGCAGGTGCCAACAAAGAAAACAAGTTAAAAAGCGCTTTCGGTATCTATAAACAACCATCCGAAGAAACAGACATTAGCACGAAACAAAGAGGATATATTTCAGCTGGAATGGATGGGTATAGTTGGTATGCTACAGAAAATAGTATTTATAAATGGTTTCCCGAAACTAATACGTTTAAAAAGGTCTATGCGGTAGACTCTGGAAATATTTATTTTGGAAATCTAACCCAAACCAAAGAGAGAAATCTCTACATTGGTTCAAAAAACGGATTGATTTTTTACAATACCCATACTGGCAAGAAAGAAACATATTCTCTAAATAAAAAAAGTACAACTCCTGCAAATGCCTTTTATTTTCATAACCCATTAGAGGATGCTACTGGAATTATATGGTTGGCCACTAATGCGAAAGGGATTTGCTCTTTTGATCCAAAAACAAAAATAATTACGACCTATCCGTATCGTAAGAATCAGGGAAAAATAACACCACAAAATTCGGATGCCTTAGATGATCAACGTGTTATATCTTGCCATGTAGACCAGGAAAATACCTTGTGGGTTGGGACAAACTACGGGGGATTGAACCGTTTTGACAGAAAGACTAGACGTTTTATTTCGTATCAGACACAGCAGAGTAAAAAGGTAACCTGCGTAACTTCTATTTTTGAAGACAAAACAGGAAGATTTTGGGTGGGCACGTACCAGAATGGGCTTTTTGAATTTGACAGAAAGAAGGAAGCCTTTATTCATGAGGTAAATGAAAAGTCTGGTTTGTTATTTAATGGTGTCCTTGCTATCAATCAAGATGCTTCCGGGCAGTTATGGATACTTTCTGAGAGAGGATTGACTAGAATAAATCCCATAAACCGAAAGTTTAAGAATTTCAAATTGGAAAACACATTACCCGGATATGATTTTGTGCCATATCAACTTGATCTACCTAAACTTGATAATGGTTCGTTTATGTTAAATTTGAAAACTGCAATTGCTATTTTTAATCCAAAAATCTTGAATGATAACCCATATCCTCCAAAAGTACATTTAGAGGGAATGACCTATAGCAATCCAGATTCAAATGACAACAAAGAAAATAATATTTTAACTTATGGGCGAAAAACCATTGAACTTCCTTATAATGAAAACCGAATTCGTTTTGACTATATCGGACTTCATTATGACAATCCATCAGAAAACAAGTATGCCTATAAACTAGATGGGTATGACAAAGATTGGGTACAAGCGGGTACTCAAAGAACGGTTACCTATACCAACCTTGCCGCGGGAATCTATACTTTTCATGTAAAAGCCGCCAACAGCGATGGCGTTTGGAGTACCAAAAACGATTCGATTAGCCTCATTATTTCACCTCCATGGTGGCGGACTTGGTGGGCATATTTAATTTATTTTGTGATTTTTATTAGTTTATTGCGAATATACGTTGTCTTTAGAGCCAGAAATTTAAAACGAGAAAACAGGATTTTGGAAGAAAAAGTCGCACACCGCACCAATCAGCTATCGAAATCGCTAGAAGATTTAAAAACAACACAAACTCAGCTTATTCAATCGGAGAAAATGGCTTCCCTAGGAGAACTTACCGCCGGCATTGCTCATGAAATCCAGAACCCTCTTAATTTTGTCAATAATTTTTCGGAAGTCAGTATGGAACTGCTTGTTGAAATGGAAGAAGAATTAGCCAAAGGAGAAACCGCAGAAGCGATCGCAATTGCTACCGATGTAAAGCAAAACCTGGAAAAAATAAACTTTCACGGCAAACGTGCCGACAGCATTGTAAAAGGAATGCTACAACACAGCCGAACAGGAAATACAGTCAAAGAATCTATTAATATCAATGCCTTGGCAGATGAATACCTTCGTCTTGCCTATCACGGTCTTCGTGCTAAAGATAAAAGTTTCAATGCAGATCTTGTTACTAACTTTGATGAGACGCTTCCAAAAATAAATGTACTTCCTCAGGATATAGGTCGGGTATTACTCAATCTTTTTACAAATGCTTTCTATGCTACACATCAAAAACAAAAAATAGTCGGTGGTGCTTATAAACCTAAAGTAGAAATAAGTACTTCACTAAAAAACAATGTCGTAGAAATTACTGTGAAAGATAATGGCACCGGAATCCCAGATGCTATTAAAGATAAAATTTTACAACCTTTCTTTACGACCAAGCCAACAGGTGAAGGAACTGGACTTGGACTATCATTAAGTTACGATATTGTAGTAAAAGGACATGGTGGTACTATTTTAATCGACAGCGTAGAAGATGAATACACCGTTTTTACCGTGCAATTACCTATCGAATAAAAATAGAATGACTCCATTTATCACTATATTTAACAATTACAAAAAGAGAATTACCAACGAACCAATACCATTTATTTAAGATGAAAATACTCGTAGTTGATGATGAAGTAGATGTACAGTCCTTGTTCCTGCAACGCTTCCGGAAAGAAGTACGTAGCCATGAAATTGAGTTCGACTTTGCCCTTTCTGGAGAAGAAGCACTTAAATACCTAAAAGGCAAAAGTTCTGAAGTGGTTTTAATACTATCCGATATTAATATGCCGGGAATGAGCGGAATCGAACTTTTATCAGAAATAAGACATGATTATCCTTCTCCACCGCCAATCGTAATGATGATTACCGCTTATGGTGATGAAGAAAATTACAGACAGGCTATCGAAAATGGAGCAAACGATTTCTTAACGAAACCGCTTGATTTTAATTTATTAAAAGAAAAACTAAAAAATCTTATTGATAATGGCTAAAATATTGGTGGTAGACGACGAAGTAGATTTGGAAATGCTGGTAAAACAGAAATTCCGTAGAAAGATTCGGGAAAACATATATGAATTTGTCTTTGCACAGAACGGAGAAGATGCCCTTTTAAAAATACAGGAGCATCCAGATTTGGATATCATTCTCAGTGATATTAATATGCCGGTCATGGATGGGCTAACCTTGTTAAGCCGTCTCTCTGAAGCAAACCCGATGCTAAAAGCTATAATGGTTTCTGCTTATGGTGATATGCAAAACATACGCACAGCCATGAACCGTGGTGCTTTTGATTTTGTCTGTAAACCTGTTGATTTTGATGATCTCGACCTAACGATGGAAAAAACCATACTGCATGTAAAACAATTACAGGAAACGATTAAGGCCATTAAAGAAAATAATATTCTGAAAATGTATGTCGATGAAAACGTTCTTAATTTTATGGTCAATAAAGAATTTGAAAGCAGTTTAGTAAAAAACGAATTGCTGGACGCCACCGTGATTTTTATAGATGTCTGCGGGTTTACAGCTATTACAGAACAGATTCCAGCAAATACCGTAGTCACCTTGCTTAATGGATTATTTGAAAAAATAGTTAAGGAAATTATCGCTCAGGATGGTCATGTTGATAAATTTATGGGCGATGCTGTTATGGCTGTTTTCAGAGGTGATTATCATCTGGACAGAGCCATAGATGCCGCACTTTCCATAAAAGAACAGATTAATGGAATAGCAGAAATTAACCTGGATAACATTATTTATAAACCTGAAATTTCAATTGGAATCAATTCTGGTGAAATGGTGTCAGGAAATATTGGATCAGCATCATTAAGACGCCTCGATTATACGGTGATAGGCGACGCGGTAAATATTGCTCAGCGTCTTCAATCGATTGCCAAATCTGGACAGATTATTATATCTGAAGAAGTATATCACAAAGCAAAAGAATCTTTTAAATGCGAAAAAAACGGACAGTTTACATTGAAAAATAAGGCAAAACCAATCACTACTTATGAGGTTCTCGAATAATTAATTAATGTCTAGCCCTACGTTTTAGTACACCACCCGCTGCTTCTTTTATAATGCTTGTAAATATAAAAGCTTTGGGATCAATGTCGTGAACCATGTTTCTTAAACGTCTTAATTCCATCCTGGTAACGACGGTAAATACAATATCAACGGGTTGGCTTTGGCTAAAATTTTCTTTTAGGAAACCTCTTTCTCCTTTATAAATAGTAATCCCTCGCCCTAAGCCCATCACCAATTTCTCTTTTATCATTTCACTACTTCCCGAAATAATAGTAACGCCAGTATATTCTTCAAGTCCTTCCACAACAAAATTTATAGTACGCGAAGCAGAATAATACGTTAATATAGAATAAAGTGCTACAGGAAGTCCGAGTTTAATCGCAGCAACTAAGAAAATAATGATGTTTATTCCAAGTATGATCTCACTTATCGTAAAACTGATTCGTTTTACCGTGTATAAAGCCAAAACTTCTATTCCATCCAAAGCACTTCCTCCTCTCATCGCCAAACCCACTCCAAGCCCCATAAATACGCCTCCAAAAATAGACACAAGCAGTTTATCTGAGGTTACTTGAGGATAGGGTATAAAGTGCAAACACAGACCTAAACCAACAACTGCTGCAAAAGTTCGTAAAGCAAACTTTTTGTTGATCTGAAAAGCCCCCAAAATAATAAGCGGAATATTAGCAAGTACAATAACATACCCTATATTCCAATGGTATAATTCATGAAGTAACAATGATATACCTGTCATTCCTCCGTCGAAAAACTGATTTGGCACCAAAAATCCTTTTAATGCAAACCCACAAAACAGAATACCGGTAACCGTATATAACATATCTGAAATATCGTTTTGAGAAACTATTTTTTTCATTAATGCTAGTTTTTTTGAATTAAAATATTCCGGTTTTTTTCTTTTGTAGTTTGTCTCAATTTGATGGCAGTTGCTGTAAAAAAATGATGTTGTTGGAGGAAATTAACCTGAATAGAATTCCATTCTTCCCGAGTCAATATATTCCCTGATGCTAAAAATTCAAGATAGAGTTTTTCTCCAATTTTAAAAAAATCATCTCTTCCCAAATAATCCATATCGGCATCACAAATTATTTCTTCCAAATGGGATTTAGGCTTCTGTGGAATTTTTGTTGCCATAATAATATTGCAGATTATCTCAATATCATCAATATCATAATTAAATTGCGGCAAATATTCTCTCACCATTTGACATGAAATCCTCTCATGATCTTGATTTTGTTTTAAATAACCGGCATCGTGGTAAATAGCTGCAATAAGGAGTAATTTTAGATCCGAGTCAGAAATCCCCTCTTCTTTTGCAACATGCTTGGCACGATCGTATACATCCAATGTATGGTCAATGGTATGATAATGCAAATTCGGCGGCAAATCTTTTTTTAATTTTTCCAGTATAAGTTGACATTCAGGTAGATGCTGCATGATATTTATATCTATGGCTAATATATTATAAAAGATTTATATAATTGTACTATGCGATTATTTTATTTATAAGTATAATCCTTTTGAAATTATTTTAAGATAATTTGAATTAATTAAACATCAAAAAACTATTCATGATAAATAAACAAAACGTATTACCAGAAATAATTATCTAAAAAGTATAGACTACTGCAAAACAAAAAAAAGGAGCTAAACAAGCTCCAAAATGAATTAGTATCAATAGAAGAGTTCTACCAATATACAAGCCTAAAAATGGAACAGGTTGAACTATTAATTATTGGATAGAAACTGTGATTAACCTATTCAAATTTTGAACTTTACAAGTTCAAATAATAATAGTAAACCAGTTCAAATTTTATTAATAAAAGGATAAATTCTCTTTGATTAAAAAGATGATACAAATCCATCTTTAATAGCCCTGTTGCAATAGACATATTCTTCATTTCTCTACATCAAAGTAATAGGTTTCAACTTGATTTTTTCCAACATTCTTCTTGCCTCCCTTAGCTTTTTTAATGGCCATATGACCAGCTGGGCAAACAAATCTATCAGCGTCTTTATTGTAATCAAATTTATCTTCATCCTTTCTTGCTCCTTGAGCTATAGTGCAATTTAGCTTAGCTACTATTTTAATATTTTCTCTCTTAGAATAGACTAAATTATCTTTCCCTGAGGAGGCTCCGTCACCTATTACAGTTTCTACTTCCAATCCATTTTTTATAGAGTCTTCAATTAAAACTTGCAATAGAGGTCCATCTCCTTTTTCTACGGAACTTACAATTGCACTGGTAATGATTCGCTCCTAAGTCATATCAATATGCGTTTTGTATCCAAAAAACTTAGTGTCCTTTGATTTGTGTCCTCACGTGCATCTTGATCTTTTGATACCGTAAAACGAGCAAAAGTATCTTCCATTGCTTCTTTTAAAACGTTGAATTTCTCGCCAATCATAGGATAAGCCAATAGTGTTTCTTGTCCAGACAAGTGTTCAATTAGTTTAGAACAATAAGCTAGCTCATGTTCTAAATCATCATCCATATTTTTTAGAGGAAGGATGTCTTTTAAATTTTCATCTACATCATATATACTTTTGCGCAGACGTTTAGATCTTTCTATTAACACCTCAAATGGGGAGAAAGGATTAGATCTACTCTTTATATATCAACATCAGAGATGTCAAATATCGTTTTTAGTAAAAGATATTTGAACATCTTAATAGGCGATTCTGTCTTACGGCCATTAGTTAAACAGTATTTATTGCTTAACTCATCATATACGAAAGAGAAGTCTATTAGATGATTAATCTGACGAAGTAAATTGTCTTTGGGTATGATTAAATCGTATAAATTGGAATAACTACTTAAGGAGAATGTCTGTTTCTGGTCTACAATGTTGCGGTTTTATGATGAGACAAGATACAAAAAATGTGGCAAAATTGAAAGCATAGCTCGATTCAATTTTACCACATTTTATTAAAATTTACTTATTGACGACTTTTTCAGTGCCCTCCCAAAAAGATCAGGCATTTTTTTAATTTGCAAACGATCATCAAATAAAACCTGAATAATTTTTATTTAATTTTCTCAATCCTATATTGAATAATTAATTAGTTTATAAAAGAGTCAAAATTAAAAGGGGGACTCCTCCTCTATTTAATTGTTAAATTTTAACGTCTTCCACCTTTTCAAGCTTGTATTTTACGCGTTCAAAATCTATAGGTTCCCCTTTAATGAAATAAGAAGCTCCCATAGTAGTTTGAATTTTACCATTACCTAAAATGAGCTCATTTTCTTTCTTTAAAAAAGCCATAGGATTTTTGTATGTTCTTTTTTCATATCCACCTTGTATAAAAGTATAGCTAACAAATAAAGTGTCGCCATGAAATTCTCCTGCAATTTTCCCAAGTTTTTTAGGCATATTAAAAATTTTCATTTCCATATTTCCCGTTATTTTTCCGCTTTTCAAAGTGTTGATTTTTAAATCAATAGTATCTTGTTCATATAACGCTCTATAAGTCGTTGCACTTATTGGTTTTTCAGGCTGTACTGGGCTAACTTCAACACCATTTTCGCTTTTATTGTTATTACAGCTTCCGAGTATAGCGCATGATAGCGCCAAACAAAAAAGACCCCGGTTTTTCATAATAGTAAGATTTAATTAATAATGTGGCAATTGCCAATGCTAACTTACAAATAAATAATTTGTAAAAATTAGATTACGTGCAACTAAAGAAATAAAAAGAAAAAGAGCTATTTAAAAATTAATTCATCATCCTATATTCATTTGGCGTAAAGCCCGTACTTTTTTTAAACATACGATTAAAATGCTGTGGGTATTTAAAACCGAGTTCAAAAGCGATTTGACTAATTGATTTTTCAGTATCGAAAATCTTTTCCTTAGCTACATCAATTAATTTTAATTGCATGTGTTCCTGTGCTGATTTTCCTGTCTCTTTTTTAATTAAATCACCAAAATAGTTTGAAGAAAGATGCAAACGGTCTGCAAAATATCCTACAGAAGGCAGCCCTAAATCTAGGGTGGTATCTGACTTAAAGTAATCGTTTAATAGGTTTTCAAATTTTGATAAAATATCGGTGTTTATATTTTCTCTGGTGATAAATTGTCTATCATAAAATCGAATGCAATAGTTTAATAGCAACTCTATATTATTTGTTATTATTTTTTTACTGTGTTTATCAATAGACTGATCCAATTCGTACTCCAGTTTGCTAAATAAATCTTTAATAATTTGTTGCTCTTTCAAAGACAAATGCAATGCTTCATTCGAATCATACGAAAAGAAAGTATATTGACTAATTTGTTTACCAAGTGCAGTACCTTTAATTAAATCGGGATGAAAAAGTAAAGCCAAACCTGTAGGTTGATAATTCTCTTGATTATTGATTTCAAGAACCTGACCTGGACTAATAAAAACCAGCGTTCCATCATCATAATCATAAGTGTTTCTACCATATTTCAATTCACCACAATTCCCCGCTTTTAAAAAAACGGCATAAAAACCAAAATGCATCTTACAATGATTGGGTAAGTTTTTAGTATTTGTATTATCAAAAATACTAAGCAATGGATGTTTTGTTTCAACATCCTTTAGTGCATTGTATTGGGAAATTTTTTCGACTTTAATAATGGTATCCATAACAATTATTTTAATTACTATACAAATATAGTTCACACATTTTAAATAAGTTATACTCAAAAGCAATATCAGTAATAATGGTAATAATAGCCGTAATATGTATACCAAATAGAAACCACTATTAAAGGAACTTTGTAGAATCAAAAATTCACAAGAAAGAATTAATAAAAATTATATAAAAATGAAAACAAGAATATTAGGAAAAAACGGATTAGAAGTTTCAGCCCTTGGAATGGGGTGTATGGGATTGAATTTTGGTTATGGTCCTGCAACCGAAAAACAGCAAGGTGTAAAGTTAATTAGAGAAGCCTATGAACAAGGAATTACCTTTTTTGATACCGCTGAAGCTTACGGGCAATTAAATGAAGAATTGGTAGGAGAAGCATTAAAACCATTTAGAAAAGAGGTAGTAATTGCTACTAAATTTGGTTTTAAAGATGGAAATTCTAGCAAAGGTTTGGATAGCAATCCTGAACGTATTAGAAAAGTAGTAGAGGCCTCTTTACAAAGATTGCAAACAGATTATATTGATTTATTCTATCAACACCGTGTAGACCCCAATGTTCCCATGGAAGATGTAGCTGGTACTGTAAAAGACCTTATTAAGGAAGGAAAAGTGAAACACTTTGGATTATCTGAAGCTGGAGTTGAATCGATTCGTAAAGCACATGCGGTACAGCCTGTAACTGCTTTACAAAGTGAATATTCTATTTGGTGGAGAGAACCTGAATTAGAAATATTACCAACCCTGGAAGAACTAGGAATAGGCTTTGTTCCTTTCAGTCCCCTAGGTAAAGGATTTTTAACGGGTGCTATCAATGAAAATACACAATTCGACAGTACCGATTTTCGGAATATAGTTCCTCGTTTTTCTGAAGAAAACCGAAAAGCAAATCAAAAATTGATTGAATTATTAAGTGACATTGCCAAACAAAAAGAAGCAACTCCTGCTCAAATTGCATTGGGATGGTTGCTAGCACAAAAACCATGGATTGTACCCATTCCTGGGACTACAAAATCACACCGATTGACCGAAAATATTGGAGGTGCCTCCATTGTTTTATCAGCAAATGATATTACGGCAATTGATGATGCTTTCGCAAAAACTAACATACAAGGTGATCGTTATCCTTCTCATTTGCAAAGAATGGTTGGAAAATAAAAACATAGCAAAATGAAACTGTTAATGTAATTGCAGTTATGGGTGCAGGTTCTATTAGTCAAGTCATTGCTAGAGGTGTAGGTGCTGGAAATCATATTTTACTAGCCTAATTACATCAAGAAAATTGTGAAGCTGCCGCTACAATTCTAAGCGATGGCGCTTTTATAACTGGAAGTGATTTCTTGATGGATGGTGGTGTAACTTCCGCCTATTGGTATCATGAATTAAATCCAAAAATAGGATAATTTACTTTTTAGAGAAAGAAAAATACTTCGATAAGAAATTCTAATAAACTCAGATAATTATTGTTTAGAAATGAAAAAAACTAACACTAAAAAATTAAAATGACAACATTTATAAATAAAGGAATACCTGCACCCAAGGACTATTTCACAGGAACAGTTTGGGTAAATATGAATGTAAAACCTGATGAAGGGTATAACATCAATATGGGAACAATAAGTTTTGAAAAACAAGCAAGAACCAATTGGCATACTCATACCAGCGGCCAAATTTTATTTGTTATTGAAGGTATTGGATACTATCAAGAACTAGGTAAACCCATTCAACTAATAGAAAAAGGAGCCGTTGTAAAAATTCCAAAAAATATTTCTCATTGGCACGGAGCTTCTCACAACAGTTCGATGCGTCATATTGCCTTAGTTCCTGAATTTGACAAAGATAAAACGGAATGGTTACATGCAGTAAGTAATGAAGAGTATAATTCTTTTATAGCCCCAGTTTATGAAGTAGAAAACAATTTAAAACCAGCCGCTATAATGAATCATGAAGAATTATGGCCTAATTATATTTCCAAAGTAAAAGAAACTGATCCTGATTTGATTGAAATATTTGACAATTTTGCTTTTGACGAAGTCATCAACCACAATACGATGGATGTCAAAACAAGAGTACTTATGATTATGGCTTCTACAATAGGTAGCCATGCCCTGACTGAATACAATTTGCATGTAAATGCAGCCTTGAATGTTGGGATTTCTCCAATTGAAATAAAAGAAGTTCTCTACCAATCGGTACCCTATGTGGGAATTTCTAAGGTGGTAGATTTTATAAATGCTACCAATGAAATTTTTATCGAACGGAATATTTCTTTACCTTTAACAAGTCAATCAACCACTACTCCAGAAAATAGACTGGAAAAAGGATTGGCCAAACAAAAGGAAATTTTCGGCGACCAAATAGATAAGATGTATACAAACTCGCCCAAAGATTTATTACACATTCAACACTATTTATCTGCAAATTGTTTTGGCGATTATATTACTAGAGATGGTTTGGATGTTAAAACTCGAGAAATGATAACACTTTCTTTTCTTATTGCATTAGGAGGGTGCGAAAACCAAATAAAAGGACATATTAAAGGCAACATCAATGTAGGGAACGATAGACAAATCCTTATTAATTTAATCACACAATTACTACCTTATGTGGGCTATCCACGTACATTAAATGCCATTAATTGTTTGAATGAAATTTTACCCATGAATAGTATTAATTAATTAATTAATTAAAACACAGATATGAACACAATACAAGTTAAAGCTTATGGTGCTGCTGACAAAGATGCAGACTTAAAAGAGTTAAACATTAACCGTAGAGAGGTTTCTGCAAAAGATATAGAAATAGAAATTTTATATTGTGGGGTTTGTCACTCCGATTTACATACGGCTCGTAACGACTGGGGAGGAACATTATATCCTGCAGTTCCAGGTCACGAAATAGTAGGAAGAATTACCAAAGTAGGTAGTGAAGTGACTAAATTAAAAGTAGGCGATTTAGCAGGTGTTGGATGCCTTGTAGGTTCTTGTAGCACTTGTGATAGTTGTAAAAATGATTTAGAGCAATATTGTTCTAATGGCTGGGTTGGAACTTACAACGGTCCTGACAAGCATTTAGGAGGTCACACTTTTGGCGGTTATTCCGAAAAAGTGGTGGTCGATGAACACTTTGTATTAAAAGTGCCTGCCAACTTAAATTTGGCTGCCGTTGCACCTTTACTCTGTGCTGGAATTACCACTTGGTCGCCATTAAAACATTGGAAAGTTGGAAAAGGAAGCCAAGTTGCCGTTATTGGTTTAGGTGGTTTGGGACATATGGCAATTAAATTAGCTAAAGGTTTAGGTGCAGATGTAACTTTGTTTTCAAGAAGTCCTGATAAAGAAAAAGATGCATTTGAGTTGGGAGCTGATTCCGTAGTTATTTCTACTGATGATGAACATATGAAATCTGTAAGTGGAAAATTTGATCTAATAATTGATACCGTTCCTTATGTTCATGATGTCAATCCTTATGTATCTACTTTAAATATTAATGGAACTTTAGTTTTAGTTGGTTATTTAGGACCTTTAGATCCTTTCTTACATACAGTTCCAATGATTTTAGGGCGAAAATCAATAGCAGGTTCTTTAATAGGCGGAATTGCCGAAACACAAGAAATGTTAGATTTTTGTGGTGAACACAACATTGTATCTGAAATTGAAATTATCAAAATGCAAGATATCAACCAAGCATATGAGAGAATGTTAAAAAGTGATGTTCGTTATCGTTTTGTAATCGATATGGCTTCTTTGAAAGCATAATATCGATCCTGTTTTTATTAATAATCCCAAACATTATATTTTATTCTGTTTGGGATTATTTTTTTTAAAACTAAAATTTAAGGCTACTAAAGCCTTACTTCAAATCCGATTTCTATCTATAAAAACATATCTTTGCTCATAGATAAACTACCTCCTTAAAAAATGACAATGGATCAGGATAAATTTATTTTCTGTCTTGAAGGAGTTCGAGACGTAGAAATTACTACTACAACTGAAGTAGTCAAAAACTTAGAGCAATTGGCCCTAGAACAAGGAATTCCGAGTATTTATAAATCCTGTGATACAATTGAAGGATTAGAAGAAAGCTTAAGTGCATTACTTTATCACGATCATAATTTTAAGGATTATGAGATTATCTATTTAGTAATGCCTGGAAAGCGCAACAACATCTGCCTGAATGATTATTATTATAGTTTTGAAGAAATAGCTGAATTATTTGAAGGGAAAATGAAAGGTAAAATCATTCATTTTTCGAATGCAAAAATATTAGATCTTACCGCCGAAGAAGCACAATACTTTCTTGATATAACTGGAGCAAGTGCTGTTTCTGGCTATGGGGAAGTGTCCTATAAATTGCCTAGTATTGCAATTGATAAAGCGTTCTTTAGTCTATGTCAAGAAATTGATGATGTTGTTGAAATTGTTGAAGAATTGCATCAAAAACATTATGCGCTGTGTAAACTACTTGATTTTAGATTGTACTATTAAAAACCTGAATTTTTTCAAAATTAAAAAATGCCCAATACCTACTCCATCGTTTTACATCCATCAGAAGATATTGTTTCTAAAATTAAAATGATGAAGGGAACTTTGTCAGAAAAAATAGGATGGTTTAACAGTAAAAATTCATTGGCACATATTACTATTGGTGAATTTACCGCAACTGACATACAATTAGAAAATATCAAAATGCAACTCACTAAAATTAGCGATTCAATTCAGCCCACAAAAGTAGTTTTGGATCATTTAGGTAGTTATCCAAATGGGGCTTTTTTTATTGCGCCAAATTTAGATTCAAAAGAAAAACTGATGCTGATAATGAAACGTTTTCAGAAAGAAATTCGTTTCCCAATTGTTCATAAAAGTACCGATCCTCATTTATCAATAGCCAGAAAACTATCTTCAGAGAATTTAGAAATGGCATTAAATATGTTTCCAAATATTGATTTAGAATACAACTGTGAAGATGTCGTTTTAAGACGTTTTGATCCTTCAGTAAAACAATTTAAAATAATAGCCCATTTTTCGTTTAACGGTAATATAAAACCTGAATTTGTACAGACCTCTTTATTTTAATAGGTCTTTAAATAATCCACGAGCAATCAGTATTTTCATGATTTCATTTGTTCCAGCATAAATGCGCGTCACTCGATTATCAGCATACATGCGTGCTATTGGGTAATCCCACATATAACCATAACCACCAAACAATTGCAAACATTCATCTACCACTTTTCCACACATATCCGTAGCCGAGTATTTGATCATTGATGCACTTTCACTTGATAATTCATGTGTACTCAACAACTCAATACAACGGTCTAAAAAAGCCTGATGGATTTGCATTTGTGTAGCACATTCGGCAATTTTAAATTGGGTGTTTTGAAACCCAGCAATGGGAGAGCCAAATGCAGTACGTTCTGTGGTGTATTTTATAGTGTCTTCAATAGCGCCTTCGGCAGTAGCGACAGCCATAATTCCTACCGTTAATCGTTCCCGTGCTAATTCTTTCATCATAATTTTAAACCCCATTTTTTCGTCCCCGAGTCGGTTTTCTTTTGGAACTTTGACATTATCAAAAAACAACTCGGCTGTATCCTGCGATTTCATTCCTATTTTTTTCAGTGGATTTCCTTTGTTAAACCCCTCCATTGAGGACTCTAAAATGAGTAAAGTAACTCCTTCATCTGCTGTGTTCTGATTTGTTTTCACGGCTACTATTGCCATATCACACATAAACCCATTAGTTATAAACGTCTTTTGACCGTTTACTACATAATAATCCCCTTTGTCCTCAGCTGTGGTACGTAATGCTTTTAAATCGCTTCCGCAATTAGGTTCGGTCATTCCTATGGCGGTAATAAGTTCTCCTTTTGCCATTAGAGGCAAATACTTTTGTTTTTGTAATTCGGTGCCATAATTTAGCAAATAGGGCGCTACAATATCTGAATGCAATGAAAATCCAGGCCCTGTAATTCCTTTTTTGGCAAACTCCTCAATAAGTAAGGCATTAAAAGTAAAATCTAATCCTCCACCTCCATATATTTCAGGCATATCCAAACATAATAACCCTAATTCCCCTGCTCTTTTCCAAATTTCACGAGAAACCATTCCTTGTTTTTCCCAATTATCCAACTGCCCCATAATTTCATTTGCAATGAATTCTTGGATCATAGATTGCATCATTTTATGCTCTTCGGTGGCATAAATTTTTCTTTCGATTAGGATATTTTGTAGCATAAGAATGATTTTTAATTAGAATAAAATTCTTTAGAAATAATACTTTGGAAGCAAAATTTATTCTCTTCTAAAGTTAGTACTTTTTTAATTTACTTCTTTTTAAATGATATTCTAAATTTCAAATTAAAGGCAAAAAAAAAGCCGAGACTGTTTGTTTCGGCTTATAAAGCAATTTTATTTAGACCTTTATTTTTGTAAAAAGATTATGAAAAATGTTTAAAATGTTTTTCGTTTTTATAAACTTGTGCTAGTAAACTAGGCAAAACAATCAGCAACAAAGGCATCGCAATCAAGAATCCTCCAATTACCGCAATGGCCAATGGTTGATGTAACTCTGAACCTGTACCTATTCCTATTGCTAAAGGTAATAAAGCGATAATAGCTCCCAGCGCAGTCATTAGTTTTGGTCGCAATCGAGTCGATATTGAATACACAATCGATTCATTGACGTTTCTGGTTAACTTGAACGTTTCTCTAAACTGTAGAAAAGTAAAAATAGCATTTTCAGCAATGATACCTACAATCATTATAATTCCTGTATAACTTCCTACATTTAACGGAGTGGCAGTAATAAAAAGTAAAATATAACTGCCTGCAATTCCTAAAACAGAAATTAACAATATCACAAACGCCACTCTAAAATCTCTGAAAAGGAACAAAATAACACCAAACACTAATAAAGAAGAAGCGATTAAAATCATCAATAACTCTTTAAAGGATTGTTGCTGGTCTTTATAAGCTCCCGCATATTCAATATAATAACCGCTTGGCAATTTAATTTCACTGCTAACTTTGGTTTGAATTTCCTTCATCACACTTCCTAAATCACGGTTGTCCAATCGGCCAGTTACCACGCTCATCATTTGAAGGTTTTCGCGCTCAATTTCGGCCACTCCTTTTTCTATTGAAATAGTAACTAAACTGGTAATAGGAATCGATTGCCCGCTAGGTAAAAATATTTTGAGCTGTTTGATGTCTTCCAAACTTCTTTTTTTACCATTGGCATAAATCAACCGAATGGGAGTTTGTTTTTCATTTTCTAATAAACTGCCTACCACATTTCCTTCCAAAGCAGTTTGCATTTGAAACTGCAGATCGGATGGTGTAATACCATATTGGGCTAATTGAATGTAATTAGGATGAATATTAATTACTGGTCCAGCCAAAACAATACCATCAAAAACATCGGCGGTTCCTTTAACTTTTTCAACAATTGCTGAAACTTGTTTGGCTATTTTTTGTAACTGTGCTTGTTCATTTCCGAATACCTTCACTTCAATAGGTGAGACTGAACTCATTAAATCACCCAACATATCGCCAATAACTTGACCAAAATCGATTCGTAAAGCAGGCTGAGTAGCTTCTACTTTGGCACGAATTTCATCAATCACATCGTTACTCGTTTTACTTCTGTCTTTTTTTAATTGAATTAAGTAATCCCCACGATTGGGTTCTGTAATAAAAAAACCCATTTGAGTACCTGTCCTGCGACTGTAGGCTTCTACTTCAGGAATTTTTATAATAATTTTCTCTACCTCGTTCAGCATTCTATCTGTTTCTTCCAGTGACGTTCCTGGAGGACTTTCATAATCCAAAATGATACTTCCTTCATCCATTTCAGGTAAAAAACCAGTTTCTAAATTGGGTAAAATTATGAATATCGAAAGTATCAAAACAAGGCAAAATGCAATACTAATAAAAGGTTTACCAATAAAATAGGAGACCCAATTTTGGGTTTTTACTTCATGAATGTCAGAAACTGTTTCTGTTTCGACTACTACTCTATCTTTTTTAGAAAGCAATAAATAGACAACGGGGAGCAGCAACCAAGTAACAAAAAACGAACAAACTAATGTAATAATCATCGTATCCGTAAGTACTTTGAAATACGAACCTGCTACTCCACTCATTAATACAAAAGGGATAAAAATGACTATAGTACTGATGGATGACCCCAACATGGCTGGAAATAAATACTGAATGGCTTTTTGCAAAAGCGAAACCGTAGGCTCATCAGGATGTTCTTCATGAGTACGATGAATTTGTTCTACCACAACGATGGCATCATCAATAATTAATCCTAAAGCAGCCGCAATAGCACCCAAAGTCATAATATTAAACGTTTGTCCTGTGAGGTATAAAACAACCAATGTTAACCCTAAAGTTACTGGAATTATTATCAATATCGTTGCACTGGCTTTGGCTGATTTTAAAAATAATACAGCTACAATTATGGCTAATAATAAGCCAATCAATAAACTGTCCGTGACGCTTTTTACAGCATCATTTACAAAACGAGCTTGTTCGTAAAATGGTTTTATAGTAATACTTTTAGGAAGGATTTTTTTTAATTCTTGCAATTTTAAATTCATTGCATCAGAAAGGGAAATTAAATTAGAATTAGGTTGCTTGATTACAGCAACCAAAATGCTTTCTTTCCCATTGGCATTTACTTTTATGTATTCTTTAGCTTCCTTTATTTCAACAGCAGCAATATCTTTTAGCGTAACAATTCCTTTCCCATTATTACTAATAACCAAATTTTCTAATTCTTCTTTTTTGTCTACTTGGGCATCCGTAATGGTTAAATACAAATAGCGATAATCGGATAAATAGCCATTTGATTTTATAAAATTGGTCTGACTTAAAACTTGGGAAACAGCATCAGGGGTAATACCTAAGGCAGTCATTTTATTAAAATTCAATGACAACCAATATTCTTTTTCTTTACCTCCAATAATTCTAATTTCTGATACACCCTCTATTTGCGATAAAAACGGTTTTATGGTAAAATTAGCAATTTTCTTTAACTCAATAGCCGACATCCCTTTGCCTTCAATTGCATATCCGATCACAGGAAGAATGGACGGATTCATTTTCTCTACCGTAATTTGAGTATCTGGCGGAAGATTATTTTTTATTTGGTTGATTTGTTCTTCGATACGAGTTTTACTCAAATCAATATCTGCTTTCCAGTCCATAAAGGCGGAAATCTCACAACTTCCTCGACTGGTAGTACTTCTAATGGTTTTTAAATCTTGGACCTTTTTTATAGCATTTTCTAATGGTTTGGTCACTGTAATCATCATTTTATCCACAGGTTGTTGTCCTGCATCGGCAATGATTTTTATTTTCGGAAAGGTTATTTCAGGAAACAAACCCGTTTGCATTTTTGAATAGGCAAAAAAACCTCCTAAAATAATTAGGAAAATTATTGCGCTTAAACCATTTTTATGTTTTACAAAGAAGTTGTTCATTTTTTATAATTTGCCACAGATTGAAAAGATTTCTATAGATTTAAAAAAACCTTACTCTTCTATGCTGTTTCTGTTGTATTTATTTTTTTAAGCTCTATTCAATACCACTACTTTCGTACTTTTTTATACTGAATAATTACTACTGAATACGGGTAACTAATTTTTTATCACTTTTACCTTAATTGTATCAGCAACGCCATAATTTCCTGTAAGTAAAATTTTATCATTAGCCGTTAAAATTGGGGAAATGATTTGGATTTTATCATCTGTTTGAATCCCTTTTTCTATTGGAATTTTGATAGCAGTATTGGCATTTATCATTTTCATAATCCAAAAATCAGTTTCGGTTTCATCACTTAAAACTGCTGATTTTGGTAACGAAATAGTATTCGCATTGGCTGTCATATTGATTCTCACTTTTACAATTAAATTTTCAGGTATATCTTGTTTTCCTTTTATTTTCAAAACTACATTTTGAGTTTGTGAAACAGCATCAACAGTAGGTGAAAATTTTTGAACTGTTGCTATTCTAGCAGTACCATCAGGCAAAGTAACAGCCAATTGTTGTCCAGCAGAAACGTATTTTTTTAATTCATAAGGCAAACTTAACACGAGTGCAAAACTATTAGAATCATTAATAGTAACCAAAGGATCCCCATCTTGCACATAATCTCCTTGTTGCACATTTATCATGGTTACAATTCCACTCGTGTTGGAACGCACCGCTATAGCACCACCAAAATTCAAACTAGGATCAATTTTATTTATCGTATTTCCCAATACTTTTGATTCTCTCGTTTTAATTGAAAACAAGGTAGCACCGTTATTCACGAAATCATTTATTGCCACATTTACGGAACTCAAATATCCTGTAGCATTAGCTTTAATACTATTTTTAACTAAATAGGTTGCCGTAGCATTTAATTCTATATAATTTTCAATTCCTACTGTGTCAATAGTTGTAATCGTAACTGGAATGCTTGCGTCAATAGGTTTTTCGGTCACCACATTCTCTTTACATGCCATAAAGAAAAATGGAATTAGTAACCAAAAAAAGATAGATTTATTCATAATATTAGTCATTAGAACTCCAATAATTAATTTCATTAATCAGTTGAAGTGTATTTATTTTATTTTGCGAAATAGTATTATTGATGTTTATAACATTACCTATAGCTATCATAAAATCAGTGATTTGAGCATCCCCGGAAAGTAATAATTTTTTATCTGCATCGATAAGCGCATCACTAATTTGAAGCTGGGATTGCAATTGGTTTTGAATTTCAATAGTTTGTTTTAATTGCTGATTCAGCATTAATAATTGTTGTTGGTATTGTTTATTGAAATTATTTTTATACGCTAAATTAGTAGCTAAGGCCGATTCATTTTTTTGATGCAATAACATTCTTTGATTTCCATCATAAATAGGAATGGACAACCCTAGACCAATACTAAATCCAAAATTTTTATACCCTTGACTGGCAAAACTAGACATATAACCTGCATCTCCTAGTAGTGAAAGAGCTGGTTTATAAGCGTTATCTATCAATTTATTTTGATTCACAATTTTCAAACTATCGGTTTCAAATTGTTTTACAAAAATTGATTCTTCTTCTTTTTGAATGCTTTTCAAAGAAATAACTGGTTTTTTTAAATTGACAAAAGTAGTATCCGTCTCACCAGATAAATAATTCAGTAGACCCAAATCATTTTGATATTGCTGCTTCAATTGCAAAACCTGCAATTCTTGCTGTTTTAAAGTGGATATAAAAATCAAATAATCCGTTTGCCTATAAATGGAGTTCTGGGTGAGTTTTTTCAAAATCACAGCTTCATTTTTCAATAATGCAGCCATGTTTTGATTATAAACCATTTGCTCAGCACTACCAAAAGTTGTAATGTATTGTATTATTATGGCTTTATTCAAATCCTTAACCGCAATTTTTTTATTTAAAACTAAACCGTCTTTAATAATTTTGAAGGTTTCTGCTTGGGAATTAACTATACTTTTCCCAATTATTTTTTTATTAATTCCTATCAAACCAGTTAGGGATTGCCCATTGCTTAAAGCAGTATCATAACCAAAACCGTTATGATTAGGAGCCATATACCCATTAAGATTGGCCGAAACTAAAGGTTTATAAGTAGCTCTAATAAGTAAACTATCGATTGTATTGGATTGAATTTGATTTGATAAATCTTTTAATAAAGGCGAATTGGTTTGGGCCTTTTCAATATAAAAAAGTAAATCCTTTTCTTGTGAAAAAGAGGTAGCGGTAAAAAAAATAAAAAAAATAAAAAAAATATTTTTCATCATAAAAATTTATGGGTGTCTACAACCAAGTAATTTCCAAAAAAGCACTCTAGTCGATGTTAAAAATAAACAGATATACTGTACTTACTTATTAATTTATGTAAGGTTATGAATATAAGTATTATATTTTTTGATAAATATCCTTACTATTTTTTTTAAAACATATTTTTTCTTCCAAAAATAATTTTATTTTTAAAATCTTTCATTGAATCAGTACCTCTAATATCAATCCGCTGAACTTCATATCTATTTTTAAATGGAAAAATATTGATTCTATTTCCTATTCGAAGTCCGTATTTTATCCCATGTTTTTTTAACAGTTCAAAAAACATTTTTTGTTTAGATCCCTTTTTCCTGTAATATCCACCATAGGTATAAGCTAAGGCAGGAAAAATATTTAAATTCTCTTTTTTTATAATTTCTTGACATAATTCAAGATCATTTTCAATTTCATCCAACGTTAAATCAGCATAATTATCATGCTTGAACGTATGATAGCCCACTTCAATATGAGAACTAATTGCTGCTAATTGCTGCTTGTTCATCAACTTCATATTATCATTTACAAACTCCCCGTTCCAATCAGCACTTTTTCCAATTCGACCTAAAACCATAAAACATACTGCCTTAAAATTATACTGTTGCAACAAAGGGTACAATTCAGTATAATTATCCAAAAAACCATCATCAAAAGTAAGAATAACCGTTTTAGAAGGGCAACTAATTTTATTATTTATCAGTTCATCAATATCTGACAACCAAAGTGTGGAATAATTATTATTTTTTAAATATTCAAATTGTTCCACTATTTTTTCTTTACTAATTGTAATTTGATCTTCAAAACCATTAGTGGAAATGGAATGATATTCCAAAATTCTAATTTTTTTGGAAGGCAAATACAATATTTTATATTGAAAATTTAAAACAATAACAAAAAGTACAAAAAACAGTATTAAAACCAACATTATTTTCAAATCCATATTAAAAAATTTATCTTTAAATTATACTTGCCACATCATTTAAAACTTCTAAAAACTTTGCTCCAATTATAAAACGGGTAGAAGTTGTCATTAAAAAATCAAACCCATTTAGAATACATTTGTTTTGTAATGATTTATTATTCATTAAAATCTCTACTTTATCCGCAAAATCAATTGGATTACCAACTTCAGCTAATAACCCCGTTTCATTATTTCTCAAAACTGTAGGAATCCCTCCTGCATTTGCGGCAACTACAGGAACTTTGCATGCATAACTTTCCAAAATAACTCCTCCTGTTGCCTCGCATTTTGATGTAAACAAAAATAAATCAAATTCTGGAAAGCATTTTTGTATGTCTGTCCTATATCCTGCAAAAATAATTTCCTTTTCTAATCCCTTTGAAATCACATAATCCTTAATTTCAATTTCTAAAGATCCCTCCCCAATTAAAATATATTTGGCTTTCAACCCTCTTTTATATAGTTCTTCTACTGTATCTACCCATGTATAATGATCTTTTACTTTACAAAATGCAGATACATTCCCAATTATTTTGTAATCTGTGGGTATATTAAATTCCCTATGAAGGAATCCGTTTCTATTATTATTAATAAATCGATCCGTATTAACCACGCTTCCAATAACCGTCATTACATTATGATTTTTTATTGATGGTTTTAATATTTCAACTACGGCTTCAGAAATACAAATAATTTTTTTTATTCCTTTATAATTATACTTGAATTTTCTAAAAAAATTAGTACCAATATCTACTATCAAAGTGCGACATAAAACCAAAGGTGTTTTTAATCCAAAAATCACCGATGATAAAACACTTATAGTATGCGCTTTGCTGTTATGAATAATCACAATGTCAGCCTTATACGATTCTACTATTTTTTTAAATATTTTTGCAAATTTAAGATCATACTCCGATTTATAATCAAAAGCTTGAACTTGCAAATTTCTTTCAATTGCAACTCTGTTTAATTCCGAATTTTCTGGACATATAATCAGTTGATTATCGACAAACTCATTATCTCTAAAAGATTCATAAATATCAATAATCATTTGCTCATGACCTCTCCAAACATTTGAAGCAGAAAAATGAATTATTTTCATAATTTAGATTTTACTAACTACTAAAACAACAAACGAATTGGGAGCAATACTAGGCCAAGGGTTTGGATTTTCTGCGGTTGGTTCTGGTTTCTTACCAAAATTCGCTGCTGAAAGATACAATTGATTTGTTCTTTTATTTAAAGCAATTGTTCGAGCCCCTTTTTGTGTTTTTACTGTTTCCAGAACGGAGAAATTTGCAGCATTTTTCTCTCTAACAACCGTAATTGTTCCTTCCCCATTAGAACTAAAAATAAGTTTGCTTTGAGGATTAAAAGCAACACCATCACAACCCTCACCTATTGGCAACGTTTTTATTATTTTTCCGTTTAAAGCATTAACAACAACCATTAAATTATTTCCACATACTGAAAACAATCGATTCGTTTCTAAATCAATTGCTAAACCAGAAGGTTCATCACCTGGTGCAATACTCCAAGTAGCTGTTACTTCCAATTTAATTGCGTCAATCGTTTTGATTTCATTTTTATCTTCGATATTTACATAAATCAATCCTTTATTATTCGTAACCGAAAATTCTGGTTTTCCACCAAAAGGAATTGTTTTTAATTCTTTATTCGTTATCGCATCGAGAACAGTTGCATCATTTGATTTCCCATTATAGGTAAAGACTTTTTTTGAAAAAGCATCATACAAAATAGCATCTGGGTTTTTACCTTCAATGGCTACCTTTTGGATCAATTTAAAAGTTTTTAGATCGATAACTGATACTGAGTTGTCTTTCCCATTTGAAATAAATGCTTTGTTTAAATCATTTGCAATAGCAATTCCATGAACCCCTTTTGTATCAGGAATTGTTGTAATTAATGCATTTGATTTTAAATCAATTACATTTACTACATTTCCGTGTGAAACAAATAAGTGCTGATTAATCTCGTCCACAGTTAAGTAATCCCAACCATCATTGCCAGGTATATTTATTTTTCTAGAAACTTTATGGGTTTGGCTGTTGCCATTTGTGAAACAAAACCCAAGAACAAGAATCATAATAATTTTTTTCATTGTATTATTTTTTAAGTTTTAAACATTTAGAATTTGAAATTAATATACATTTTACACTCATTGCTTTTTACCATCAAATAAAATTGGCTTTTGCTTTTTTGTGTTAATCCATTTATTCAACTTATAAGAAAGATAAGCTGAACCCGCTCCTACAATTGCACCTGCTGCAACATCACTAGGGTAATGGACACCTAAATCCATTCGGGAATAGCTTACAAGACTTGCCCAGACAAATGATGGCGCAATAACATACCATTTAGGAAAAGCTAAACTCAATGATGTTGCTGTTGCAAAAGCTTCTGAAGCATGACCCGATGGAAAAGAACCACTACCTCCTGAAGATAGTTTTTGAATTTCAGGATAAGTTACAAATGGTCTATCTCTTTTTATTGAATATTTAAGAGCC
>TARA_R110000868_G_scaffold10429_5_pt1 | contig 29634 bp, 25 predicted proteins | sample TARA_R110000868 | Tara Oceans TARA_R110000868 (sample SAMEA4397489) | marine metagenome | biome: Polar Biome; feature: [SRF] surface water layer (ENVO:00010504); material: water (ENVO:00002006), including particulate matter (ENVO:01000060) such as... | depth 5 m | reverse complement strand
GCAAGGCATGCTCGGCACCACGCTGCCGGAGAAATACGGCTGCGCAGGATTGAACTATGTCTCCTACGGGCTGGCCGCACGCGAGGTGGAACGCGTCGATTCCGGCTACCGCTCGGCGATGAGCGTACAGTCGTCGCTCGTCATGCACCCGATCTATGCCTATGGCTCGGAAGCGCAGCGCGAGAAATATCTCCCGAAGCTTGCGACCGGCGAATGGGTCGGCTGCTTCGGCCTCACAGAACCCGACCATGGGTCTGATCCGGGATCGATGGTGACGCGCGCCAAGAAAGTGGATGGCGGTTTCATCCTCAACGGCGCGAAAATGTGGATCACCAATTCACCGATCTCTGACCTTGCTGTTGTCTGGGCAAAGACCGAAGACGACGTGATCCGCGGCTTTGTTGTCGAACGCGCATTCAAAGGCTTTTCGACGCCGAAGATCGAAGGGAAGTTTTCACTCCGCGCTTCCGTGACCGGCGAAATCGTGTTGCAGGATGTGTTCGTGCCGGACGAAAACCTGCTGCCCAATGTGCGCGGGCTTGCCGGTCCTTTCGGTTGTCTCAATCGCGCCCGGTATGGCATCGCCTGGGGCGCAATGGGCGCTGCCGAATTCTGCTGGAATGCGGCACGCACATACACTCTGGAGCGCAAGCAGTTCGGACGTCCGCTGGCGGCAAACCAGCTCGTGCAAAAGAAGCTCGCCGACATGCAGACGGAAATCACACTCGGCCTGCAGGGTTGTTTGCAGCTTGGCCGGATGTTTGACGCAGGCACGGCAGCTCCCGCTTCTATCTCGCTGATGAAGCGCAACAACTGCGGCAAAGCGCTCGATATTGCTCGCGTTGCCCGCGACATGCATGGCGGCAATGGCGTGTCGGACGAGTATCATGTGATCCGACATGTGATGAACCTCGAAGCGGTGAACACCTACGAAGGCACGCACGACGTTCACGCGCTTATCCTCGGGCGCGAAATCACCGGCATCGCGGCTTTCTCCTGATAGCGAATTTGACTTGAGCGGAACTGACAGATGAGCGAAGCGACGGCGGACATGGCGGGAGGCCAGACGCAACGGAATGACGGCCAAAAAACGGCCGTCATTATCCTTGCGGGCTTGAGCTTCTGCCATTTGCTCAACGACATGATCCAGTCACTGCTGCCTGCGATCTATCCGCTGCTGAAAGCAAACTACGCGCTGAGCTTCACACAGATCGGACTGATCACATTCGCCTTCCAGATGACGGCCTCCGTTTTTCAGCCTGTGATCGGCTATGCGACCGACAAAAAATCCCGCCCCTATTCGCTCACCGTGGGCATGGGCTTCACACTGATCGGTTTGCTGCTGTTGGCGGTCGCGCATAATTTTGCGGTCATTCTCATTGCTGCCATGCTGATCGGCACCGGTTCATCCGTATTCCATCCCGAAAGCTCGCGCATTGCGCGGTTCGCGTCCGGCGGGAGACACGGGTTGGCTCAATCGGTTTTTCAGGTGGGCGGCAATACAGGTTCGGCTATCGGTCCGCTGCTCGCAGCCTTCATCGTTATTCAACGTGGGCAAGCGAGCATCGCCTGGTTTGCACTCGCCGCCGGTCTTGGCATGGCACTGCTGTGGAATGTCGGCGGGTGGTATAAGCGCCACATGGCTGAGGCAGCGAAAAAGCCCGCAATCGCCATACCGCATCACGGGCTAAGCCAACGCCGCGTGACAATCACCATCGCGATGCTGATGGCGCTTATCTTCTCTAAGTTTTTCTATCAGGCGAGCCTGTCGAGCTATTATACGTTTTATCTGATCGACAAATTTCACGTCTCTGTCGAGACGTCGCAATTGCTGCTGTTCGTCTATCTGTTTGCGACGGCGGCCGGTACGCTGATCGGCGGACCCATCGGTGACAGAATCGGGAGGCGATATGTGATTTGGGGGTCGATCCTCGGCGTGTTGCCATTCACGCTGATCCTGCCACATGTCAATCTGTTCTGGACGGCAGTGCTGACCGTGCCTATCGGCCTGATCATCGCATCCGCCTTTTCCGCGATCATCGTTTATGCGCAAGACCTGATGCCCGGACGCGTCGGTACGGTCGCCGGATTGTTCTTTGGTTTTGCCTTCGGCATGGGCGGCATCGGTGCGGCGAGCCTTGGTGTGCTGGCTGATCACACCAGCATCAGCTTTGTCTATAATGTCTGTGCATTCCTGCCTGCCATCGGTCTGCTCGCGCTATTGCTGCCGAACCTCGACGCGCTGAACGCGCACATGGCAGGCAAATGAAAAAGCGGGCTCTGATCTTTGGCGTGTGCGGACAGGACGGCGTCTATCTCGCCAAGTTGCTGCATGAGCAAGGCTACGAGGTGCACGGCACATCGCGCGATAAGGAAATGGCCAATATGGCCGGTCTGCATCTCATGGGCATTTATGACAATGTCACTGTGCACTCAGCTGCCCTGCTCGACTTCCGCTCTGTGTTGCAGGTGATCGGAGATGTGCGGCCTGACGAGATTTACAATCTTGCGGGGCAGTCTTCCGTTGGATTGTCATTTGCGCAGCCTGTGGAAACCTTTGAGGGGATCATCCTCGGCACACTCAATATTCTTGAATGCATCCGCTTTCTGAAATTGCCCGCACGATTTTATAATGCCACATCAGGCGAAGTCTTCGGCAATACGGAAACACCTGCGGACGAGATGACGCCTTTCCGCCCGCGTAGCCCTTATGGTGTCGCAAAGTCCACGGCCTTCTGGACGGTAGCGAATTATCGTGAGTCCTATGGAATTTTTGCCTGCTCCGGCATCCTCTTCAATCACGAGAGCCCGCTGCGCCCGTCGCGCTTTGTCACACAAAAGATTGTGCGCGGCGCGGTGGACATCGTTGAAAAGCGCGCGGAGAAACTGACACTTGGCAACCTCGATGTGTCGCGCGACTGGGGCTGGGCGCCGGATTATGTGGACGCTATGGCACGGATGCTCAAACGCAATGAGCCGGACGATTATGTGGTGGCAACGGGGCGATCAAGCACGCTGACAGGATTTGTCGACGCCGTATTCGATTGCCTCGGCATGAAGGCCGATGCCTATGTCGAGACAACGCCGGAACTGTTGCGACCAACGGATATTCGCGTGAGCGTCGGCGACCCGACAAAAGCCAAAGCGAAGCTCGACTGGAGTGCAGACATTACGATGCCTAGACTCATCAACAGGCTGGTCGATGCAGAATTGGCGCGGCGGCAGACAATCAAGTAATTGCTGTCAGGGCAGGCGCAGAACCGCGTGCCATGCGTAGCCGCGATATAGCGGTGTGAAACTAATCATCGCATTGTGAGTTGACGCAAAGACTTCCAGCACTTCGCGCATGTCGGCACGCGGGCTCACGTGAAAAAGTGACAACCATTTGAACAAGATTGCGCGGCAGAAGCGCGGCAGGCGTTCCTGCTGGCCGAAATCGACAATGTGCAACTCACCTGCAGGCGCGAGATTGGCGAGGCTCTGACGCAATGCACCCTGCCAATCCGGGATCATCGATAAAGTGTAGGACATGAAGATGCGTTCGAACGCCGTGCGACCAAAAGCCTGCACGGGATCAAAGATTGTCGCATCGCCTTGCGCGTAAGAAACGCTACCACTCAGTTGAGCGCGGTTGGTCGCTGCACGGGCGGACGCGAGCATCTGAGACGAAATATCCATGCCGTAGAAATGCGCAAAGGGATGAGTGCGGATGGCAGCTATGAGATTGCGCCCAGTGCCGCAACCGATTTCGAGAATATGGTCGCCGGTGCGCGGGCAAAGGCCTTTCAACATTCTGTCGCGGCCAAGAAGATACCAGGCGCGCGTCAAATCATAAATATGGCGCTGCTGACGATAGACCTTGTCCATTAGAGCAGAGTGATCCAGCGCGACATCGGACAAAATTGTCAGCCTTCGAAAGTATAAAGGTGGAAACCGCCGTAGATCGAGGAGCGATCGCGATAAGTCCAGCGGAAGCTATCTTCCTTGTGATAGGTCCAGCGCGCGAGCAGATCAGCAGCGACACGACCGGGGAGCAGGCTCGGCTCAGCGGCTGTGCGGAAAATGACGCGGGAACCAGGACGCGCGGTGCGCGTAATTTCGGACCAGAGATCGTTAAGTTGGGCGTCCGTCATCCAATCCTGCGCGTCGAGCAGCACATAACGGTCACAGCTTGCGGGCATCTGGCCACGCAAGAACTCCGTGAAGCCGAGATTGTAAACATGGGCGCGCGACGCGTTGGATTGCAGCACCGCGAAATTATCGCGCTGAAGATATGGCGGCAGAGAGGCCGTTTCACTGCGTTCGTAGTGACGCGCGAAAGCCTGCCAAGCAAAATAATTGTCGGAAATGTCGAAATCGCAGACGAGGCGTTCGAGACGCTCACGCAGAACCTCGTGCATGGGGCGCCCGCCGGACAGTTTCTCATATTGCGACGGCGGAATGCCGAGGCCATAGAGGGAGGCCGGATTATCGGTGATACGACGCAAGAACCCGTGCTCGAAAAGCGGAGCGAGCTGTGTATTGAAAAAATGGCGCTGTTCGGAGAGCGAGCGTGCGGCGAGCAGCGGGCGAAAATTGACGCCATACATGCGGGCTGCCAGATGCGCCCAGCCAATGAAATAGCCCAACAAACCGTGGCGGTAAAAACCGCGCGTGAAGAGCGAGATACGGCGGCGCAGGCTGAAGCCGCGATGTTCCCAATAGCTGCGCGACGCGTCATCGAGCTTGCCGCGCAGGAAGCGACGATAGGCCTCTGAGTTGGATTTCTTATCGGCCTCACCGAAAAAGCGAAAGAAATGATCATGCGAGGGCATGTGCGTCGCGCCGGCAAGCTTGAGCCGCGTCAGCGCCACATGGGCCGCGTTGAGATCTACCGCCGAAACTTGAGCGGGACCAGCAACAAGATAGGACATGACGTTGCAGCCGCCAGACGCGATTGTGACGACGTGGCTGTCGGCGTTGAGCGCCAGTGCCTCAAGGTCGATGACCGGGTCTTCCCATATCTGCGCATAGACAAGACCGGAAAACACGGCAGTGAAGGCGCGCTCCAAAAGTCCGGCGCGCGAGGCCGCCTTGTATTGGTGCACTGCCTGCCGCAGCCGCGCGTGGCGGGGTTTGTCGCTTACAAACACACCAGCGTCAGTGAGTGCGGGTGTTGGGCCAAGGGGCGTGTTGAACAAGGTGGCGGCATCCTCAAATGGGGGCAAAACGGTCGAATCACGACGAAGGCCCACTCCGGTTTCGCAATTGTGGTACAGAGGGCGCATGACGTCGCCGTGACGGTTTAATGGCATTTGCGCAAACCGGTCGTGCCGATGCCGACTTCCGAATCATTATGAGCGGCGTATAGTCGAAGCATCCGATTCAAAAAGCCGGACGCGCCACGGTCCCCAAAAACAGGACCGTTCGTGTAAACCGGCCAGTGTGCGCGCTCGATTAGTGTCGCCAAGCCCGGCCTATTCCAATGGAGAGCGCGCGCCGCACTCAAAATCCGCTTTGGCGTCTCGTGCCCATGATCCAGCGCAATGGCTGGCGCTTTTGGGGCGGCATGTCGCTGATCAATAGCGGGCGGCTGCTTGAAGCCTTTATGCCGATTTTCCTCAAAATGGGGATCGACCGGATTGCGGTAGGCGATATGCGCCTTGCAGAACCGGCGATGGCTATTCTCGGTCTGATGTTTGTGCGTTATTTCGCATTTAACTTTGGGCGACGCTATGTGCGCGAAGTTGGCGTCGAAGTTGCCTATGAACTTCGCCAAAAGCTCTACTGGCACCTGGAACTGATGGGACCGAAGTTTTTTGCAGGCTTCACCACAGGCGACCTGATGGCCCGCGCGATCAACGACATTTCGTTGATCCGCCAGATGATCGGCATGGGTACGCGGTTGCTCTTCGTGCTTGGCTTTTCCGGCATTATCGCTTTCATCTTCATGTTGCATCAGGCGGCATCACTGACAGTGCTGCTTGTTCCCGCCCTGCCATTTTTCGGCATATTCGGCTATGTGCTAGCCAACAGGATTTTCGTTCAATCGACGATTGTGCAGGAAGGGTTCTCCAATCTGTCTGCTCAGATACAGGAAAACCTGAGTGGCATCCGCACGATCCAAACGCACGCGCAGGAAGACCACGAGATCGAAAGGCTGACCGCCTCTTCAAGCCGTTATGCCGGTGACTACTATCGGCTGATGTTTCTGAACTCTGCGCTCAACGCCTGGATGCTGGCAATCACCGGCTTCACAACGCTGCTGATTGTCGGCTATGGCGGCGCGCAGGTGATGGAAGGCACAATCACGGTCGGCACGTTCACGGCTATGCTCTTTTATCTCGGCATGATGCTCTCACCCGTCAAGGAAGGCGGCGTGATGGTGACTATGTTCCAGCGCGGCGGATCGGCGGCTGCACGAATTTTTGAAATTCTCGATCATGAACCGGAAATCCGCGATGCGCCGGACGCGGCACCGCTCGACACAATCGGCGGCGCAATTACTATTTCCGGCCTTTCCTATCACCATCAAGCCCGCAAGAACGATGGCACGGCCGCTAAGGGCGAGTGGCCCGCGCTCGACAATGTGTCACTCGATATCAAACCCGGCGAGATGATCGCCGTGCTGGGCCGCGTCGGATCCGGCAAATCGACATTGCTGAGGCTTATGGTGCGACTGCTTGATCCCGCGCCGGGAACAATCTTTCTCGATGGCAATGACATACGCCAGTTGCCTATGGCTCAGGTGCGTGCGCAGGTAACGCTGGTGCCGCAGGATCCGTTTTTGTTTGCCACACGGCTCGGCCACAATATTGCCTATGACAATCCTGATCGCGAGCTTGATGAAGTATGGGGCGCGGCGCAATCGGCTGATCTTGAAACCACGATCAATCGCTTTCCGAATAGGCTGGAAACGCAGGTGGGCGAACGCGGCGTGACATTATCCGGCGGACAAAAGCAACGCGCGAGCCTTGCGCGCGGGTTGATCCGCGAGACGCCTGTATTGCTGCTGGATGATTGCTTTTCGTCAGTTGATACCGAGACTGAGGAATTCATTCTGTCGCGGCTTAAAGTGCTGCGGGCGGGGCGCACCACCATGATGGTGTCGCACCGCGTCTCCACAGCGCGCCATGCCGACCGGATTGTTGTTTTGGAAGAAGGTCGCATCGCGGAAATCGGAACACATCAGGAATTGCTCAAGGCAGGCGGGATTTACGCAGCTCTCGAAAAGGCACAAGGCCAGCGCGACGCGCTGACCAAGGCGCTTGCCGAAACCGGCGTAGCCGCATCGGAGGAAGCACCATGAGTGCTCCGAAGAAAGATTATTCGATCTTTGAAGACGACATTGACACGCGACATTTCGACTTCGCGATGATCTGGCGTCTAACACATTGGATCGCACCATACCGGATGCAGATGTGGGCGGCTCTTGTGCTTGTCATGCTCGCCGCAAGTGCGGCTGTGCTCGCGCCGGTCGTCGTGAGCCGTGTGGTGATCGACGGAATATTGCTGGGCGCAACCGACGCCTCTGCACCCGACTTCGGTCAAAAGTCACTCAGCCATTGGCTCGACAACGCGACAGGGCTTCATCCGCTGGTGGTCGCCTGCAGTCTATACGCCTTGTGGATCGCCCTTTGGGCAGTGTTCGGCCACGGGTTCCGCATATTGCTTGCACGGGCTGTTCTGAACGGCCTGCGCGATTTGCGGCGCGATCTCTTTGCCCATTTGGAGCGCCTGCCGTCGAGTTTTTATGATCGCGTGGCGGTTGGACGGGTGATGACACGCCTCACCAATGACATCGAGACGCTGTTTGAATTGCTTGCAGGCTTCGGCGTGCTGCTTGGTGAATTTGTGCCCTTCTTTGTCGCCGTCACTATCATGCTTGCTCTCAATCCCGTGCTGACTTTCCAACTGCTTGCAATTTTGCCGCTGGCGGCTGTCGCCACGGTTGTCTTCCGTATTGTCTCACGCAAAGTTTATCGCGCAACGCGCTCCACCGTGTCGCGGTTGAATGAAAATCTTCAGGAAAACCTTTCCGGCATTGAAGTGGTGCAACTCTACGGGCGCGAGAAACTCAATTACGATGCCTACTCCGCGATCAACCGCGAGAACAAAGACGCTGAGAATCTTGCTGTGAAAATCGAAAGCTACTACGGCCCGTCGATGGACAGCATGACATTCATCGCGGTCACTATCATTATCTGGTACGGCGGACATGATGTGCTGGGTGGCACAGCGACACTCGGCAGCGTCATTCTGTTTGCTCAATTTGCAGACATGCTGTTCCGCCCTATTGTCGCGATGGGCGACCAGTGGAACGTTGTGTTCCGCGCTATGGCAAGCTGCGAGCGTATTTTTCAGGCACTCGACTGGGACGAGGCGCTTAAGGCGCCGGAACACCCTGTGCCGCTGCCCGATGACCTCCGCGGCGAAGTCGAGTTTCGACATCTGAATTTCTCATATTTGCCGGATAGTCCGATTCTCAAAGACGTCAGCTTCACCATTGCGCCGGGCGAGAAGGTAGCAATTGTTGGTCCGACGGGTTCGGGCAAAACAAGTCTCATCCGGCTTCTCTGTCGCTTCTACGACATCGCGCCGCAATCGATCCTGATCGACGGTATAGATATCATGGATATTGCACCTGCCGATATTCGCCGCCGCATCGGCGTCGTGTTGCAGGATTTCCATATTTTTTCCGGCAGCGTCTACGACAATATCGCGCTGGGCAATCCGGCGGTGACGCGGGCGGACGCGATGCGGGCAGCCAAGCTCGTACATGCCGATGCCTTTATCTCGACCCTGCCGCAGGGCTATGACACACCGCTGACCGAACGGGGTCGCAACCTCAGCCATGGACAACGGCAATTGCTGGCCTTTGCCCGCGTGCTAGCGATGAACCCTGATGTATTGATCCTCGATGAGGCTACCGCCAGCATTGATACGGAGACTGAACTCATCATACAGGACGCGCTCGGCAAGCTCACTGAGGGGCGCAGTTCGATCATCATTGCCCACAGGCTGCAAACGATCCGCGAGGCGCACCGCATTGTCGTGCTGACACAGGGCGAGGTGCGCGAGATTGGTACGCATGAGGAATTGATGGCATTGGGTGGCACCTATAAGACGCTTTACGAATTGCAGGTGCAGGACGTTCGAGCAAGTGACTGAGGCAATCCACCGCTTCCCAGAGCTTACCCCGGCGTGGTCTAATGCTGTCCAAGCTTCAATAAGGTCCGGCGATGTTTCAAAAAACCTTCAACGATCATATTCAGGTCGCAAGCGACACGGCCAAGAGGCTTGAGATGCCTTTGGCTGCACTTGTCGAAGCCTGTGCCCTGTCGGTGGCCGCTGGCGGCAAGCTGATGTTTTTCGGCAACGGCGGCAGTGCGGCAGACGCGCAGCATATCGCGACCGAGCTTTCTGTCCGCTATGTCGGCGACCGGGCCCCTATCGCGGCCCTTGCGCTGACAACTGATACCTCCGTGCTGACAGCTGCAGCCAATGACATGGGCTATGAACAGGTCTTCGCGCGGCAAGTGCAGGCTCTCGGTCGCGCAGGCGACGTCGCTATCGGCATTTCAACATCGGGCAAAAGTCCCAATGTGGTGCTGGCACTCGACGCTGCACGCAAGATGGGCATTGTGACCGCCGCCTTCACCGGCAATGACGGCGCGAAAATGACCGCACTTGCCGACCACCTCATCAACGTGCCTTCAACAGTCACGGCGCGCATTCAGGAAATGCACATCACGCTCGGCCATCTCCTTTGCGAGACACTTGAGAAGCGGCTAGGACTCGTCTGACCATGTTGCTGGAAAACGGCATCTGGATTTCCAAACAGAACCCAAGCAAAACCGCACATGGCGCAGCGCTGTTTCTCGATCGTGACGGCGTTGTCATCAAAGAAGTGCATTATATCTCGCGCGCCGAAGACGTGGTGCTTGAAACTGGAGCCGTCGAGCTTCTCACCTGGGCGCGGGATAGGGGCCTTGGCATTGTCGTTGTGACCAATCAATCGGGCATCGCGCGGAAACTATTCGGCTGGGCAGAATTTGAAGCCGTGGAAGCGGAGATCGCTCGACAGCTTGCAGCACATGGCGTGAGCATCGACCTCACTATTGCCTGCTCATTTCACAAAGATTACACGCCAGACTTCGGACCGGCGCAAGAGCGCTGGCGTAAGCCAGGGCCGGCGATGCTGGAACTTGGCGCGGCAATGATCCAGGCGGAACTTGCCACCAGTTGGATGGTGGGCGACCGGACCAGCGACATAGGCGCTGCTGCGAATGCTGGACTTGCAGGTGCGATCCATGTGCAGACCGGCCACGGAGCATCCGCTGGCGACGCTGCGGTGGCATTAGCAGGGAAAGATTTTTCCGTCTCGAGCGTTGCTGACCCGGCGGCAGCACTTCAGCTGTTGCATGACGTATTTGCGAAAGACTCTTCATAAAAATCGCACTGTCGAACGTGCGATAGTGAGGATGCTATTTTCTTGGCATTGCGATTTGAATTTCGGTCGAAATCCGCATGTGTGGTTTAAATCAGGAACCAAGTGCCCGTCTTTTCTTCTACGTCTTATGTGTCGTCAGTTAGTGTTTGATCGACAACATAATGTCGATCACGAGATCCTGCTCGGCTGAGGTCATGTGCGCGTAAGCTGGCAGTCGCAATAAACCAGCTCCCGCTTCGTCCGTGACCGCCATTGAACCAGCAACGCGCCCGAAACGAAGGCCTCCTGGTGATGAATGCAATGGCACATAATGCGCTGGCGCTGATATTCCTTGGTCTGATAATGCTTTTTGCGCCTTGGCCTTGAGATCCAGATCGTCAAATACCATGAAGTAAATGTGCCCATTGTGCTGGCATTCCGTCGGCACAGAAGGAAGACGTATGCCGCCTGCTGCCTGAAGCGGCGCCAGTGCTGCGTGGTAGCGTTTCCAAATCGCAATACGGCGCGCGTTGATGTCGTCGGCACGTTCGAGCTGAGCCAACAGCAAGGCAGCGACAATCTCGCTCGGCAAATAGGATGACCCTATATCGACCCAAGTATACTTATCGACTTCACCACGCAGGAAGCGGCCACGGTTGGTGCCCTTCTCGCGAATTATTTCGGCGCGTTCAGCATATGCCGGATCGTTGATGAACAATGCGCCACCTTCGCCGGATATGACATTTTTGCTGGCGTGAAAACTCAAAGCACCGAAGACACCGAATGTTCCAAGTGCCCGCCCCTTGTATGTTGCACCGAGACCTTGCGCTGCATCTTCGACAACGGCCAGATCATGCGTCTTCGCCAGATCGAGGATTGTGTCCATCTCGCAGCCGACACCTGCGTAGTGCACCGGTGCAATGGCACGAGTGCGCGGCGTAATCGCCTGTTCGATCAGCGTCTCGTCCATATTGATGGTGTCTGGCCGCACATCGATAAAAACCGGTACGCCGCCGCGCAGCACAAAGGCATTGGCCGTGCTGACAAATGTGTAGGACGGCATGATGATCTCGTCACCGGGTGCAATATCAAGTAACAGGGCGGCAAGTTCCAGACCTGCAGTGCATGAATGGACGAGAAGCGCTTTGTTTGCGGCGGTCTTTTTTTCGAGAAACGCGTTACAAGCCTTCGTAAAGCGACCATCGCCGGACAAATGAGCTGCTGCCAGAGCTTCCTGCACATAGACACTCTCATTGCCTTCGATTGAAGGTTTAGAATATGGAATTGTCACGCAATACTCCTGTGCCGATCAGGCCACATCTGGCTTTCCCCACCTTATGACCGAGAATTTGTCTATATCACAAGGCGAGCGATGGTGCGGCAATCACGATTTCACTGCGCAGAGAATTGGCGATGAAACATTTTTCATGCGCCTGATGATGAAGCGCATCAAGCCCTGCTGCATCTGGCCCCTGCCCTTCCGCAAAGGTGATTTCCGGTACGAGCGTGATTTTCGTCATGGCTATACGACCGCGATCATCCTTGGCCAAGACGCCCGACGCCTTGTCAACATAGCGCGTCACTGTATGACCTTTCGCAGCCGCCAGAGATAAAAACCACAGCATGTGACAGGACGAGGCCGAGGCAACCAGAGCCTCCTCGGGGTCCACGCCGCCTGCGTCCGACCAAGGCAAGGGCACGACGCCGGGCGACGACGACGCGGGCACCACCGCGCCGCCGTCAAAACGCCATTGATGGGCGCGACTGTATCGATTGCCCGAAAAATCTTCGTCTTGCGCGAGCGACCATTCGATTTGCGCTGTATAGACTGACATGAAATGTCACCTGCCATTCGTTATGACGGTCACCATTGTGACATCGGCTCAGGGTTCACCCTTTGCCCACAAATGGCACTCTCTTTACGTTCCGAATATCCACGCACTAAACCCACACCCGAGATTGATACATTTTCACCGGCTGCGCTCAGGCTTGCTCTCAGATTTTGTTCTGAGGGCAAACCAAGAATTTTTGACCAGTCTTTTTTTCCAGATAACGCGCGACTGTATCGCCTTGCAATGCGTCAGACAGCGAAATCTCATCTGTGTAATGGCTTGCAAAAGTCGTTTTGAGTTCTTTTGCCACGCGTGTGCGCAACCGGCTTGCCACTTCGTTGCCTGCTCTGGCCAGAAAATTCGGCAGAAGCCACCCGCCAACGCCCCATGCCATGCCATAGCCACGGTTCAAAACAGTCGCGGATGTATCGAGGCCACCATAGAGGTAGACCTGCTTGTGCTTGATCGAACCATAAATGCTATAGGCGCCAGGTGTTCGGGCAGCTGCGGCTTCCATTGCGCTCAGAATGGTAGAAGCGAGCGTGCCACCGCCTGTCGCGTCAAACGCCAGCGTCGCGCCCGTCGCATGAATGGCGTCTGTTAGTTCGGCCTGAAAGTTTTCACTGCTGCTGTCGACGATATGTTTTGCTCCCATATCTTTCAGCAGTTGAGCCTGATCCTTCTTACGAACGATGTTTACAAGCTCAACCTTGTCCGCCTGACAAATTCGATTCAGCATCTGGCCAAGATTTGAAGCGGCTGCCGTGTGTACGAGAGCTGTGTGACCTTCCATGCGCATCGTTTCGATCATCGACAGAGCGGTCAGCGGATTAACAAAACTGGATGCACCATCTTTTGCGGTATCACCCGGCAAGAGAGGCATGCATGTCGCGGCATCGACGCAGCGGTATTGTCCGTACATGCCGCCTCCCATCACAGCGACCACTTTGCCCATCAGGCTTTGCGCAACGTCACTGTCACCAGCGGCGACGACGGTTCCGGCTCCTTCATTCCCGACCGGAAGCGGCGCGCCGATGCGGGCTTTCATAACCCGCATGCCCTGCGCCGAAACCGGAGCAGACAGTACAATACTTTCGCCCGACCCCGTCGATGTCGCGTCACCCATACTTGCCATACCAAACATCACGCCGAGGTCTGAGGGATTGATTGGCGATGCCTCAACTTTCACGATCACTTGATTGGGCTTGGGCGTCGGCATTTGCTGCTCAATTAATTCCATTTTCAAAACGCCCTCGGTGCTGAGCGTGGAAAACATTTGCATATAGGTTTTTGGCAGCGTCATTGGAGCCTCGTCAAAAATCGCGTGATGTGTGAATTGCCGCCAAAGGTATCATGATCGAACGATACTTGCGCTTTATCGAGCAGCGGCGACGACATTTTTTGTGCCGCTAAACGGGTTCCATCGGCATACTAGCGCATATTGCCGAGTCCCCGGAGTCGGGTATGGCATGCTTGTTGGGCGAAAACACCGGGCAAAACCAGATTGATTGGCTGTGGCGACAGACTGGTGCACACCGGTCTCAACCTATTTTTTCCTGTTAATAGGGAAATTAAAGGGAAATTCCTCACAAAACAGCTTTTTCGTACGGCCATTCGGAGGAAAATGCCCTCAAAATCAGTGGCTTATAGTTTTTTCCCTAGTTCAAATAACAGGGAAGGATATTCGCTGAATAGGGGATGAGGTGCACAATAGTTTCAAGGTAGGAACTGTACCAACCGGTCTGGTCTGATCGGTGTCAGCATCATTGAGTTAGAATTGAGTGGTGACGAAGCTAGCAACGGGATTCACATTCTGACCGGCCAAACTCGCCAAGAGATGATGCCTGAGTATGGCACCGTAGTAGGCCGAAAGATGGAGCAACCTCAAGCCCCTCACCACCGATCTATCCCCTTTCTTTTAATGGGGTTTTAGGCGCATTTCGCCACCGAGTGTCCCACTGCAAATAATAGCTGCCCCAAAGGCTTCATTTTGCTCAATAGACCAACTGGAGACTATACCATCAGCACATCAACCGAGGATGATCGCACTCTGAGTCTTCACCTTGATGAGGGCGTCGCATATAACGGCTGTATCTCCATTGTTTCGAGCGGGGGTCTTCCTGATCAAGGACACGTCTGCGGGTGTTCAACCAATCCAGGAACTGCAACGCGAAGGCCTCGCGCGCTGAGTTCAGGATCTGCGTCTGAACAGATAGTCCATTCTCTGCCGATCGTCGTCAGTTCCAACGTCTGCACAACGCCATTGATCCACCAGGTCAAAGCCGCATTCGTCGGCCAATGAGATGAAGGCGTCTGCACTTGCGGCATATTGCGGAAGGCGGGGCGCTTCGTAAAAGCCCATCCGATGCCTGCGTTTCCAAAGATGCCAAATAAAACCGAGCATTACCTTGACCCCGCAGGTCCGGCGCACGAAGCCGATCGCGCGCATAGTTGAGCGATGACGCTTGGGCTCCGCTTCGATCTGGGGAAGGACACCGACGTACAAGTGTCCGTCGTTGGCAGACGAACGCCAAATGGCCTGCATCGCGCGACGGACAGCTTTTTTGGATTGCAAATGGGACAACACCCCGACAGCACAAATCAGATCGAAGGGTCGGCCGAGATTGAGTGTTTCAATGTCGGCAACAACGAATTCAATTCCTTCGCCTTCATGATAGGTGCGGAGCCTTACGACTTCCTCTTCCGAGATGACAGTCCCGACCCGCACTTCAGCATTCATGTCCCGCAGCAGCCGGCCATCGCCGCATCCAATGTCCAGAATCGTACGGGTTGCAGGCAATCTGCCGATCACAGAATTCATTATGCGGTCGGTTTTTTCTGCATCTTCCCTTTGGGTGATGGCGTGAATGTCGTCCTTCGTCGCAAGTTTCCGATAGACATTGGCCCAATTCAATTTGGTCGATTTTGGCAAGAGGATCGGGCGCATGTTGTACGATTCATCCATAAAATTCAGGGCGAGTGATATTGCACAGATCGGCGTATTGTTTCAATTGAAGCGATCTGAGCCTTCGCGCCTATCGACAGTCATTTACTAAATTGCTTGGCCACGTTTCCGCGCAGCCTGTGTTAAGCTCGCGTTCTGACACTATTCTGTGGGGCCTATTCGTTGAAAAATCTGCGTCAGAGCATTATCAAACGCCTCAACAGGCTACGGCACGGCCAGTTGGCGCTGGTAAAGCACAATCAATGCTCATTTCTATTGGACACTCGCAACAGCCTAGATATGAAAATCATGGGCGGCATGAATTGGGAGCATGGATTGCGTGATCGCGCGGTCGCAGAGATCAACGCCAACAAGATTGACCTCTTTATCGATGCTGGCGCCAATTTGGGTCTCTATTCGATCGACTTGAACAGTCGCTGTCCCGCCTTACGAGAGACAATTGCGTTTGAACCGGTACCGTCGAATTTCAATCAGCTATGCGGCAATATTTTCATGAACGGGATGAACGACCGTGTGACGCCGATGCGCTATGCGCTGAGCGATGCTGACGGAACGGCTACCTTGAATATCGACAGCAAATTCACTGTTCACTCCAGTCTCTATACAGACGACAAACGGCCGAACAAATTCGACGTACAGATCGATGTGCCCTTGATGAAATTTGACGAGCATCACAATTATGATGGCCGCTTCGTGTTCCTGAAAATGGATGTCGAAGGACATGAGGCGGCAGCGTTGCAGGGCATGTCGGACTTTCTTACCCGCAACAAGGCGAGCTTGCAGATTGAATCTGCGCCCGCCCAGTTTGACGCAGTGGGTCAGCTCCTCGCAGGATTGGGATACACCTACACCGGCAATGAAGGGAGCGACCGCTTTTTCAATAACTTCAAGGCGGCATGATTTTTGTCGACACCCAAGCCTAACCACCGGCGCACAAGGCATAATTCCCTTGGCTTCCGGTGACTTTCGGATAAAAATTACCCCGCCAAAAGGCATTTTTCTTGCCCTCACGGCACATTGTTTCCGGACACACCAAATCAGAGGATCGGCCAACTGATGCCGTTTGCCAGCCAGTTTTTGAGAGGGCCATTTGATCTTCTTCACTATAGCGTTCTGGGACCGCTGTTAGACCGCAAGCACATCCTCATCGCCTGCATGCCCAAAAGCGGCTCGACCTATCTTTCGAACGCTGTGTCGCGCCTGCCGGATTTTCGCAAAGCAACACTTGTCCAAAGCTACGGCCGCAGCGAACAGGAATTGTCCCATGCGCAGGCTCTGCGCAAGCATCGCTATAATTACGTCGCGCAGCATCATGTAAAATACAATGACAACACCGAATTTGTGTTGCGCAAGTTCAACGTCGCGCCGGTTGTCCTTGTCAGGAATATTTTTGACTGTGTCGCCAGCATAAGAGACCACATCCGTAATGAATCCGTTATGTCACCGACCGCGTGGTTTGACGAGGAGATGCGCGAATTCGACGATGACCAACTTTCGTCGATGATCGCCCAACTGGTCATTCCCTGGTATATCCACTTCTATGTTTCGTGGACACATTGTCCTGACGCTTTGCTGCTGACCTATGAAAATGCCTTTGCAGACCTCTCCGGGACAGTCGCCCGAATTGGCGAACACGCAGGGCTTACCCTTCCCGCTTCAACGATCAAGAATTCGCTTGAGGTAAAGACCAATAAGCCGGATCGCTTCAATTTTGGCGTAAGTGGACGGGGCGCAGCGCTCAACGAAGCGACAAAAAACACCATTCGCCAGTATGCGACCTACTATCCGCATGTTGATTTTGCGCCGATTGGTATAACTTCATAGTTGCTACAATGATGTTGCACTGGTCCAACGCCTGTCCCTGGCACGGTGCTGCTTTCCAGTTTTTGCCATTAACGCCGAGTATCATGCTGTGATAAGCGCTCCCTCCCGCATTCCGGTGGCTGGCCCCTGGATCACCCAACTCGAAATCGACTATGTGGCCGATGCAGCACGCAATGCGTGGTTCAGTGAGCATTATACCTACAACGCCAAGTTCGAAGCGCTGTTTGCCAAATATGTCGGCGTGAAGCATGCCGTATCGCTTCCCCATTGCACAGCCGCCATCCATCTGGCGCTCGCCGCGCGCGGCATCGGCCCCGGCGATACTGTCATTGTGCCGGATGTGACCTGGATCGCCTCGGTCGCACCGGTTGTATATGTCGGAGCGACACCGGTGTTCGTCGATATCCTGCCCGACACATGGTGCATCGACCCAGATGCTGTCGAAGCCGCCATCACCAAAGATACAAAGGCGATCATCGGCGTTGATCTTTATGGCTCCATGGCGAACTGGACCCGCCTGCGCGACATTGCCGACAGACACAATTTGTTCCTGCTGGAAGACGCAGCTGAAGCCCTGGGGTCAGAATTCGGCGGCCGCAAAGCCGGCGCGCTCGGTAACATCGGCGTTTTTTCGTTCCACGGTTCCAAAACAGTCGTCACAGGCGAAGGCGGCATGCTGGTCACCGACGACGACCAACTGCATGCCCGCGTGATGACATTGCGAGATCACGGTCGCCCGCCGGGGGACCGCTTCTTCCTCAACAACGAAGTCGGCTTCAAATATAAAATGAGCGCCATGCAAGCCGCCATCGGGCTGGCGCAAATGGAGCGCATTGACGAGCTGATCGAAAAGAAGCGTCAGATTTTTAGCTGGTATCAGCACGAATTGAACGGCGTTAACGGACTGACGATCAACGCGGAGCCGGAGGGCACGCTGAATTCCTATTGGATGGTCACTGTCATACCGGACCCGTCGATGGGCCTGTCAAAATTCACGCTTATGGAAGAGCTGCTGAAACGCAATATCGACACACGGCCGTTCTTCTCCCGCCTGTCCACATTGCCTGCCTTTGATGAGTATCCGCAATCCGGCATCCATCTGCCGAAGGTTCCGGTCGGTCAAACCATGGCCGACTTCGGCGTCAACTTGCCTTCGGGCTATCACGTGACGGAAGAAAACGTAAAAGTCATTTGTGACGCTCTGAAGGAAATCCTGTCGAGCCTCTGAACACTTACGATGCTGTCGGCATTTCGAGCCAGCGCGACAAGAATTGAGAATTAAATATGGTAGCTGTTTCAGTCGGGGTGCCTGTCTACAACGGGGCGGACAGATTGCGCGCAAGTCTTCAATGTCTGCGCGATCAAACCTTCACCGATTTTGAAGTTCTGATCTTCGACAATGATTCAACAGACGAAACGGGCAACATTGCACAAGAGTTTGCCGAAAAGGACAGTCGTTTTCGCTATGTCCGGCAATCAGAGAATGTTGGCCCCTATATCAATTTCATTGATGCGCTCGATGCCGCTCAGGGAAAGTATTTCTTCTGGCGCGCCCACGACGATTTGTCGGCCCTGAATTTCATTGAAGTGCTGTACAAATTGCTCGAAGACAATCCGCACGCCTATCTCGCAGCTTCACGCGTCTTCAATACAAATTCCGACGGTTCCGAGACTTTCACCTTTCCGGTACCTGATACAAATGCGCCCACGCGGCTTGGCCGCATTCGCAAGATGCTGTTCAATGCTCAATCATGCTGGTTTTATGCTTTTTGGCGGCGTGACGCTATTACAAAGATCATTCACGAAACTCATGAAGTATACCCGTTTACCTGGGCATCCGATCCGCTTATGCTCTTTACGCCGATCATCGATGAAGCGATTGTAACCACCAATGAGACAACCTTCACGCAGCTGACGCGCGACCGTCCCGCGCGCGTCAGGGCTTCAACCTCGGTGATGATCCCTGCGCGTCGCGCCTATCTTGCGCGCTGCAAATCCGAGGCCGCATTGCGCGACTTCTCATTCATCGAACGGCTGCAAATGCATTTTCTCATCCGCCAGCACACGAGTGACAGATGTTACGGGTTAAGAAAAATCAGCCGCCGGCTTCTTCATGAGATGGTGCGCGGTCGCCCGGCTAACCCCGAAGCATAAGATTCAACTCACCGTTCAGACGGGGAGACCTTTAGACTTCAGGAATTCGCGCCACGGCACGGTCCGCGGATGAAGAAATGACGATGCCTCTTCGCCTGCGGTCGCAATCAAATCAAGCGCCGTCACATAAGGCATAAAATCACCATGCAGCTGCGGCCAAGGCGTGAGGCTGTAGTCCATATATTCGACTGAAATGCCCTGCCGTTCGAACTCCAAGTGATCGAGGTATTCCGCTGCTCCGTGCCCCGTTATGTAGCGCGTACCGCCAACTGCTTTGACCAAATCAAAAATTCGTTGCGACGACCGGCTTGAGATTGAAAGATCGCTCGACCGAAAAACTTTCTGTGGACGAACATCAAGTGAATCCGCAAGGACCTCACAGGAAGCGATAAGACAGTCAACGAGAACCGGATGCGCAACCGCTTTGTCGTAGAGGGCGAGAGCTGTATCGAGTTCTGCCGCTCCGCCAAGGGATTGCTGCAGGATGTTGCGGTGGGATTTGTGCCACGCGTCGCCCGCTGCTTTCAATTCGAGGATCAACGTTTCGGTTCGACGTCCGTCGAGTGGGATCGTCATCCACTTCCGGCCATCCTTATGTTTAACCTGTATCCGGTTCGTAAACGACCGGTTGGAACATTGGGCGTCGTCAAGCCAGATATAAATGTCGGCAAGCGCCATCTGCTCAAAGAAGCCCGGCCATGGAAAATACATAGGTTGGGAAATGACGACGCTGGGGCCGTCTTTCGGCATCACTTCCGGTCCAGATACCTCGTCGCCCGTCATCAGCGTATCCGATCGTTCTTGTAGAGGTACATCATAAATTCGTATAGCGGATAAGCATGATCGAGAGCCACATTCGGTGTGATCTCCGCCATGCACCAACTGAGCATTTCGGCGGGGCTGCGATAGAAAAGATTATCAACCATGAAGTTCACGCGGCTCGACATCATGTTGAAGGCGATCCCTTCCGAACATAAGTCAAACATGCGCCGGATCAGAGAACGAACAAACTTATCCATCTGTGGAATCGATGCATCAAGCTTCTGTGTCATAATTCCGTTGCAGAGGAGATAGTCAAATGTGCCGATATCTTTTGCCTCAAAAATATCGCCGCAAAGAAAATCACCTTTCGGATAACGTTTCTTTGCCTCGACGATCATCGCTTCGACAAAATCAATACCCGTGTAATCGATCTCAAGCCCACGTTCTTGAATTCGGCTCAGGAGTCCACCATACCCGCAACCCACATCGAGGACGCTGGCACGTCTTCCAAGCGTCCGGCCGCGCAGTACCAAATCAAGCAATTTGTCGTATCGCAGCGTCAGATCGTCCTGATTGGCACCCCAATCCACGCCACGTGGCGTCGCACCATGCTCGGAAAAAACCCGATCGTGATGCGCCTTCATGTTCTCAGTGATTGAATTTTCGTTCATCTAGTTCCTCGAAACTTCCACTCATACGGAGTGAGAACAAACCGATCATACAATTAGCCCTATCACGCTGACGTAATCTTCAACTCAGGTACAGCAGTCACAAAGCGCGCACCCCACACTTTAGCGTAATCAAGCTGCGTGCGGACTTCGCCTGCAATATTCCACGGCAATATCCAGATAATATCAGGTTTGTCGGCTTTGAGATGCGCTTCATCCACAATCGGAATACGGCTACCGGGCATGAACTTTCCCTGTTTGGAGACGGCACGGTCAACGACATAGGGAAGCAGATCGGGCCTTACACCTGCAAAATTGAGCAGCGTATTTCCCTTGGCTGCGGCGCCATAAGCACCGACTTTCTTGCCTTGAGCTTTCGCCGCAATCAGGAAAGCGACGACGTCATCTTTCACCTTTTCGACGCGCGACTGGAACCCGGCATAGAAATCTTCCTTGTCCATGCCGATGCTGCGTTCACGCCCCAGCATTTCGGCCACACGCGGCGACAAGGGGCGCAATCCACCCGCCTTTTGCGCAAAGACACGCAGGCTACCGCCATGGGTTGTCAGTTCCTCGACGTCAAAAACGGCAAGACCGTTCTCACGGAAAATGCGCTCAACGGCGATCAGCGACAGATAGGAATAGTGCTCGTGATAAATCGTGTCGAACTGGCATTCGCTCATGAGACGCATGAGGTGCGGAAACTCAAAAGTGGCGACACCGGCGGGCTTCAGCAGCGCCGCAAAGCCTTTGGCAAAATCATTGATGTTCGGGACATGCGCCAGAACATTGTTAGCAGCGATGAGATCAGCCTTGCCCTTTTCGGCGGCAAGCAATCCGGCCTGCTCCTCACCAAAGAACACTTCAGCAATTTCAATCCCAAGTGCGCGGGCGGCGGCCGCCGTACTCGCTGTCGGCTCAACGCCATAGCAGGGAATGCCGCTCTCCTTCACATATTGAAGAAGATAGCCATCGTTAGCGGCAATCTCGACGACCATACTCTGGCTGTTGAGCGAAAATCGCGCGGCCATGTCGCTGACGTAAGCTTTGGCATGGGCGAGCCAGCTGGATGATGTCGAACTGAAATAGGCGTAGTCATGCGCGAATAGCTCCTCGCGGCCCGCATGGTCCTCTGTTTGAACGAGCCAACAGGTCGTGCAAACCATGACCCGCAACGGGTACCAAACCTCGGGACCGGCGAGCGCCTCTGACGTCAGATAAGCGTTCGATGGCGGCGCGGAACCGAGATCGACAACCGGGCGAGACAAGACAGTATTGCAATTGCGGCACTTCACGTTCTGTTTCCCAGGGTCAAAAGTCTATGTTCACGATCACGTTGCGACATTTCGGTTATAGCAAGCGGCCAGCTAATCGCCAGTGCCGGATCATCCGGTCGCAGCCCGTCTTCTGCCTCCGGCTTATAAGCCGCCGAGTGGAAATACAACATCTCCACATCGTCGCTGAGTGTCTGAAAGCCATGCGCGAAGCCTTGCGGAATAATGAGCGCGCGCGCATTGGTCGCTGACAAAACTTCGCCATGCCATTTACCGAATGTCGGAGAACCTTCGCGCATATCAACAGCTACATCGAATACCTCGCCGGCGAGGCAATTGACAAGTTTTGCTTCTGCGTAAGGCGCATGCTGAAAGTGCATGCCGCGCACGGTGCCTGCGAGCTTTGTGCGGGTTCTGTTGATCTGCACCACAGGCCAATGCCACCCCGCTTCTGACAGATCGTCAGTGCAAAACATACGCTCAAACCAACCCCGGTGGTCGCCTAGCCTCTTACGCTCGATCAGCATCAGCCCTTCGAGCGGCGTCTTCAATGTATTGAAGCGAGAGCCGCTCATCGGTCGCTCGCTCTGGCAGATGCCTGCACACCGAATGTTTCATAGGCAGCAATCTGAGACAGCGTAAAATCGCGCATGTTCTCATTGTGGTTGAGTGCACGATACCAATCGGCGAGCCATTCGACACAACGCGGACCGGCTACACGGTCGCGCCAGCCCAGCAACGCGCGCGCACGACTTGAATCAATGCTGAGCGCCGACATCTCATGCGGGCCGGCAGAATTCACAAGTTCCCAAGCCTCACCGACTCCCAGAGCGGCCTGAACGGACTCAGCAAGATCTGCGACACGCAGTTGTTCCGCATCGCTTGCCGGTCCGAAGTTCAGGCTTGTTGCGGACACATTGCCTTCGCTCAATGCGCGCGTGTAGGCAAAATAACCGCTCAGACAATCAAGAACATGCTGCCAGGGGCGCGCCGCATTCGGATTGCGAAGCACCAACGGCTTGCCCGCGCACGCAGCCCGCCAGACATCGGGAATGATCCTGTCTTCGGAAAAATCGCCGCCGCCAATCACATTGCCGCCGCGCGCCGTCGCTATTTTGACGCCGCGTTCAGCAAGGAATGAGCGGGCATAGCTTGAGACCACAATCTCCGCTGCTGCCTTGGAGGCTGCATAAGGATCATGCCCGCCGAGAGGATCGTCTTCGGTGAAGGCAATTCCTGACTCAGCATTCTCGTAAACCTTGTCCGTCGTCACAACGAGGACGGTGTCCAGATTTTCACATGTGCGCAAAGCATCCAGCAGATGCACTGTACCCATGACATTGGTCGAAAAATTTTCCACCGGTTCAACATAAGAACGACGAACCAATGGTTGCGCCGCCATGTGCAAAACAATTTCCGGGTCAGCGTCACGGACGCATTGATTCACAGCCTTCCTGTCGCGCAAGTCGATCAGATGTGAACGCAGGTCTTGTTCAACGGATGCCAGCGTATAAAGATTGGGTTCCGATTCAGGTGCCAGCGACAACCCCGTAACGTCAGCGCCCAGATGTGAAAGCCAGAGTGCCGCCCAAGACCCCTTGAACCCGGTATGCCCTGTAAGCAACACACGTTTGTTGCGCCAAAAGCGACTGTCCAGCCCATCCACCTGCACTCAGGACTCCCACAGCTTCCATGGCGCATGTCCGGAAGCCCATAATTCTTCCAAATGGGTTTTCTCGCGCAAAGTGTCCATCGGTTGCCAAAATCCGTGATGCTGGAATGCCATCAATTGGCTGTCGCTGGCGAGGCTCGACAAGGGGTCTCCTTCAAACGGCGTGCTGTCGCCCGCAATGCGATCAAGCACCGAGGGTTGCAGCACAAAGAAACCGCCATTGATCCATGCATTGTCTCCCGGAGGCTTTTCGATAAAGCGCTTCACAAGCGGCCCGTCCGTTTCCAATGCACCATAGCGCCCCGGCGGTACAACGCTTGTGAGCGTCGCTTCCTTGCCATGGGACTTGTGGAAAGCGATGAGTTTGCTGATATCGACATCGGCAACACCGTCGCCATAGGTCATGCAGAAGGGTTCCTTCGGATCGAGGTATTCGCCCACGCGTTTGATACGGCCACCGGTAAGAGTTTCTGCACCGGTATCAACAAGCGTGACGCGCCAAGGCTCCGACGCCTTCTGATGAAACAGAATTTCTCCGCTACGCGCATCAATCGTCACATCAGAAGAATGCAGGACATAGTTGGCGAAATACTCTTTGATCATGTAGCCGCGATAGCCGAGACAGATGACAAAATCTGTCAGGGCGAAATGCGTGTAAATCTTCATGATGTGCCAGAGGATCGGGCGGCCACCGATTTCGATCATCGGCTTCGGCCGCAACTGACTTTCTTCAGATATACGCGTGCCCAACCCACCCGCGAGAATTACCACTTTTGTCATCGAGAAAAACCGATCTGAATCACGTGCCTTTGTGAAGGTTTTACTCCAATAAATCGGAGGGGTCGCCATAAAGGTCGCAATTATTTGGCACGTCACGCGCCCCGAGCCAAAAGCGCCTGATATTCCGCGCCATGCAAGTCGGCTCAATTAACCATGCTCTCCACTTCACCAACCGAGAACGCGTCAAGCTATTGAAATATATGACATTTTTTCGACGCACTATAGAACCGGATATAACAGCAAAATCACAAAAAAATTCACGATTCTTGATTCCCGCTCAAAAATGTGGCGCGGTCTGGTTTAACTTTCACCAATCTGGTTTCTTCAGCAGATCTAAGTTACTCGACGAATTTTAGACCCGACTGGAACTCAATAATGGCTATTTCCATTTACGACGAACAATTAAAGGGGAGCGCAAATCGCTTCGACCTCATCCGCTTGTTCGCCGCCTATCTCGTCATATTCGGGCATAGTGGATTTTTGTTCAAAAATTTTCCTGATGACTTTTATAATGAGCTCACTGGCTCAACAACGGCCGGACAACTCGCCGTCTCGATTTTCTTCGTCATCAGCGGCTTTCTGATTTGCGGCTCAGCGTATAATTCCAATAGCCTTGGGTTTTACCTCTTCTCGCGTGCGACAAGGCTCTATCCGGCGGCACTGCTCTGCAGCCTCATCACAGTCTTTATCATTGGTACATCGTTCACCCATCTTGATACTTGGGACTATTTGAGCGACGGGCAGATTTACAAATTTATCAAGACCAACACGTTCTTGTTCAGCGTCACCTACAATTTGCCCGGCGTCTTTACCGACAACGTCGCATCCAGCGCAATCAACGGCTCACTTTGGACAATTCCATATGAGATAAAGATGTACTTGTTCTGTGCTGTCGGCGTTTTTCTGCTCCGACGCCAATGGGTATTTCCAATTGTTGCACTGGTACTCTTTGCCTACACGACACTGAGTGGCCCTTTGTTCAATCACACGATCCCACCGGAAGATTTTTCTAAATATTCCCTTGCCTATTACTTCTTTGTCGGATCGGCGATTTATATATTGCGCCACCGCTTTTTGCTCCACGGCGCAATCGCGCTGGCCTTGTGCATCATCTACATTTCTTCGTTCAACACAATTGCGTTTGACTTCGCCCAAAAACTGTTTCTTCCCTATGCCGTCATATTCGCTGCGCTGTCCTACCCTCGCTTTCAATTGAAAAAATTTACGCCGCCCGACATTTCCTATGGCGTCTATATCTATGGATTCCCGATCCAACAGTCTGTCTCCGCACTCTTCGGCGAAACACATTCATTGAGTTTCTGCATTGTTGTAGCGACGTGCCTTGTTACAATACTGGCAACAATATCTTGGTACGCGGTGGAAAAGCCGACTCTGGCAAACAAGCGGAAATTATACAGATTACTGACAGATATTCTTGCCCCGATCACGACGCCAATTCAGCAAGGTTGGAAAAAGTTGATCAGGGCATTCGCCTAAAAGGTCAGAACTTTCGCCTTTAAGGTGTTACCGATGGAACAACGCCCTGCCTCCAAATTGAGAACACGAAACTTTCGTCTTCATGCCAAAAGTCGCGCGTGGAGGTGGAGACAGACCGAGGCTCCACTAACTTTCGCTGAGAGTTGCGCTGAATGTACTGACGGTGGATACGGCGACAACTGTCCATGGTGACATCATCCGGCTGATCGACAGCACCAGCGTGCGCGCCCATCATGTCGCTGCCACTTTTAGAAAGGCCACCCAGACGAAGCCTATGACGCCGTCTGGATCAGACGCCTTGATCGACGATCAGGGCGCGATGCCAAACATTTCCAACAAGGTCAACCAGTAGCGGAAAGCACGCTTCGGCGTCGCCCTCTACGAAAAGCAAAATCTAGTCGAGCGCTTTTTCAACAAACTGAAGGTCGTCCGTCACATTGCCACTCGTTGCGACAAGCTCCGATCAACTCTCATGGCAATGGTCAAGCTTACGTCAATCCGAATCTGGCTAAGTGCTTATGAGTCTGCGACCTAGCTAGTCTTTTAGGGAGATCAGAGCAACTGCTAAAGGCGGAACCAATCCTTCGCTACGTGGCGTCAGAATCTGTGGACAATCGGTGGCTAGCGCGGTTGCCGAAGTCAGACGTGGCGGCTACTCTCAGCGCGCAGATCGAGGGGATAAGACGCGCGAGGCATCAAGCGTGAGCGGGAGGGGCAATGCTATTCAATTCATATGAGTTCCTTTTCGGCTTCCTGCCCGTCACGATCATCGTCTTCTTTCTCCTCGGACGCTGGAAACCGGAACTGGCACGGCTGTGGCTCGTTGGGGCATCGCTGTTTTTTTACGCCGGCTGGTCACTCGACTATCTCTGGCTGATTATTGGCTCAATCCTGTTCAACTATACAATTGGACAGGTCATAAACATGGTCCGCACGAGCGGGCGGCTGCAATCTGCCAGACGGGTGCTGGCCGTCGGCGTAACGGGCAATCTCGCGCTGCTCAGCTACTACAAATATGCTGATTTCTTCATTACCAATCTCAACGCGGTTGCGGACACCGGCTTGACGCTTCTGCATCTTGCCCTGCCGCTCGGCATCTCCTTCTTCACCTTCACGCAGATCGCCTTTCTGGTCGACGCCCTGCGCGGTGAGGCCAACGAGCGCGGGCTTGTTCGCTATGCGCTTTTCGTTACCTATTTTCCGCATCTACTAGCCGGGCCAATCATCCATCACAAGGCGGTGATGCCGCAGTTCAAACTCGCCACCACGTTCCGGCCCTCGCCTGAAATGTTCGCACTCGGCACTACTATATTCACCATCGGTCTCGCAAAAAAAGTGCTCATCGCCGACAGCTTCGTCGCGACAGTACATAGTGTCTTTGCGCAGGACGCAGTGCCGCTTTTCTACGACGCGTGGATGGGAACGCTTGCCTATACACTGCAGCTCTATTTTGATTTTTCCGGCTATAGCGACATGGCAATCGGCTTGTCGCTGTTGATCGGCGTGCGCCTGCCAATCAATTTCAATTCGCCCTATAAAGCGCTGAACATAATCGATTTTTGGCGGCGCTGGCACATGACGCTATCGCAGTTCCTGCGTGATTATCTTTACATTCCATTGGGCGGCAGTCGACACGGCGCGACACGGCGCTACCTCAACCTGTATCTCACGATGCTACTCGGCGGGCTGTGGCACGGAGCAAGTTGGACATTCGTCATGTGGGGCGGACTGCATGGCGCCTACCTCATTGTCAATCATGGCTGGCGGGCGTTTGTCAGTGACACGGCTCCGCCGCTTTGGCGACGTCTTGCCTACGGCACTCTTACCTTTCTCTGCGTTGTCATTGCTTGGGTGTTCTTTCGCGCGCCAGATCTCACCAGCGCCATATCTATTCTTACTGGCCTTGTCGGCGGACACGGCATGAGCATTGACGGCCAGATCTCCTCGGTCGGGATCGAGCGCGACATGCAATGGAAAATTCCGCTTGGACTTTTGATCGTATTTCTGATGCCCAATTCACAGGAAATTGTGGGCGCCGCGCGCATCGATCCCACTTTGACCGGAGGGCGCGGGACGCCCTTCCTGCGCTGGTCCTTGCCTATGCGAGGGCTCTGGCAGGCGACGGCCCGATCGGGACTGCTCTTCGGCTTTGTCTTTTTCGTATGTCTCTTGAAGCTTAGGGAAGTAAGTGAATTCATCTACTATCAGTTCTAACCTCGCCCGCTCTTCTGCATCCCGCTACCTCGGCGTCTTCGCTCTGGTGGTGCTTGTGCTTGGCGTCATCACCTTCTGGCTCGTTCAGCCGATTGCGCCGCAATTCACCGGCAATCTGTCCTTCGACCAGAAGTTGCTCTATCTTCGTCAACATCCGCCTCTCGCCGATATGCCACTCACGCTCGTCGTGGGCTCGAGCATGGCTCTCAACAATCTTGATACGGATATTCTTGCTGACGAAGACGGGCGCCCTGCTCTCAACCTCGGCGTCTGGGGCATGAGCCTCCACGATTCGGGGAAACTTGCGAACCAGTTCGAGAAACTCTATCGCATCGACGAAATCATCATGGCGGTGCAGTTTTTTGAAATGCTAGATGAGCCCCAAACAAGTTTCGTCATTTCCGACGATGTGCTGCGGACATATCTCAATCGTTCGCGGCCATTGGCGGGACTTGTCTATCGGAATTTCTACGAGTCACTGAAAGTGAGGCGGGATTGGCATCGGAAATATGACAATCCGCTGAGCTATACTAATCTCAAATTCACGGTGACAGGCGCGGTACCGTTGTCGCTGTCACATGATGCCATCGCCCCCGAGCGCTGGACTCCCTCTCAGAAATTTTCTTCTGCCTGCACAAATTGCATGGCGGAAATCGACACGCTCTGCCGGGCAACGCGCGCCAAGGGACTGCCCTTCACTGCCGTCATGCCGCCGCTAACGCATTGGATCAAAGAGAAACGACCAGACGTCAAGGCGATTTACGCGGATCGCAGAGGGCGGTTGCACGCTGCAATGACAGCATGCAATGGCGCGGTATTCGACGTGGCAGACTGGGCGGATTTTGACGATTCCTGTTTTGCCGATTTCGCCCATCTCAACACCGGAGGCATGAAATACATGACCGCCCTGTTTGTCGAATGGCGCGCAGGCCACCTACAGCCGCGATCGCGGCCAATCACGTGCGATGGTGGACTGGAGACGAGTTCGCAATCTACCCCCGACAAACTTGCCCAGCCAGCAACCGCAATAGCGGGTTCGGCTGGTTCTCGGGATTCGCACAGGTGACCCCGAAAGGCCTACTCGCCTACTCATGCCTCCCGCTGAGTGTCGACCTTGAGTTCACGCGCTCGACGTTCAGCGGGGGTCATATGAAGCCTAGTCGGTGGAAGAGATTGTCCAGCGCGAAGGCAAGTTGAACGGCACATCCATCTCCTTGCACCTTTGGCTTTGGTATCTCCGCAAACAGTTCAATCCATCATCATTGGAAATGCGTCGGCGGCTGTTAACGTAACTGGGTTTGCGCAGCGGGTTGCCGATCTGTGGGAAGATCAATATCTGACCATCGAGTGAACCGGGGCAATCGCTTCCCGGCGGAACAGCGCCTAGCAATTTAAGACCACACACTGGTCTCTCCCGAGTTCAAACCGGTCTCTTCGTCTCATCCACAAGAAAGACGGATACTCGAAATGACGCGACGGAGACTTGGGGGCTAGATGCGCCCTCTTGGGCAGCATCAATTGCCCCTCAGCGTGCTCCCAAACGAGCCCCAGCCGCTAACCGTCGGAAATGGCCCACACTTT
>TARA_R110000868_G_scaffold322583_3_pt1 | contig 29647 bp, 26 predicted proteins | sample TARA_R110000868 | Tara Oceans TARA_R110000868 (sample SAMEA4397489) | marine metagenome | biome: Polar Biome; feature: [SRF] surface water layer (ENVO:00010504); material: water (ENVO:00002006), including particulate matter (ENVO:01000060) such as... | depth 5 m | reverse complement strand
CGCGTAGATCTTGCCGCGCTTGAGCAGTTCGGCGCCCATATCGCGGGTGGCCAGCTGGTTGTTGGCGGCGCCGGCGATGATTTTCGCCTTGATACGGTCAATCGTGTCCGGATTGATCACGGCACCCAGGGCACAGGGTGCGAACACGTCGACATCCTGGTCGTAGATTTCGTCGAGGCCGACGATGGTGGCACCGTATTCAGCCTTGAGACGCTCAAGGCCATCGGTATTGATGTCGGTGATGATCAATTGCGCGCCAGCCTTTGCCAGGTGACCGCTCAGATAGGAGCCGACATGACCGGCTGCGCCCTGGATCGCGACGCGCAGGCCCGACATGTCCTTCTTGCCCAGACCACGCTCGACACAGACCTGCATGCCGCGGAAAACCCCCTCGGCGGTGACAGGCGACGGATCACCCGAGGCGGCCTTGCCTTCGGTAAGGCCGACAGCATGCACCGTCGAGCGGCGCACGGCCATCATGTCAGCCGTGCTGACGCCGACATCCTCGGCGGTGATGTATTGACCATTGAGACTGTCGACAGCGCGGCCGAAGGCTTCAAACAGGGCCGTGCGGTCGAAATTGCCCGCCGGCTTCATGATGACGCTCTTGCCACCGCCGATGGGCAGGCCAGCCATGATATTCTTGTAGCTCATGCCCTGCGACAGGCGGAGCGCATCATTGAGCGCTTCGGCAGAGCTGGCATAGGTCCACATGCGGCAACCGCCACAGGCTGGACCGCTGACGGTGGAGTGAACGCCGATAATGGCTTTGAGACCGGTTTGTTCGTCAGTGGCGAACAGGACTTTTTCGTGATTGTCGAAAGATGGGTGCTCGAGGACACTCATGAAGCGCAGACCCTTGTATCTGTGTGGACAGCGAGAACGCTGCAAAATCGGGCGCCGGAATACCCTTTCGCGAGGCCGGATACAAGCGCTCGAAAACACCGCGATCCGGGTTTATTATAACAATTCTTTTATGCGGCAGCGCAACATTGGGAGAATTTTTGCCTCAAACCATGGGTTTTTTCGAAGCCAAGCACTATTCCGCCATGAGGGGTGGGGGAGCGGGATATAAACTGGCCCGAAATGCGCCGCATCGCGGACTGTTTCCGTCATCGTCTTTCGCACTTGCGAACCGAGATGAAAGCGCTGGGCATGGAGCCCGACGAGCAATATCAGCTTCACATCGCCCAGAGCCGCCGCAACGCGGCGCTGCCAGAGCGGGGCACATTCCCGCCGCGGTGGCAGGTCACTTCCCGACGCATCGAGCCCTGGGAAACAGAAGCCCATCGGAACGATGGCAATCTTTGAGGCGTCGTAGAAGCGCGCCTCATCCACCCCCATCCAGTCGCGCAGCCGGTCGCCCGACGGGTCAGTGAAGGGCCGCCCGGACGCGTGGACACGCGTTCCCGGTGCCTGGCCGACAATCATGATGCGGGCGCTGGCCCCGGCCTGGATGACGGGCCGCGGCTCGTGGGGCATGGAATTCGCGCAGACGCGGCAGGCGCGGATCTCGCTCAGAAGCTGGCCGAGGTCAGACACGGCCCATGCGGTAGACGCCCTTGAAGGTCTCGGCATCCTCGACCGGCTTGCCCTTGCGCAGGATGGCGATCTCGCCGCGCTGGGCGAGGCGGATCGCCGCCTGGCGCACATGGCCGAAGCGCTTGTGCCAATTGTCGGGGTCCGCAGCGCGCGCAACATCTTCCGGCGCGACAGAGCGTCCGGCGGGGGCTGCCTTCACCAATTGCAGGATGACGGCTTCGATAGGGTCGAGAGTTGGGGTATCGGTCATACGCCATCACATATTCCAGCTTTCTCTTCGACACCAGAGGTCACCATGCGCCGCGATCACCGCCCTTACTGGATGCACAAGCTCTGGGAAGACTATGAGAATGCCTGGACCGGCCATTTCCTCGCGCCGCACTTCGAGGCGCTTGGTCCCGATCCGAAGATCGTGCGCCCCTGGCATGTCGAGGTGTTCGGGCCGAATATCGAGGCGGGCCGCGCGCTGCACATCGTCGCCAGCGCCTCCGACCCTGTCAGGCTCACCGTCTGGTCGCCACAGGAACATCAGGGCCATATCTCCATTGGTGACGGCGTCTTCATGGCGGGCGGAACACGCATCCTGGCGGCCGGCTCGATTGTCATAGGCGATGCCTGCCTGCTGGCCCGCGAGACCGTGATCACCGATTGCGACTGGCATTCCCTCTATGACCGGGTCGACCCGGCCCCGCCCTTCAAGCCGGTGACGCTGGGCCAGAATGTCTGGGTCGGCGATGGCGCCTTCATCGGCAAGGGCGTGACGATTGGTGATCACGCCGTGATCGGCGCCCGCGCTGTCATCACCAAGGATGTCGAGCCCTATGCCGTGATGGCCGGCAATCCGGCGCGCCTGGTCAAACGGCTTGATCCCGACGCCCCGATGAAGACGCGGCTCGACCTGCTCGGCGATCTCGCCGGGCTCGATGCCTTCATGGAAAACGCCTATCGCGACGCACTGAAGGGCAATTCGACCACGGGCTGGCTGAGCTCGAAATTCTTTCCGCGGCGCGGCGACTAAACGCCGAACAGGCTTTGCGGCAACACCCCGATGGCGGCGCCGGTCATCAAGGTAGCCAATGTGCCAGAGATCAGTGCCCGCGGTGCCAGGGTGAGAATATCCTCGCGGCGCGTCGGTGCGATCGCAACCAGCCCGCCGGTCAGAATGCCGACACTGGCGAAATTGGCAAAACCGCACAGGGCATAGGTCATGATCAGGCTGGAGCGCGGGCTGAGCGCATCGCCGATCCGCGACAGCTGGTCATAGGCATAGACCTCGTTCAGCGCCGTTTTCAGCCCCATCAATGAGCCCGCCGTGGTCGCTTCCGACCAGGGAATGCCGGCACACCAGACGATGGGCGCAAACAGCCAGCCGAGGATACGGTCGACGCTGAGCGGCGCACCGAACATGTCAGGTGCCAGGCCGAGCAGGACATTGACCAGGGCGACCAGGGCCGTGAAGACCAGCAACATGAAGATGATATTGAAGTAGAGCCGCATCCCGTCGGAGACGCCGGTCGTCAGCGCATCCATAGAGGAGTGGTAGATCGGCGCAGGGATGCGCTCGCGCTCGGCGGCCTCCTCGAGCGCGGCGGCTCCCGGCTCGGCCGGCATCATCAGGCGCGCCAGCAGCACAGCCGCCGGCACGGAAATCAGCGAGGCCGTGAAAATATGCCCTGCGGCGTTCTCGATCACGCCGGAGAGCTGGCTGACATAAAGCGCCATCACCGAGCCCGCGACCGTGGCAAAGCCCACCGTCATGATCAGGAAAAGGTCAGACCGGCTCATCTCCGGCAGGCGCGGGCGGATCAGAACGGGGCTTTCCGTCATGCCCAGGAAGATGTTCGCGGCGGCGCCGAGGCTGGCGGCTCCGGACAGGTTGAGCAGGCGGCGGAAAGCATAGGCAAAGCCCTGCACCAGGACCTCCAGAATGCGCCAGCGCCACAAAAGGGCGGAGAGCGCCGACAGGACGATCACCATCGGCAGGGCCTGGAAGGCGAAGAGGAAGAGACTGCCGCCTTCGGGATCGACCACAAAAGGTGAAGGCGCGCCGGAGAGATAGCCGAAGACGAATTGCGCGCCCTCATTGGTGACCTCTTGCAGCACCACGACGACACCGGTCAGCGATTGCAGGAAAGCGCGAAAAGGCGTGACGCTGTAGAGCAGCCAGGCGATGGCCAGTTGCAGGCCGATCGCACCGAGCAGGAGAATGACGGGGAGGCGCTTGCGCGGCCCGAGAAGCCAGGCGATGCCGGCAAAAATGAACAAGCCGGCAAAGCTGCGCAATTGCAGCGTCAAATCGTCCATGAAGTCCCCCGGGATAGCGTCCGGCACCATATTCCGGCCCTTGGCGCCGCTGCAAGCACTTGCCTCAACGCGCCAGCCAATAAATGCTGCCGGCATGAGCTCTCAACCGATCAAGACGCCCTGCGTGAAAGTCTGCTTCGTCGACCCGGCCGCCAATCTGTGCGTCGGCTGTTTCCGGACGATGGAGGAGCTTGGCCGCTGGACGCGATATTCGGACGCCGAGCGCGAAGAGATTCTGGCCGCCCTTCCCGGCCGGGAGACGCAGTACCAGACACGCCAGTCCAGCGGATATCGCCGATGAAACGCATCCTGCCCTATCTGGCCATTGCGGCACTTCTGACGGCCGCGGTGATGCTGGCGATGCGCCTGGCAGCTCCCGGCAGCCTGGATGATGGCGATGTCGCGATGCGGCTGGTGCAATCCGTCGGCATGGTCGCCCTGATCTCGGCCGGTGTCGCCGGCGCCTTCGCCACCCGGCCCGGACACGCCATTCGCGACCTGCTGATCTGGGCCGCCATTATCATGGTGCTGATGGCGGGCTATTCCCTGCGCGGCGATTTCGCCATGGTGGGCAGCCGCATCCTCGGGGAGCTGGTCCCCTCACGCGCACAGGGCAGTCCGGGCCAGGCCCAGACCATCCGGCGCAACCAGGACGGCCATTTCTACATCGTGGCGCAGGTCGATAACCGGCCCGTTCTCTTCCTGGTTGATACCGGCGCGACAATGGTCGCCCTGAGCCGCGATGATGCCGACCGGATCGGCATTGATACCTCGACGCTGCGCTTCACGCTCCGCTTTGAAACGGCGGCGGGCACATCCTCCGGCGCGCCGGTCCATATCGACACGCTTGATCTGGGCGGCATCTCGCTGCGCGATGTCGAGGCGGTGGTGATGGTCGAGCGCGGCCAGTCCCTGCTGGGCATGTCGGTACTCAACCGGCTGGCCGGGGTGGAAATCCGCGGCGATGAGCTTGTCCTGCGGCCCTAGCCGCCGGTGATCGCCTCGCGCAGCAGCATGGCGCCCACGACCACCAGACCGATGGCAAAGAAGCGCTTGAGGGTCTTGGCCGGCAGATCATGCGCCAGCCGGGCACCGATCGGGGCGATGAAAAAGGCCGAGCCCGCCAGCAAGGCAAAGCCGGGCAGATTCACATGGCCCAGCGAATAAGGCACCGCGTCATCGCCCCAGCCATTGACGATATAGCCGATCGCGCCGGGCACGCCGATGGCGACGCCAAAGCCGGCCGCCGTGGCGACAGCCCGGTGGATGGTTTTGCCGCACAGCGTCATCAGGGTGACGCCAAACACGCCGCCGCCAATTCCCATCATCGCCGAGAGCAGGCCGATCAGGCCGCCCAGCCCTGCCCGCGCCGGACCGCCCGGCAGATCATCGCGCAGTTTCCAGTCAGGCCGGCCGAAGAAGAATTGCAGGGAGAGGATCAGGGCCATACCGCCAAACAGGCCCGTCAAAGCCCGCCCGGAAACCTGGTCGGCAATGACCGAGCCGATCAGCGTGCCGCCGACAATCCATGGCGCCCAGGCGCGCAGGACCGGAAAGTCCACCGCGCCGCGCTTGGCATGGGCGGCAACGCTGCGCAGCGAGGTCGCCACGATCACGGCCAGCGAAGTCCCGACCGCGACATGCATCACCTTGTCGTCGTGATAGCCCAGCGCTGTGAAGGCGTAATACATGGCCGGCACCATGACGACACCGCCGCCAATGCCGAACATTCCAGCCACCAGTCCGGCAAAGGCACCCGTCGCCGCCAGTGCTGCCACGAGAAGAAGAATATCGGTCATCAGGCTGCCTCCTCATCCCGCGAGACAGCCGCGCAGGCTTCATCAATCACATCCAGACCGGCACCGGGCCGATTGGCTTTTTCCGACAATATGCGCCGCCATTGCCGCGCGCCGGGAATGCCCTGGAACAGGCCAAGCACATGGCGGGTCATGGCGTGCAGACTGACGCCCTCAGCCAGCCGCGCCGCCATATAGGGGCGATAGGCCTGCAGCGCGTCCTGGCGCGTCGCGACGGGATTGGCGGTGCCGAAGAGGCGCGAGTCCACTTCTGCCAGCACCCAGGGGTCGTGATAGGCGGCGCGGCCGATCATGGCGCCGTCCAGACCCTCGGTCTCGGCGGCAGCCTGGTCGAGCGTTTCCAGCCCGCCATTGAGGATGATTTCCAGATCGGGCCGCTGTGCCTTGAGGCGCCGGACGAGCGGGTAGTCCAGGGGCGGGATGGTGCGGTTCTCCTTGGGGCTCAAGCCTTTCAGCCAGGCCTTGCGCGCATGGACCGTGAAACTGTTGACCCCTGCGGCAGCCACGGCATCGACGAAGGCGAACAGCGCCGTTTCCGGGTCCTGGTCATCGACGCCGATCCGGCACTTCACCGTCACCGGGACAGAGACCGCGTCCTGCATGCCCTTGACGCAATCGGCGACAAGGGCGGGTTCCTGCATCAGGCAGGCACCGAACCGGCCCGACTGCACCCGATCAGACGGGCAACCGACATTGAGATTGATCTCGCGATACCCCATCGCCTCGCCGATGCGGGCTGCGGTCGCGAGGTCAGCCGGGTCCGAGCCGCCGATCTGCAGCGCGACCGGATGCTCGACCGGATCAAAGCCGATAATGCGCGCCGGATCACCCATGATCAGGGCCTTGTCGACCGCCATCTCTGTATAGAGCAGCGCATGCCGCGTCAGGACACGGTGAAAGGCCCGGCAGTGCCGGTCGGTCCAGTCCATCATCGGGGCCACACTCAGGCGGCGATCGGGCGCAAAAGCAGACATAGCCCCGCGACATAGCGCGTGGGCCGCCGCACGGCAATTTTGCCACGCTGTGAAGGGCCCGGCCGTTGCGGCCAAAACAATTCAAATGCCACACACCGCATTCACGCGGTTTCAACCTGACTATGATTGTATTGGCCCCACGGAGGGACGAATGGCCAAAGCACTGTTTCACAAACACCAGCGCGTCTACGTGGCGCCTGTCGGGACCTGGGCGATCGTCGAGCAGGTCAAGCCGCACTGGGTGAAGGATGTCGAGGAGCCGGTCCGCATCTATTACGATTGCGGCCTCGGACGCGATTTCACGACGCATGAGCTCTCCGCCGAGCAGGTCGACACTGTCGAAACCGGCCAATGGCGCGTGCTGCGAGCCCGCAATAAATGGCAGAGCATGGAAGAATGCAGCCTGCACCCCTTCCCTGGAACCTTCCCAGTGATTGTCACGGATCCAAAGGACTGGGGTGGCTGGCGCGTACCCGCTGCAGAATACGACCGTGACCCCAACAGGATCGAGGCACAGGCCCGCCTTCTGGTGCACAGTCCGGGCCTGATGGAAGTCGCCGAGCAATTGGTCCAGCTCGCATCCGAACAAGGCGAATTGCCGGATTCGGTGGCCCAGATCGCGCGCCGGGCAAGCGATTTGCTCCGCGACATCAACACAAAACCGGCCGACAAGGAGCCCCTCACCCTGTCGAAGACAGCCTGAATGGCTCAACATTTAACGCGCCCCTAACGAATTTGGGCGAATCATCGCTGATGTCTTAACCTGGCTGGCGATTTTATGTCCCTGATCGATCAAAGAAACCGCTTCCTTTCCTTCGCATTTGCGGCGGCTGACGTTCTGGTTGAGACCGATCTTGAGGGCCTCACCTGCTATGCTTCCGGCGCCACCGCTATTCTTGGCGAACCGTCAGTGGAGACTGTCGGGGTTGATTTTTCCAAGCGCCTCGACCGCACATCCCGGCCCATCGTGAACGCGATCATGCGCGGCCTGAAGCCCGGGCGACGGATCGGCCCGGTCCGCGTCGCGATCAACGGCCGGGAAGCCCAGCTCAGCGGCTGGTATCTCGGCGACGACAAGAAGATCCGTTGGGCGCTGGCCTTCCCGGCCGTGTCTGCCCCCGCCGAACTCGACCCGCAGGCCTTTGCCCGCACCGCCGAATCCGCCATCGAGGCCGCCCGGAACTCAAGCGTGGCGATGAGCATGTCTGTGCTCCGGATCGATGGTATCGATGATATGGACCGTCTGATCGGCGAACGCCGCGCCGAGATGGTGCGTAGTGCCATCGCCGCCGAATGCAGCCTGGTGGTTGGCGCTGGCGGCGTGGCCAAGCAGGTCGATGAAGCCCGCACCGCGCTGATCCACGGCTCTTCTGCCAAGCTCGATACGCTCTGTGCCGACATCGAGGAAATGCTGAAGGAGAACGATCTGCGTGACGTCCGCGTCCGGATCGAATCCATCCCCGATGCTCCGGAGCTGGAGCCGGCCATCGCGATCCAGGCTTTCCTCTACGCCATGAACCAGGCCGCCGACAGCGCCAACGTGCTGGACGTACGCAGCCTGCAGGATGTCGCTGCGCAGATGATGGAAGAAACCCGCACCCGGATGAATGAGATCCGCGCGACGATTGCCGGCCGCGTTATCGAGCCACACGCCCAACCCGTGGTCGAACTGGCAACAGGCAAGATCAAGCATTATGAATTATTACTCCGCCTGCCCGGCGGAAAACCGGTCGCGGAAAGCCTTGGTTTTGCGGAAAGCACGGGGCTGATTTACGAAATCGACCTTGCCATGGTTGAGATCGCAGCCAATTTCCTGCGCGATGACTATGATCGCCCGGCCCTCGCCGTGAACCTGTCGGGCCGGTCGCTGGAAAATCCGGCCTGGAGCAAGAAATTCCTGCAGATGCTCGCCGACCTGCGGATTGACCGCAAGCGGCTCAGTTTTGAGCTGACCGAAACCGCCACCGTCAAGAATGTGAAAATGGCCAATTCGGTGATCCAGAAGATCCGTGAGCGAGGCCACCAGGTCTGCCTTGACGACTTTGGCGCCGGCTCGGCAGGTTTCCATTATCTGCGTGATTTCCCAGCGGATATCGTGAAAATTGACGGTTCCTATATTGGCAAGCCACAATTGGCCGAACGCGACCTCATCATCGTAAAAGGGATGGTATCGCTGTGCCGCGATCTTGGCGTCGATACGGTTGCCGAGATGATCGAAACCGAGCAGCGGGCCAAGCAGATGCTGTCGCTGGGTGTGGTCTACGGGCAGGGTTACTATTTCGGTAAACCTATTCCGCTTAAATCCTTGGCTGACCCGAGACGAAAGTCCACGCAGGCTGCCTGAGGCGAAATAGGTAAAGCATGGCCGTTGATCTGAGCCGGATGAGAGTGCTGATTGTCGACGACAATGCGTATATGCTCACCATATTGCGCACACTGCTGCACGGGTTCGGGATCAAGAAAATCTTCGAATCCCGCGATCCGGCCGAGGCCTTTGACACGGTCCGTTCCGATGGCGTTGATCTGATCATCACCGACTATCAGATGGAAATCCTCGACGGGCTCGACTTCGTGCGCCTGGTGCGCACCGCTGACGACAGCCCCAACCCGTTGATTCCCATCATCATGCTGAGCGCCTACTCCGAGCGCAGCCGCGTCCGCAAGGCACGCGATGCCGGCGTTACGGAATTCTGCTGCAAGCCGATCACCGCGCGCGACATGTTTGCCAAGCTGACCTCGGTGATCAACTCGCCGCGCCCCTTCATCCGCAACCGCACATATTTCGGCCCTGACCGCCGCCGGCTCGACCCTGAGCAGGCGGCCTATAAGGGGCCGGAGCGCCGCGCCTCCGCAAAAGCCAAGTCCTCGTCCGCCAATCCCGAATCAGGTGGACCGGATAGCGGAAGTGTTGATGCAGCGTGAGGGGCCGGACAGATAGGATATGCAGTCGACAGCGGTGGCGAACGCACCGTAGTTTGACAGCATGAATCACCATGGAGCCCCCGCGCGCGCTCTCCCCGAGGGAAAGCGATCGTCCCGACCTGGAAAGCCCGGGCGGCCCGAGGCTGCGTCAAGATCCCGGCGTGGCTCCGGCGCGGCATGGATCATCCTGGCCATGGTCCTGTTTTCCGTCGCCTATGGTGGTATTCTTCTCGTCAAGATCCAGCAGGAGCGCGAGACCCTCGTCGCCGAAGCGGAACGGTCCCAGGCCAATACTGCCGGCTATCTCGCCGAACGCGTGACCGGCCGGCTCGCCGAAGCGCGCTACGCCCTCGCCTTTGCCAGCGCTGATCTGCGCAATACGCCAATGCCACGCATTGCCGAGGTCGCGCAGGCACGCCTCGCGACCCTCGATGATTCCACGCTGATTGCGGAACTCGCCCTGCTTCTGCCCGACGGCCAGGTATTCACGTCCGGCACAAGCGATAGCGGCATTCGGGACGCGGCGGGACGCGCGCTGGATTCGCCTTCCGGCGTCGCCACCGAGATTTCAGCCGATGGCCTCGCCTATCTGGTTATCGCCGTCGCAGCCCAGCTGAGCGACGGAACGGTTGGCGCCTATGTGGCCCGCCTGCCGGCCCTCGAAATCCTCCCCGACTGGGGTGAGGAGCGCGTCGTGGCCCTGGCAGACAATGAGGGGCGCATGCTGGCGATCCGCCCGCGCATGAGCGGCGCCCGGCCTGGCACATCGCTGGCCGAGCGATTTGGCCTCACCCGGGCGCTGGTTCAACAACTCGCCTCCGGTGGCGGCGGGGCGACGTCCGAGGCCCATTTTGGCGAGGAGCAGGTTACTTTCGCGGTCGCGCCGATTTCCGGCACCGGCCTCGACGTCTATGCGCTTGGCGCCATGCGGATCAATCAGAACGCCTGGTATCGGACCATCTCGTTCTACGGCCTGATGTTCATCGCGCCGATCTTCGTGGCGATGGGGCTCAGCGCCCTCGTTTTCATGCAGATGGGACGCTTGCGGTCAACGCGGCAGCAGCTGGCCGATAACGAGCAGCGCTTCCGTTTCGCGATCGAAGGCGCGCGCTGCGGCGTCTGGGACTGGAATCCCGAGGCCGACACCGTCTTCGTGACCGACTCCCTGGCGCGCATTCTCGGCCTGGGCGATGCGGTGCAGTGCAGCGGCGCGGAATTCCTCAAGCTCTTTACCCGCTCCGACCGTGAACGTCTCAAGGCCGCGATGCGCAGTGCGCCCACAGGCAGTGAAGTTGATCTGGAAGTCCTCGCGGCTTCGGCACCGGTCTGGCTGCAAATGCGCGGCGGCATCCTCAATGAGGCTGGCGACGCGACCAAGGCGCGCATTGTCGGCGTCGCCATTGATGTCACCGACCGCAAGGGCGCGCAGGCCCGTGTCGTCGCCGCCGAGACACGGCTTCGCGCCGCCCTGGAATCGATGACGGAATCCTTCGTGCTCTGGGATTCGCGCCAACGTCTGGTGCTGTGGAACCGCAAGTTCCGGGACCTCTTCAACTTCCCCGAAGGGCGTTTGAAGACGGGCATGTCCTACAGCGCAGTCGAACAGGCCGCTGCCCTCGCAATCAAGGCCGTCCATGGTGATAGCGAAGGGACGGAGACCTATGAGATCGAACTGGCCGATGGTCGCTGGCTCCACTATTCCGAGCGCGCCACCGCCGATGGCGGCCTTGTCAGCGTCGGTGCCGACATCACCGATCTGAAGCATCACGAAGCCGCGCTGACGGAAAACCAGACGCAATTGCACAAGACCGTCGATGATGTGAAGCGCAGCCAGGCGCGCATCGCCGATCTCGCCAAGAAATACGAAGAAGAGAAGATCCGCGCCGAGGAAGCCAACCGCTCGAAGAGCGAATTCCTCGCCAATATGAGCCATGAGCTGCGCACGCCGCTCAATGCGATCAATGGATTCTCCGAGATCATGTTGCGCGAGATGTTCGGCCCGATCGGCGATGAACGCTATGTCGGCTATATGAAGGACATCCTGGGCTCCGGCCAGCACCTGCTCGAATTGATCAATGATATCCTCGACATGTCGAAGATCGAGGCGGGCAAGATGCAATTGCAGACCGAGCCCACCGATGCCGCCGATCTGGTCGAGCAATGCATGCGCATCGTACGCGGCCGGGCCGAGGAGAAGCGTCTGCAATTGCGCGCCGATGTCTCCGATCTGCCGGAAATCGAGGTCGATCCACGCGCCTTCAAACAGGTCATGATCAATCTGGTTTCGAATGCGGTGAAATTCACGCCCGAGGGCGGCCGCGTCACCATTCGCGGCTTCCTGTCGGGCCTGGGAGTTGCCTTCCAGGTGGTCGATACCGGCATCGGCATTGCCAGCGACGACCTGCCCCGTCTTGGCCGGCCTTTCGAACAGATCGAAAGCCAGCACTCCAAAAGCCATCAGGGCTCGGGCCTGGGGCTGGCCCTGTCGAAATCCCTGATCGAGCTGCATGGCGGCTCACTCGCCATCGAGTCGCGTCTGGGTGAAGGCACCACGGTGAGCTTCGTCCTGCCAATCAGCCAGAGCCAGCCAATGCCCTCGCCGAAAGCCGCTGCGGCGATCATGGATGAGGCCAGCATCAGCGATGACTTCCTCGATGGCGAGGATGAGTTTGTCGATCTGGCGAATGAAATGCGTATGGCTGCGCGGGATTAATCCTGGCGGCCATCCGGACCGGGCGGCGGGCCCGGCTCTCCTGCTGGCTCCCCTGGGGGACCATCCCGCCAGCGCCCCTCACCCCGGCGGCCATGACCACGCCAGCGCGACCCGTGGCGGCCGCTCCGGGAAGCTTCCCGCCCTGCGGCGAGGGCCGCAGCCCGCACGTCGGGATCGAGACCGGCAACCGTTTCGATAATCGACGTTTCCAGACGATCCTCAATGCGCAGATGAATCTGCCGGGCCTGGAGGAGCGCGCTACGGACGGCTTCCGGGTCGAAAGGTTCGGCCGAAAGCGCAGCGTCAGCCTCGGCCCGCGCCTCGGCAAACTCGCGCCAGACGCCCCGCATCGACTCCATCTCGGCATGGAAGCGGCGACCGGCCTGCTCGCGCTCTGCCTCCGGCAAAGCGCCCAGGAAGGCGCGCATGTCGAACCCCGCGCCCATGGGCGACTGGCTCGGCGGCGGACCCGCCATCATCGGCCGCCCCTCGCCATGCCCCCGCCAGGACGGGCCATCGGAGGTGCGATGCAGAAGGAAGCCAAACAGGGCACCGTTCACCAGAACAGAGACCAGGAGTGCGGCAATCCAGGGCGTGGGCGTCCTCATGCGTCTATCTCCAGCCAGTCGACCCAGTCTTCATCGAGACCGGTAAAGGCATCAGCATAATAGGTCTCCACCGCGGACTCTTCCGGCGACAGCAAGGCGCCGCTGGAAAAGCCGAGAAAGACGCCCAGAAGGAGGGCCGCAGCGGCGGCCGCAGCCGGCGCGCGCCAACCCCTGGCCGGCATGGCGTTGAGACTGCGCAGCACACGTCTTTCCAGCAGATCGCTTGGCGGGCGGGCGGCGCTGCCAAGTACGGCATCGAGCGCAGCCTCGGCGGCAATCGCCTCGCTGGTGAGCTCGACATGTCCCGCCAGGAAGGCTTGCGCCGCCGCGCGCTCGCCATCAGGCCAACGTGCCGGATTGCTGCCATAGGCAGCCAGGATTTGCAGAAAGCGATCTTCAGTCATCATTTCACACCCATCTGCGAGACGTCACTACCGTGATAGCTCGACATCAATTCTGCAGACTCTCCGATCAAAATCGATCTCAAATTCCGGCGGCCACGCGCCAGGAGAGACTCCAGCGCATCGACACTCACCGATAATATCCCGGCGGCTTCCAGATTGCTCATTTCCTGAAAATGTACGAGCTCAATGGCCTGCCGCTGACGTTCGGGCAATTGCACCATTGCCTCCGCAACGCGGTTTTCTGTCTCTGCCCGCTCAAGCGCCTGTTCCTGCCCGGGCGCCGGATCGATCCGGTCCGGCAGGGTTTCCGGCAAGACCTCGCGGTTCCGGCGGCGGCGATCATGGCAGAGATTGATCGCGATCCGGCTCATCCAGGTCGAGACCTGTGCCCGGCCAGGCTGCCAGCGGGAGGCGGCATTCCAGACCCGGATGAAGGTCTCCTGCGCAACATCTTCGGCAGCGGCGGCATCATTGAGCATGCGATGCGCCAGACCGGTAATGCGCGGCAGACGCCGCTGCATCAAGAGTTGGGCGGCGGCACGGTCGCCATCGGCGATCCGCGCCATCAGAGCCTCATCGGTCTCCACGCCCGTCATGCGGGGTGCCGGCTTGTGGACGCGAAGAGCCACTGGACCTGAATCGATACAGCTTTCATGCGCTTCTTCGCGTCCTTCAAACATGGCCGTGCCGCTAGTTGCGCCACCAGAAGCGGCGAGAGTGCCGCTGGTCGACGGCGGCGTCCAGCTCGTCAGGCGTGATCACGCCATCACTATTGGCATCGAGCCGGGCAAAGCCTGGATGCTCATTGCCGAGGAATTCGGCGCGCGAGATGCGGCCATCACCATCGGCATCCGCACCGCGCATGCCCATTTCATCACCACCGGGACCGCCCGGACCACGACGACGCCCCTCAGGGCCGCCCTCGGGGCCACCATGATGGCGGAAACCGCGGCCGCGCTCACCCTCGGCGCCATCGGCACCGCGCTCAGCGCGTTCAGCCTCAAAGATCGCCTGCATGCGACGGCGAACCGGCGACTGGTCGGCATCATCGAGATAGCCATCGCCCGTGCGGTCCATCCAGGTGAACATCTCCGCCTGCAGCGCGTCGACTTCTGCGCGCGTGATCGAATTATCGCCATCGGCGTCGGCGGCGCGCAGCATCATCATGCCATGCTCCATACCACCGCCGGGGCCGCCGCGATGGCCATCCGGCCCACCGCGGCCATGATGGCCGCCCATCGGCTGGGCATTTGCTGCACCGGCAGCCAGCAGCATTGCGGTACCAGCCATCAATGTCATCAGAGTTGAGTTTTTCATCGGTTCATTCCTGTGTGTCAGCGTCCTCGCTTGCCCTTTCAACGCAGACCCACGGCAATTCCGTCGCGCGCCGTCAGCGATTGCGCAGATAGCGCTTGTAGAGCGTGCGGACCTTGCCGCAGCGAGCTCGCAACCGGGCAGCCAGGGCGGGCAAGTTCTTGACCCCGGCGAGCGAGACCAGCCTTTCGGTAAAGCCGGAACTGGCACCGTCCGGATCGAAGCCCGATCCGTGAGCGGCCCGCAGCAATTGCGCGATATCGAGATAGAGATTCAGGCTTTCACTGAGAAAGCTGGCATCCTTCTGGCTCATGGCATTCTGCTGGGTCAGGGCCGAGAGCGCGGACGACGTCGAATTGCGCACGACATAAGCCTCGGGGGCGGTGACCACCTGCAGCGTCTGGGCGATGAATTCGATGTCCTGCAGGCCACCCGGCCGGCGCTTGATATCCCACTCACTCTTGAAAGGGTGGGCCGCCTCGAGCCGCTCGCGCATCTCACGCGCATCCTTCAGCAGCATCGCGCGCGGCCGGGGATGGCGCAGCGCCGCCTCAATGGCCTCGCAAACACTGTCGGCGGCCAGGCCATCGCCACAAATCACCCGGGCCCGGGTCAGCGCCATCAATTCCCAGGTCCAGGCCTCGTCGAGATAATATTGCCCGAACCGTGCCAGGCGCACCGCGACCGGGCCGGCCTTGCCCGAGGGCCGCAATTGCATGTCGACCTCGTAGAGCTCGCCCTCCTCGGTCGGAGCCGACAAGGCACTGATGAGGCGCTGGGCAAAGCGGCTGAACCAGGTCTGCGCCAACTCGTCGCCATCATAGATGATCATCAGGTCGAGATCGGAATCCGCCGCCAGTTCACGCCCGCCCAGCTTGCCCATGCCCAGCACGACATAGCGGCCCGGCATCTCGCCGAAGCGCTGCGCCGTCTCGCGTTCGGCCGCCAGCGCCATGTATTCGATCGCGGCATCAGCGATGGAGGCATAGGCCGCCCCGGCCGTGCGGGCGCCAACCGTGCCGCGCACGATCTGGGTGCCGACCCGGAAGCGTTCCTCACGCACGACCCGGCGCGCGGCGTTGAGGACATCCTCGTGCGTCGCGCAGTGTTCGAGCACCAGACCGAGCCGCAGACGAAACTCGTCCGGCGCGTCCTGGTCCAGCGGCACGGAGAAACGATTATCGAGCATGACATCGAGCAGGTTGGGGCGGCGGGCGAGATCGGCCGCCATGCGCGGCGCGAGGGTAAGGATGGAGATCAGGTCCGACGCGAGGCCAGGCTCATTCATCAACAAGGAGAGCGGCTGCACTCCCATGGGCAGATTCTCGAAGAAGGCGGCGAAGCGGATAAAGGCCGCATCCGGTTCGCCCGTTGCAGCCATGACATCGACCAGCCGCGGCGCGATCTGGGTGAAGAGCGTACGCGCCCGCGAATTGCGCGCAGCGCGAACCTTGCCCGCGGCCCAGCCATTGAGCCGCTTCCAGACCTGTTCCGGTTGCTGGAAGCCCAGTTTCTGCAGCGTCGCCAGCGTGTCCGGCGTTGGCTCGACGCCCGTCAGGATCAGCGTCCCGGCTTGCGAGGAGAGCGAGGCGTCGTCTTCAAACTGATCGGAGAAATGCCCGTGCACGCGGCGCAGGACGCGCTCGACCTCGGCGTCGAAACTGGCCAGATCACCATAGCCCGCCATAGCGGCAACAGCCTGACGGTCAGCATCGCGTTGCGGCAGGGTCTGGCTCGCCTCGTCCTGGCGCATCTGGATGCGGTGCTCCCAGTTGCGCAGGGTGCGATAATCCGCGCTGAGGGAGGTCACGGTGGCGGCATCCACCACGCCTCGCAGCTGGAGCGCGGCCAGGGCCTTGAGCGTTGACGACACCCTGACGCTGGCATCACGCCCCCCGAAGACGAGCTGCGGCACCTGGGCGAAGAATTCGATCTCGCGGATACCGCCGCGTCCGAGCTTGAGATCATGCCCGGCGGGCCGGATCTCCGCGCGGCGGCCGACAGTCTGGATCTGCCGTGCCAGGCCGCGAATATCCTCGACCGCGGCAAAATCCAGTGCCCGGCGCCAGATGAAGGGCTGCATCTGGACGAGATAGGCCTGCGCCGCCACCGCATCGCCGGCGCAATGACGCGCCTTGATCCAGGCCGCCCGCTCCCAGGTCTGGCCGAGCGATTCATAATAGTTCAATGCCGCCTCGGTCGAGAGGACGGCCGGCGTCGAGCCGGGGTCGGGACGCAGGCGCAGATCGGTGCGGAAGACATAGCCGTCCGGCGTCACATCCTGCAGCGTTCGCACCACGGCCTGGATCAGGCGCGGCAGACGCTGGCGCGGCTCCTGCCCCTCGGGCAGGCGCACTGCATCGGGATCGAACAGGGCGACGAGATCAATGTCGGAGGAATAGTTGAGATCACCCGTTCCCATCTTGCCGAGCGCAAAGAGAAAGAGGCCCGGCAGGGGATTGGCCGGGTCGGCCACCGGGAGGGTCTTGCCCTCAAGCGCAGCAAGACGGACATGGCCGCACAGCGCAGCACTCACTGCCGCATCTGCAAAGCGCGTCATCGCCTGCGTTACGTCTGCGACTTGCCAGCGTCCCGCCAGATCAGCGAGCGCGACCAATAGATGCACATCGGATTTGGCCAGCCGGAGTGCGCGGTCCAGCGCGGCGAGATCGACCGCCTCCTCGCCCGCCGCCCGGGTCGCGGCAAGGACAGTCTCAAGCATCGCCCCGGCGCTGGTCCGGCACGCGGCCGCGAGTGTTGCGGGCCGGCGCTGGGCCAGCCGGGCGAGATAGGGGGCTGTGGCAAAGACACTGTCGAGAAAGGCGCGCGCAGCACCGAGCACAGCCTGCGTGTCATGCGGCAGGCCAGCCAGAATGTGGCCGCACTGATCCGGCTTCACTCCGGGCAGGGCCGGAAGGTCGCCGGCAAGAAGCGTATCAGTCTCGGACATGGGTTCAAACTGGCCTGATTGCGCGGCCGGGGCTAGCCCTGATCCCGTGCCTCGGCAGGGGCGGCCGGGAAGCTCAGGGAGGCGCGCAGGCCTGGCCCGTGACCATCGGACACAACGCCCGGGCCCTCGCCCAGCTCAAACCGCCCACCATGGATATCGGCAATCGCCTGGACCAGCGACAGACCCAGACCCGAGCCGGGCATGGTGCGCGAATTATCGAGGCGGACGAAGCGCTGGGTGACGCGGTCGCGATCGGCTTCGGGCACGCCCGGCCCGGTATCGGTGACGGAAAACTCGATCAGCCCGTCCGCAGTCTGGCGCAGTCGCAGCGCAATCGCACCGCCTGCAGGCGTATATTTGACGGCATTGTCGAGCAGATTGGCGAGTGCCTGCGAAAGCAGGCCGCGATCGCCGAGCATCGTCAACCCGCTCTGCACTTCGCTGTCGAAGGACAGGCCGTCATCCTCGCAGACCGGCTCATAGAGTTCGGCCAGATCGGTGGCGATGTCGGCCGGATCGAGACGCACCATCGCGCCCCGGCCCTCGCCGGCCTCCAGCCGCGACAGGCTCAGAATGGCGTTGAAAATGCCCAGCAGCTCATCGGTGTCGGCAACGGCGCGTTCGAGCACTTGTTCGCGCGTGTCGGCATCGCCATCATCGCGCAGGCCCTCATCGAGCCGGTTGCGCATCCGCGTCAGGGGCGTGCGCAGATCGTGGGCAATGCTGTCGCCGCTATGACGCATGCGGTGCATCAGCGCCTCGACCCGGTCGAGCATATTGTTGAAGTTCTCGGCCAGCTCATCAAGCTCATCGCCGGTGAAATTGCGCGCGACGCGGCGCCTGAGATCGCCGGCCTTGACGTTGCGCGCCACCATATTGATGTCATCAAGCCGCCGGACGAAACGCCGGCTGACGAAAATCCCCGCCGCCACCCCGAGCGCCAGCGCCAGCGCCGAAGCGGCGAGAATAGTGTTGAGCATGCGCCCGACGAGACGGTTCTCCTCGTCGACATCGAGCCCGACGAAAAGCCGGTAGCCACCGGGAAGATCGACAATCTGGCCGCGGCCGGCGCGATCATCCTTGTCGGTTTCAAGCGTTCCGCCTGCGGGCGGCCGGCGATAGGTGAATTGCAGGCGGCCCTCATCATCGGCCTGCACATCAGGCAGCCCCGAGAGATTGCCCGACAGGGCGCGGCCTGAAGGATGGACCAGAAGGTAGAGATAATCGGCACCGCCGCCGACAGTGCGCTGCAGGATATAGCGGTTGATGTCGCGAATGCCGCCGGCCTGGAAGCGCTCCTGCAGGGCCGTAATCTCCTCATTGATCGAGGCATCGGCCCGGCGCAACGTCATCCCCGCCGACGCCACATAGACGAAGGCGAGGATCACGAAGCTCGAGAGGGCAAACAGCGCTGCCGACAGGAGGGTTTGCCGGAACGCCGTCGTCCTGAGAAAGGCCGCGCCGCGATTACTCAAGGCCGGTCAGGCCTGGAGGCGATAGCCTGCGCCACGCACCGTGTGCAGGAGTGCGCGCGGAAAGGGCTTGTCGATTTTTGACCGGAGGCGGGAAATATGAACATCGATGACATTCGTCTGGGGGTCGAAATGATAGTCCCAGACCTTTTCCAGCAACATGGTGCGTGTGACAACCTGGCCGGAATGTTTCATCAGGAATTCAAGCAGTCTGAATTCACGGGGCTGGAGCAGGATCTCCTCGGTATCACGGACAACGGTCCGCGCGAGCAGGTCCATTTCCAGATCGCCGACGACGAGCCGTGTCTTGACCGCATCCGGATCGCGCCGGCGGGCCAGGGCCTCGACCCGTGCCAGCAATTCGGCAAAGGCATAGGGTTTGACGAGATAATCATCGCCGCCTGCCTTCAGCCCCTCGACGCGGTCATCGACCTCGCCGAGGGCTGACAGGATCAGGACGGGCGTGCGGACATTGTCGCCGCGCAAGGCCGCGACCATGCTGAGACCATCCATGCGTGGCATCATCCGGTCGACGACGAGCACGTCATATTCCGCAGCGCGGGCCATCTCCAGCCCTTCCTCGCCATCAGGAGCATGATCGGCCACATGGCCAGATTCCCGAAGGCCTTTTCGGATGTAATTCGCCGCTTCGCGGTCGTCTTCAACGATCAGAATTCGCATGAAGGATACCCCCGATTATTCGCCGTCGCCGAGCTGGAGCGCGATATAGCGCTGCCCGCCCTGCGTTTCGACGAGGAGAAGGATGGCGCTGCGATTTCCCGACCGCGCATGTTCGATTGCTGTCCGCAGGGCCGCGACCGAGCCGATGGCTTCGCCGCCGGCTTCCAGAATAACGTCGCCGCGCGACAGGCCCTTGCGGGCCGCTTCGCCGCCTGGCTCGGTCGTTTCGACCACCAGGCCTGCTGTGCCGGCATCGAGGCCACGCGCGTCGCGCACTTCGTCTGTCAGCGGGGTCAGGCTCATGCCGAAATAATCGACATTGGCTTCAGCCTGCTCGCGCGTCGGCAATTGATTGAGCGCGGCATCGTCCGGCCGTTCGCCGAGCTCGACGCGCAGTGTGCGCTCACGGCCATCTCGCAGAATGTGGAAGCTGACGCGTTCACCGACCGGGAGATCGGCAATGCGCCGTGTCAGATCACGTGAATTTTCGACATCGTCATCATTGACCTTGAGCACAATGTCCTCGCGTTCAAAGCCGGCCTGGTCAGCCGGACCGCCAGCGACGACGGAACTGATGATCGCGCCACCCGCTTCGTCGAGCCCCATGGCACCGGCGATATCATCGGTGACATTCTGGATGCCGACGCCGAGCCAGCCGCGTGAGACGCGGCCAGTCTCCATCAGATCGGCAACAACGCGCGCGGCGAGGTCAGAGGGAATGGCGAAGCCGATCCCGACGCTGCCGCCGGTTGGCGAGAAGATCTGCGAATTCACGCCGACCACCCGGCCCTCGAGACTGAAGGTCGGGCCGCCGGAATTGCCGCGATTGATCGGGGCATCAATCTGCAGGAAGTCATTATAGTTCGAATTGCCGATTTCCCGGCCGGTCGCGGAAATAATGCCGGCCGTCGCCGTGCCGCCGAGCCCGAAGGGATTGCCGACCGCAACGACCCAGTCGCCAACGCGGTAATGCGGGTGATCTTCCAGGGTCACGAAGGGAAAGGAAATATCCTCATCGACCTTCAGCAAGGCCAGGTCGGTCTGCGGATCGAGCCCGACAATATGAGCCGGATAGGTGTCGCCACCCGCCGTGCCGATGGTGATTTCGGTCGCGCCTTCAACCACGTGATTATTGGTAACGATATAGCCCTCGGCCGAGATGAAAAATCCGGAACCGAGCGACTGGCGGGGCGCGGAGGGTTGTTGCTGCGGGACACGGCCACCAAACTGGCGCTCGAGCCATTCGCGCATCTGCGGCGGCATGTTTTCCATGTCCGGCCCACCGTTTTCCTCGCCCATCGAGCTGGCCTGGATGGTGACGACGGCGGGGCTCACACGCTCGATCAGATCGGCAAACGACATCGGCGCGCCAGCGGGGATCGCGGCGGCGAAGGGCGGCTGCGTCACATCCTGGGCGTAAGCGGGTTCAATGGATCTATCGATGATGGCGCCGGCCGCGAGGGCGGAAAGGACCAAGAGCGAGACACCACCAAGACGGCGAATTCTGGATACTGACAACATGGTACAGACAGACCTTTCATGTTCGAACCTGGGGGCAAGATAGACAGCGTGGAGCTGACCTCCGGATGTCCCAAACATTACAATAACATTACAAACGGTAATGACGCCGTCATGTTTCAGCGTCAGCGGGCGCCTCGCGCGTGCGCACGACCACTGCGCTGTGCAAGGTCTTGTGAACCGGGCATTTATCCGCGATCTCCATCAGGCGCTGGCGCTGCCCGGCGTCGAGATCACCTTCGATCCGGATCACGCGCTCGAAAATGTCGACATGCCGCTCCTCACCTTCGGCGCAAGCGGCGCAATCCTCGGCATGGCCCTTATTATGGCTCAGCGTCACGGTAACGCGCTCGAGCGGCCAGGATTTGCGCTCGGCATACATGCGCAGCGTCATCGCCGTGCAGCCGCCCAGCGCAGCACTGAGATACTCATAGGGGGAAGGCCCCGCATTGCCGCCGCCGACAGCAATCGGCTCGTCGGCGAGCATGACATGATCACCGATGACGACATGATTCTCATACGGGCCTCGCCCGGTCTCCCTCACCACCACCTTGCCGGCGACCGCAGCGGGCGGCTCGGCAGTGTCTACAGGGAGATAGCGCTGGGCCCAGGCCGCAATGACGTCTGCAGCGTGCGCGGCATCTTCAGGCCGGGTCAGCAAATGGTCCGCCGTTTCCAGATCGAGATAGCTGCGCGAGTGCCGCGCAGCGCGGAACAGGCGGGTGGCATTGTCGATGCCGACGATTTGATCGACCGGCGAATGGGCAATCATCAGGGCCGATTTCAGCGCCGAAACCGCCGATTCGACGGAATGCCCGGCCAGATCGTCGAGAAACTGCTTGCGGATACGGAAGGGCCGCCCGCCGAGCGAGACCTCGGCCTCACCCTCGGCCTCAATGGTCGGCACATCAGCGTGGAATTGGTGGACGACGTGATCGGCGTCGGCCGGCGCGCCCAGGGTCGCTACGGCACGCACCGAGGGCATGCGGCCCGCAGCCATCAGGACAGCCGCCCCGCCCAGGCTGTGCCCGATCAGAAGCGACGGCGCCTCGTAGCGGGTTTCCAGAAATTCGCCCGCCTTGAGAAGATCGGCAATATTGGAAGAGAAATTCGTGTTGGCGAAATCGCCGTCTGACTGACCCAGCCCGGTAAAGTCAAACCGCAGGACGGCATAGCCGGACCTGGCCAGCCAGCGCGAGATCCGATTGGCGGCGTGCGTGTTCTTGGAACAGGAGAAACAGTGCGCAAACAGGGCATAGGCGCGCGGTGGACCGTCGGGCAATTCCAGGCTCGCCGCCAGCGTGTCACCGAGCGCGCCGGTAAATTCCACCCGTTCTGATCTGGCCATATCGCTCTCTCCTGCTGCGCGCTGGCGACAGTGTCGGACAGGCAGACCGGAAAGCCTAGTCTTGCGACACCCGGTTCACACCGTCTTCAACAGGCCCCTCGCCAGCGGGCCCGGGAGCCTCGGCATCATCGCCCTCCCACACGCCCGCATCGCGCAGCGCGCGGGCCACTTCCGGCGGCATGTAGCGCTCATCATGCTTGGCCAGGATCGTCTCGGCCTGGAAGACGCCATCGGCGCGAAAATGGCCTTCGGCGATCACCCCCTGCCCTTCGCGGAACAAGTCCGGCAGCGTGCCGACATGGGCGACGATCACCTCTTCCACCCGGTCAGTCACAACGAATACGACACCATCGCCAGCGCCCGGGCCGTCGATCGAGCCCTCCAGCACAAGCCCGCCAATGCGGATGCGCTCGCCGACGGCGGGATGATCGGCCACGATTTCACTCGGGCTGTAGAAGAAGACGACCGAACTGCGGAAAGCGAACAGCGCCAGCGCCACAGCGGCGGCGAGCACAATACCGGCAACGGCGATTGTCGCGAGGCGGCGATTGCGATGACGCATCAGAATGCACTCCGGTGTCGAAAGACGAGGGAAAGATTGTTCGCGGGCATTTCATGCCGCTCGTGACGCAGCCAGCCGGTCTTGGCGAACAGGGCCTCGACATCATGCAGGCTGCGCACGCCCCAGGCGGGATCGCGCGATCTGAGCGACTGGTCAAATGCCAGATTGGACTGCGCCGTGGCATCCCCTTCAAGGAAGGGCCCGTAGAGGAAGACAAACCCGCCCGGCGAAACATGCTGCGTCGCGACCCGGGCCAGGGCTTCGGCGACCGCCCAGGGCGCGATGTGAATGACATTCAGGCAGACCAGCGCGTCATACAGTCCAAGGCCTGCATCCCAGGCGGGCGCCAGCAGGTCGAGATCGAGCGCCGGACGCATCGCGGCGCCACTCTGGGCGGCCCAGGCGTCCTGGCTGTCACGGGAGGCGGCATCACGATCACTCGGTTGCCAGCTGATATCGGGTCTGCGCTCACACGCGGCAACGGCGTGTTCGCCAGTACCGGACCCGATCTCCAGAACCTCGCCGCCTGCCGGCAGGAGCTTCGCCAGCAAATCACCAACGGCGTCGCGATTGCGTGCCGCGCTGGGTGAATGCAGCCGGGCCGCTTCGCCATGCCGGGTTTCAAAAGCGATGGTGGATTCGGTTTTCTCGCGCATCAGGGCGGATTAGGGGCCACAGCCCGGCTTGGCAAGCGCCAGCGTGCGGGAGGGACGCTATGCCGCGGCTGCGACACCGCGTCGGCGCAGCAGATCTGCCGCCTCGTCGCAACCGGCAGCATCAAGGAGACCGGCGGTAATCTCAAGCGCCTCGGCGGCGACATTGCGGCTCTGGCCTTCGCTGCTGGCGACGAGGTCGACCAGCATCTTGCCAGCGTCCTCAAGGCGCGTTTGAGCCTGTTCGAAAATGCGCTTCTGGGCACTGGCGATTGCCGCTGCATTGGCGTGCTCGCGCGCACGGTGAGTGAAGTAAAGCAACCCCCGGGCCCGTTCCAGCGCAGCAGTCGGCGGCAATTGCGCCGGAATGATCCGGCCACTTTTGCCACGCCTCGGCTCAGGCAGGCCGGCATCCAGCGCGAGCGGCAGCTTCTCGAGCACTTTCTCGACATTCGTCGAGGCTTCGGCACGCAAGCCAAACAGCAAGCGCCCCCAGCGGCCATCCTTGCGGATGCCGAACTCCTTGGTCATGCCGGTTGAATAGGCGACATAGCGCTCAAAGATACCGAAATACGCTTCGGCCTCCTCCATGGTGGCCGGGGGATGTTTCAGCCGGCTGGCAAAATACCCGGTATCCGCCAGGACAGCATCGCCGATCGCCGCCAATTCCGTCTTGGAAACAACGAGATCATCCCCGCGGCGGCCAATTTTCTCTACGACGCGGAAGATTTGCCAGGGTGAGGTCAGCCGTCCCATGATCAGCAAGAGCATCCAGACCGCTGATTCCGGGTCCGTCTCCATCAGGCTTTCATGGATATCCCGGATTTCATTGCACAAGTCCTCATCGATGTCTTCGATGACCGTCGGGATGGTTTGCAGCGATGTCGCAAGGATTTCCTCGAATTCGAGCAGGACAATTGCATCGTGCAGCATGCTGCGGCAGTCAGCGCCAAAGCGCTTGTCCAGCGCCACCATATCCTTGGGGACCCGGTCGGCCTTGGCGACCGCCTCGCGCAGGGCGGACGCGGCCTCGCGGCGAAACGCGTGCCAGCAAGGATCCGTCATCGGGCGCTGGCACTTGCGCATCCGGACGACCAGATCCTTTGCGATGTCACGGCCGAGCCAGCCCCACATCTTGCTGAGATTATCCGGGCTGAAGCGAAACCTCGAGGGCGGGGCGCTATTTGGTTCAGCGGTAAGCGGCCGTAGCGGTGCGAAGAGATAAGCCTTGGCGAGGTCGCCAGCCGCCTGTCCCAGGCTGTCCTCAAGCAGCTCGAACACGTCGAGAAGCTTCTTGGCGCCAGCATCGGTGGCGGCGGCCGGACGGACCGCAGCTTGCAGCCCTTCGCGCATATGTGCAGGCATGGAGCGCCAGAGCGCTTCAAGCTTTGACCTCTGCGTCGGCGAAAGAGTTGCCATCGGCCAATACTGGTTGTTATCAAACGAAATGATTATTCGACGGTTTTGGTTAACGCCTGTTTAGCGCGCCGATGCTGGCAATACCAGCCGAACACTTAAACCACCGAGACTGGACCGGGACAGATGGACCTCTCCGTCATAGGCCCGGGCGAGGTCGGATACTATGGCAAGGCCAAGTCCTGACCCCGGTGCCTGCTCGTCTAGCCTTACGCCACGCTGAAGCGCAGCTTCGCACCCGGCCTCGTCCAGGCCAGGGCCATCATCCTCGATCAGGATTTCGAGGCTGCGCTCGGCAAGCGCCCGGCCAGAAACGCGAACACGGCCATTGGCCCACTTGCAAGCATTGTCCATCAGATTGCCCGCCATTTCTTCGAGATCCTGACGCTCGCCGCGGAAGAAGACGGCCTCGGGCAGATCGGTCTCGATGACAACACCGCGGCGGGAATAGATCTTGGTGAGGGTGCGCGCGAGATCGCCAACCGTCGCGGCAAGTTCCGTACGCGCACCGATTGCCTTGGCGTGGGCAGCAGCGCGGGCGCGGCGCAAATGATGGTCGACCTGCTCGGTCATCACCGCCGTCTGGCGGCTGACCAGCCCGCCGAACTCACCGCCGGCCTCACGCGCCTCATTGGTCAAAACGGCGATGGGAGTCTTCAGGGCATGGGCGAGATTGCCGACATGGGTGCGTGACCGCTCCACCAGTTCGCGGGAATGATCGAGCATGGCATTCAGCTCGTCCGCGAGCGGCTGCAATTCGGACGGAAACTGCCCCTCCACACGCTCGCGTAGCCCCTCGCGCACTTCAGCGACGCTGTCGCGCATCCGCAGGACCGGCGCCAGGCCGAGGCGAACCTGAAAGAAAACACCGGCCGCGATGGCAGCCGCGAAACCGATAAACATGACGGCCGAGGTCAGGGCAAAATTACGCACATCCCGGTCCGCCGGACGGCGATCCTCGGCAGCCATCATGATCACAATATCGGACCGGTCCGGCAGCAGCACGCCCTGGGCGACCACGCGCAGCGGTTCACCATCAGGGCCCTTTGCACGGCCCGTCACGATCTGACCAGGCGCCGCGCGGGCGCGATTGCGCAGGCCGGTCGAGGCGGCCAGGGTTTCGTCCCAGAGCGAGCGCGAGACGAGCAGGATTGAATCCTCGCCCTCCTGCCCGGAATCGACGATCTGCCAATAGCGGCCGGAAAAGACGAGACCGTAGGCGGGGTCTGATGGACGCCGGGCGAGGGCGACCTCGCCGCTGGCATCGGTTTCCGCCGCCGCGACCAGGGCGCCGACTATACTGGTCAGCCGGTCGTCGAGGGTCTGAATGACCGAGCGCTGATACAGCGTGGTCAGGGCAATAGCCCCGACCAGCAAGAGCGCGAAGGCCCAGGCCGCAGCGCCTGCAAACAGGCGGAAGGCGAGGGAAAAGCGCGGTTTCACGAAACCGGCGGGCTTACCGGTTCGACCAGGCGATAGCCGAGACCGCGAACCGTTTCGATCCGGTCCTGGCCGATTTTCTTGCGCAGCCGCCCGACAAAGACCTCGATCGTATTGCTGTCGCGATCAAAATCCTGGTCATAGATATGCTCGACCAGCTCGGTACGCGAGATGACGCGATCCTGGTGATGCGCCAGATAGCTGAGCATGCGGAATTCGTGCGAGGTGACCTTCACCGGGGCGCCTTCGATGAAGACGCGGGCGCCGCGTGTATCGATCGACAGGCCACCACACTCGATCGTCGAGGTCGAGTGACCGGCGGCACGCCGGGTCAAAGCCCGCAGGCGCGCCAGCAATTCCTCGGTGTGGAAGGGCTTGGTGAGATAATCATCCGCACCGGCATCGAAGCCGGCGACCTTTTCACTCCAGCGATCACGCGCCGTCAGGATCAGGACCGGGAAATCCTTGCCGGCATTGCGCCAGCGCTCGAGGACCGAAACCCCGTCAAGCTTGGGCAGGCCAAGATCGAGCACCACGACGTCATAGGGCTCGGTATCGCCGAGGAAATGGCCGTCCTCACCGTCGAGGGCGGTGTCGACTGCATAACCGGTATCTTCGAGCGCCCGGCAAAGCTGGCGGTTGAGGTCCGGATCATCTTCAATAATCAGAGCGCGCATGAGACTTCCTATCGTTCCGACAGAATATCGCCCGTCCGGGCATCTGCCACCACATCAATTCGACGACCATCCTGGGTGAGGATCTTGACGATATAGCGCGGCTGGGCGCCGCCCTCGAGTTCCGCGTCAAGGACCTGGGCACCGGGGAAACGCCGCCGCACTTCGCCGATCACACGCACAGCCGGGACAAGATGCCCCTGTTCACGTTCCGTACGGGCCTCGCCCGGCGTATAGCGGTCACGCGGGTCATAGCGTTGCGCCATTTCCGTGCCCGCCGCTTCGGCGCGCGCCACAGCCGGAACGCCGAGGGCGCTTGTGACTGCTGCAAGTATGATCAATGTTCTCAACATGGCACTGAATTTGGCGGGGCACCCCTGAACCCGGCCTGAACGACTCCCTAATATTGCACTCATCAAACGCTACATATTTCGCCTTGGATCATAACCCGATGCCGGGGTCCAAGTCTCCAGAAAGGCGCGCAAGGCCGAATCGCTGGCCGGCAGTACAACGACGAGCTTGACGATCTGATCGCCGCGCTTGCCCTTCGCCCCTGCAAACCCTTTGCCACGCAGGCGCAGCAGCGTGCCGCTGCTCGATCCGGCGGGCACTTGCAGATCCACCGGACCGTCAATCGTCGGCACCCGGACCTTCGCGCCCAGACCGGCTTCTTTCAACGTCACCGGCAATTCCAGCCGCACATCATCCCCTTCGCGAGCGAAATAGCGATGCTCGGCAATGCGGATTTCGATCAGCGCATCACCGGCCGGCCCGCCCATGGGCGAGGGTTCACCCTGGGCACGCAGACGCAAGACCTGACCATCGGCAGCACCTGCCGGCACAGCGACATCAACCGTGCGGCCGCCCGGCAGGGCAACGCGATGCTTGCCGCCGGTCGCCGCGGCGAGAAAGTCGAGCGTTAGGGTCTGGCGCACATCGCCCCCCTTGCGCGGCTGTTCGCGCGGCTGCGCCCCGAAATCAGTGAAGAGGTCGGAGAAAATATCATCAAACCCGCGCGCACCCTGGCGTGTCTGGCGGAAATTGAACGGGCCACGCTCTCCCGCGCCCATACCGCCCGCGCCAGCCGCACCGAAACCGGCGCGCTGGCCAGCATCATATTCGGCGCGTTTTTTGGGATCGGACAGGAGTTTGAAGGCCTGCGAAACGCCCTTGAAGCGCTCCTCGGCCGCCTTGTTGTCGGGATTGGCATCCGGGTGCAATTCCTTGGCAAGCTTGCGATAGGCCTTGCGGATTTCATCCGCGGTCGCGGTCTTCGCCACACCCAGGGTTTTGTACGGATCGTCCATGCCCACGCCATCAGCTCATATCGGGTGTCATGTAAGCGGGTTCGACGCCAATCGCAAAGCCCTGCTCACAGGGCCAGGCTGCAGCGCGCAATGCGGCCCGGTCCGACGCGGTCGGAAATCTGCGCGACCTGCAATTCGGCCGGCCCGGCGAGACCGTCGGTCAGCGCCGCCAGCTCACTCTCGGCTATCGACCAGACAGGCATGCCTGTCTCCGCCTCCAGGAGGACATCGCCTCCCGCCAGCACCTGCACCCGATAGGCCTCGCGCGCCTCTCCCAGCGGCACGTCCGGTGCCCGCCAGTCATCGCCCCCGATCCGGGAGCAGCGGATCCAGCTGGCCGTCACCATTCCGCCCGCTCGCCGGAGACGCAGATGCACCGGCGCGAGCGGGCGCAGATCGACCTGCTCGTACTGGGTCACCATCTCCGCGGCTTGGGGATTACTGGCCGCAAGTCCGGCGGCAACGCATCGCAGGGTCAGCTGGGCGCCGGTTTCATACGCTTCAAGCGGCAACACCTGCAGCGCGGCATCGAGGACAATGCAAGCCGCACCCGCGAGCGCGCCGGTCGCCGCATCCGTCCCGCCGAGACCGCGCAGAAATCCGCTCAGCCGGTAGCGCCGCTCGCCGACCAGCTCGGCATTGGCAAATTGCACGACTTCCCAGCCACCATCCGGCTGGCCGATTGCCAGACGATTGGCGCCATTGAGCACCGCCTCGGGCGTGACGCTGGAGAGCGCGCCGCCGCCCAGCTCGATCATGAGGCTGGCAGCGCGATCCCAATAGCCGGTGGGCCCGGCCGGAAAGTCTTCCAGCAGCTCTCCGATCAGCGCAGGCGCGGTGAGACGGGCGCGCGTGTCCCAGCCGCCATCGCCAGTGTCCACCGACACATCCAGCGCGCCCGGCCAGGGCGTGGCAAAGCCGGCGGCGACGAGCCCGCCGCGTGCCTCGCTGCTGCCGCCATCCAGCGGCAGATCGAGCGCCAGAAACACGGGCCGGGCCGGTGGCTGCCAGGCCGGGTGTGCCACCGC